>Ga0114969_10000133_pt1 | contig 61955 bp, 57 predicted proteins | sample M_130807_MF_Meta_FD_87316 | JGI IMG/M metagenome (GOLD analysis project Ga0114969, IMG submission 87316) | Freshwater microbial communities from Lake Montjoie, Canada to study carbon cycling - M_130807_MF_MetaG | ecosystem: Environmental > Aquatic > Freshwater > Lake | place: Lake Montjoie... | reverse complement strand
TATTATTTTATAGGTTGATAATGCAGCCGTTTATAAAGAATTACTTTGCAAAAGTTAAAGAAAATAGAATAAGGTTTTTAACGTATTTTTATTTTATGATTGAGGCTTTTATAAAAGGATTTGCTTTGGGCCTACTGCTTGTATTTTCGGTTGGCCCAGTAATATTTACGATTATTAAGCAAAGTATTAATCATGGTAAAAAGGGGGGATTTAGCTTTGTTGCAGGGGTTTGGTTTAGCGATATTATTTGGGTTGTGTTAAGTAATGGTTTTAGCGAAATTATAAAATCGTTATTAAATTTTAAAGTGCCTATTGGTATAGCGGGTAGTTTATTTTTAATAGCAATGGGAATATATTTTGCCTTTATAAAAAAAATAGAAGGCAAAAAACAACAAGAGGCCATTGAAATTGAAGGTGACGAAATTATTGTTGCTGGAAAAATTAGGCCAAACTATGTCGTCCTGTTTTCATCGGGGTTTTTAATTAATACCCTTAACCCTGCAGTAATTGCTTTTTGGATGGCAATGGCTGTTTCGTTATCAGCAACCTACACTTTACAACAACGTGTGGTAATTTTTGTTACTTGCCTTGGTATAAATATGTTGGCAGATGTGGGTAAAGTTTTAGGGGCTGGCAACCTTGGTAAAAAATTAAGCACTAAAAATATTTTATTAATTAACAAAATTAGTGGTTACTTGTACTTGGTTTTTGGCATAGTGGTATTGGGTGGAATTATTTATTCGTTACTATAATTTACAAACCGCCAAGGTACAGCGTACTCAAATTATTTTTATTTATGTTCAGTAAAAAATATTGGCTAATCCTAAAAAAAATATTTTTTTGGATATTTGTTGCTCACTTTTGTTGGTTTATTATTTTTCTTTTTCAAACCTCAATTTACGAGCCATTTATAGGTTCGTTTAAGCAAAAAGTTATTATTTATTTATTAATTATCGGTATAATTTCTCTTCTTTATTATTATTTTTTACGAAAGTTTATTGTTGTAAAAAAGATAGCTACATTTTTGAAAAATGGTTTTTTTATTGTGTATATTTTTTCTTTTTTTTATTTAGTTTATGGTATGGTTTTAAATCCGCCAATTACACTTACGCAATTAGGCAGCCTTGTTACAGCAAAAGGGCTGCATAGAGATTACATCAGTTACAACAACATGGGTAGCAATATTAAACTAGCTGTAATTGCTAGTGAAGATCAGCTTTTTCCTGACCATGATGGGTTTGATATTAAAGCCATAAAAGTGGCCATAAAATATAATAAACGCCACCCCAATAAAGTACGTGGCGCTAGTACACTTAGCCAACAAACAGCAAAAAATATTTTTCTTTTTCAGGGTGGTGGTTTTATACGCAAAGCGCCAGAAATGTTTTTTACATTTAGCATAGAGCAGCTTTGGACAAAACGCACTATACTTGAACGTTACTTAAATATTGCCGAAATGGGCAGTGGTATTTTTGGTGTGCAAGCTGCGGCAAAAAAATATTTTAATAAAGATGCTAGTGCGTTAACAAGGGGCGAAGCGGCTCAAATTGCAGCATGTTTACCAAATCCTAAAAAATATACAGTAAAGCCTTTAAGTTCGTATGTTGCTAACAGATATGATGATATAATGCGACAAATGAATAATTTAGAGGGAGATGTGGATGTGCAGGAGATAATAAAATAAATGCAACAGACCTGTCTGCCGATAGGTAAGTTTTGGAGCTGACGTAGAAATTTTATTTTTATAATTTATCAATTGCCGAAATTGCTTTTTGCAAACGCTCTTCATAATTTCCGCTAATATCTACCCAAGGAGTGTGTTGATTTACTAAAATATCTTTATAGTGATGATAAAGTTTTTCCCTTGTTGTTAAATCAGGATATTCTCTTAGTTCATCTTTTACCCAAGGCAAATCAATATTACAAAGCAAATACAAATCGTATGGGCGTTCTACAATTCTATTTAATATCCAATGATGGCATTGGCCAAAAACAAACTCACACCACACTTTTAGTACATACATATCGGTATCAATAATCAATGGTGAGTGATGAGTAAGGGGTGATGAACTGGATTGTGCTACTAAATTTTTAATTCCTAATTCTTCATTATCTATCTGTCCTTTGGCAATCGTTAATAAATTTTCAAATGAATAGGCTGTTCCGTTATTAAGTAAATATTCTCTGGCATATTCTTTTACCCAAGCAGTGTTATAGTGTGCGGCCAGGTTTTTACAAAGTGTACTTTTTCCTGTGCTTTCGGGCCCAATAATTACTATTTTTTTAACCATTTTCTTTTTTATACTTCGTATAATCAATAATAAAAGTAACTACAAAAAATAATAGCATTGCAAAGCGTATCCACTTTCGAGTGTTTGTCATGCCGGGTTGAAAATAAAACGATGCGGTAATAATAACAATTACAAGCGCTTTAAGTATTAGGCTTAGTTTTCTATTTCGCATTCCATATTGGTTTTGTTTTTAAAATTTTTTTATAAATAGGGCAAGCTATATCATGTGGGCTAGATAAATAACCAATGCTCATTAAAAATTCATTTACAATTTCGCCTCCTGTAAACTTAAACGTTTGTTTAAATAATTTTACCCACTCTTCTTTTGTTTTTGGATTATGCATTTCTATCCAGTTTTTAAAAGAGCCATATTGTTTTTGAATACCTAAAATTGCTTTTGCATTTTCAATAGCAGCATTTACTTTTAATTTGTTTCGTATTATTCCGGCATCGTTTAGGAGCCGTTCAACATCTTTTTCTTTATAACTAGCAACTTTTTTAATAGTAAAGTTACTGTACGCTTTTCTAAAATTTTGTTGCTTGTTTAAAATGGTTGTCCAGCTTAGCCCTGCTTGATTTATTTCTAAAATTAATCTTCCAAATAATTCATCATCACTATCAATAGCAAAGCCATAGTGGTTATCGTGATAATCCTTGTGTAAAGGCTGTTCGCCTTTTTTTAAATTATTTACAAAAGTGCAATAACTCATGTTATTTTTTATTTGAAATACATAGAAACATAGTATTTCCTATTTAGCTATGTGCTTATCTGTTTTTTAATGGCTTTTTTCCAGCTAACATAACCCATATAAGCCATTATTAAAAATAACACATACATTAATGTAAATAACATAAATCCTTTATAAAAATTTAAAGGAATAGCAATTATATTACTAAATATCCAAGCATGCCAATTTTCAATTTTTCGTTTTGCCATCCACCACATTGCCGTTACGGCACTTGCAGAAACTAACGAATCTAAAACAGGAGTATTACTATCGGTTACCTTAATTAGTAAAAAATAAATAGCTGCCCAAAAAACAAGAAAAAAACTAATCCCTAAGCCCAACTCTTTTTTTGTACACCAGCTTATTGGAAAAGCGTCTACCGCATCTTTTTTCTGCACCCAAAAATACCAACCGTATATACTCATTAAAAAATAGTAAACATTTAAAATAGAATCGGCATATAATGGAGGGATAGATAAAAAATAATAAACATATGATGCTAGTAACACACCAATTATTCCAGTAGGATAAACTAATACATTATTTTTTCGGGCAAACCACACACTTAAAATCTGCATAATTGTGCTAACCAGTTCTTGCCAACGAGCCAGTTTTATATCCGCTATAAATTGTGTAACTATTTGTTGTATGCTCAATTTTAGTATTTTATTTCTTTACAAAAAACAAAATTAGTTTTTTAAGCTGTAGGTGTTGTTTATTTTTACAGCATAAATAAGCTTATGCAAAAAAATATTTTATTACTAGGTAGTGGAGAGTTGGGTAAAGAATTAGTTATTGCTTTAAAAAGATTAGGGCAAACAGTAATTGCAGTAGATAATTATGCCAACGCACCTGCTATGCAAGTGGCAGATGGTTTTGAAATTATTGATATGCTAGATGGTGATGCGTTAGATGCTGTAGTTGCAAAATACAAACCAACCTTAATTGTACCAGAAATTGAAGCCATACGTACCGAACGTTTTTACACCTACGAAAACCAACAGATACAAGTGGTACCAAGTGCTAAAGCTGCCAACTTTACTATGAATAGAAAGTTAATAAGAGATTTGGCTTGCAAAGAATTAGGTGTAAAAACAGCTATGTATTTTTATGCTACTACATTTGAAGAATTTGATAATGCAGTAAATAAAATTGGAATGCCTTGTGTGGTAAAGCCATTAATGTCATCATCGGGTAAAGGGCAAAGTGTATTAAAAATAGAAGAAGATAAACAAACAGTTTGGGAGTACGCCATCAATAATTCAAGAGGCGATATTAAGGAAGTAATTATAGAAGAGTTTATTGCTTTTCATACAGAAATTACGCTTCTTACGGTTACACAAAACAATGGCGATACCTTATTTTGCCCACCAATTGGGCATAGGCAAGAGCGTGGCGACTATCAAGAAAGTTGGCAACCCGTTGCTATTAGTAATACAGATTATGAAGATGCTTGTGTAATAGCAAAAAAAGTAACTTCAGCATTAACGGGTGCAGGGCTTTGGGGTGTAGAGTTTTTTTTAACAGATAAAGGCGTTTATTTTAGTGAACTTAGTCCTAGGCCACACGACACAGGTATGGTAACCTTGGCTGGTACACAAAATTTAAGTGAGTTTGAATTACACGCAAGAGCAATTTTAGGCTTACCTATACCCGAAATAAAATTAGAAAAAGCTGGTGCAAGTGCTGTGGTATTAGCAAACGCCACACTTGAACATTTTACCATTACTGGGGTTGAAAAAGCATTAGAGCAAAAAAATACCGATATAAGAATTTTTGGAAAACCCACTACAAGACCATATAGAAGAATGGCTGTGGCATTGGTTTATGATGCTATTGGTACAGATATGGATGAATTGAGGAAGAAGGTGAAAGAGATGGCGGATTTAATAGGTGTAGTGTAGTCTTTTTAGAATTTATTTTATGCTAATTCTCTCATATCAAATATTTCTCCTTTTTATAAAGAACCTTCCCTTATGGGTTGGAGAGTACATAAGCCAGTAAGGAAGATGCTAGATATTTTGTTCCTTAATATGACAAAACATAATTACTCTGCTTCCGCTACCACTTCCTTAACCTCTGGTATCATACGCTTCATCATTCCTTCTATACCTGCTTTAAGTGTTACGGTGCTACTTGGGCAACCGCTACAACTTCCCTGCATAGATAAGTTTACCGTTCCGTTATTATAACTTTTAAATTGTATTGCACCGCCATCCATTTCTACTGCAGGTTTTACATAATTTTCTAATAATTCTTTTATGCGTTTAACTACATCATCATCATCTGCACTTACTTCGTTCGTATTATTCGTTTTCATTGCAGCAACTTCTTCCTCAATTATTACAGGTTTGCCTTCTTCTAAATAATCTTTTAAAAATTGTTTTATGGTAGGTATCACATCTTGCCAATCGGCAGTGTCTACTGTTTTAGTAAGTGTAATAAAATTGCTAGCAATAAATACTGCTTTTATAAACGGAAACGCAAATAACTCTTGTGCTAATGGTGATGGTTTTGCGGTGGTTTCATCAGCAAAATCTATACTCTTTCCCGGATATAATAATTTGTTTGCCACAAATTTCATAGTCTCTGGGTTGGGTGTCATTTCGGTATAAATACTTACTACAGTGTTGCCTGTTTTTATCATTACGGTGCTATTTAATATTGCAAAAATAATACTATTTAGGGAGGGTTTTGTTACGAAAGTTGGAATTGGTTGCTTACCCGCCGACCTGTCTGCCGACAGGCAGATTACGCAGAAGCCAAAAAAAATGTTTGTCACAGATTACACAAATGAACACGAATGAATTTAAATAGGGTAGCGTTTTTTAATTGGCTAGTAATTAAACAGATAAGCGTAATTAAAAAATTTGTGGAATCTGTGGCTAAAGTGTTTATATAATCCTCAGTTTAGCGTAATTAAGCATTATTTTTTTTTCGCCGTTAAGTTCAAATTGTACTGTGGCAATTGGGTTATGTGCCGCTCCTTCCATTTTAATGACTTCGCCAAAGCCAAATTTTTGATGCTCTACTTTTTGCCCTTCTTGTAAGTTACTAGTATCGCTAGCTATAAAATCGGCTGCTGGTTCATGCTCTATAAGTTTTGGTGGTGCTTTTGGCACTACATAGCTAGGTGTGGTTTTTTGTGGTGCACCGTATCTTTTTTCGGCTTCTGATGCTGTATTTTTATTGGCCCAAGTATTTCCTCCTCCTCCAAAACCTCGTTGCATTTGTTGTGTGCCGCTACCCCAAGTATTACCCGTATTTTTTACACCGCCTCCTGCATAACTCTTATCTACAAAATCTTCGGGTATTTCTTCTAAAAAACGGCTACTATCATTTTGTTGCAGTTGGCCAAAACGGTAACGAGCGTTTGCATAGGTTAACCACAATTTATGTTTTGCCCTAGTGATAGCTACATAAAACAAACGCCTCTCTTCTTCTAATTCCTCTCTAGTATTTATGGCCATTGCATTAGGAAAAAGCGTTTCTTCCATACCACCCACAAACACCACCGGAAACTCTAGGCCCTTTGCTGCATGTATCGTCATTAATTTTACCACATCAGTTTCGCCTTTGTTATCATCGGCGTCTATTAATAAAACAATTTGTTGTAAGTATGCGCCTAAACTTGCAGAACTTGTTGTAGCAGAAGTTAGTTGTGCTTGGCTGTTTACCATTTCGTTTATTTTACTTTCGTCCTCTATTCCAATGCTATCAATAATTACCCCATCTTCATTTATTACGCCTTGTATAATTGGGTCATCAACAAATTCTTTTATAGAGTTTAATAACTCTTGTACGTTTTCGTATCTAGCTAAACCTTCGGTTGTTTTATCGTTAAATAATTCTTTTACCAAGCTGGTGCTTTTGCCTACAAGTATTGCAATATCATAGGCGTTCTTTTTGGGTAATTCACTTTGGAACATTTTTATCATCGTTACAAAGTTGTCTATACTTTCTAGTGTGCCGCTTTTAAAACCATACATAGCTGCGTTACAAAAAATTTGCCATAGGTTTAAATTATTTTCATTTGCTAACAACACAGCCTTGTCTAATGTTGTTTTTCCTATGCCACGTGCTGGGTAGTTTATTATTCTTTTTAACACTTCTTCATCTTGCGGATTAACCACTACACGTAAATACGCAATCATATCCTTCACTTCTTTACGTTGGTAAAAACTCATACCCCCATAAATACGGTAAGCAATACCCATTCGTCGTAAGGCTTCTTCAAAACTTCTACTTTGTGCGTTGGTACGATAAAGTATGGCAAAATCTTTATTAAAATAATGGTTACGTAATTTTTGTTCTTGTATGGTATCAGCAACATTTTTTCCTTCATCATTATCCGTCATGGTACGTACCAATTTTATTTTTTCTCCTTGTTCGTTATCTGTAAAAAGATTTTTTTCTATTTGGTTTTTGTTGTTGCTAATAATTTCGTTAGCTACACTTAAGATACTTTTAGTACTGCGGTAATTTTGCTCTAGCTTAACCACTTTTACATCGTCGTAATCTTTTTGAAACTGTAATATATTCTCAATGGTTGCCCCTCTAAAACTATAAATGCTTTGTGCATCATCTCCCACCACACAAACATTTTCATGCATGGCGCCTAATAATTTTACAATTTCGTATTGGGCTTTATTGGTATCTTGGTACTCATCAATCATTACATACTTAAACTTGCGCTGGTACTTGCTTAAACTCTCTGGATTGTTTTTTAATAGCAAGTACATTTTAAATAATAAGTCATCAAAATCCATTGCTCCGTTTTTAAAACAACGATTTGCATAAGCAGCGTAAATAGCGCCAAGTTGTGGCCTGTTAGCTCTTGCATCCTCTTGCTGTATTGCCCAGTCGTTTATATACTCTGCACTACTTATTAAATCGTTTTTTGCTGAGGAAATTCTGTTGTACACTACATTTGGCTTGTAGTGCTTATCATCTAGATCTAATTCTTTAATAACGGTTTTTACTACACTCTTTGCATCGTCAGTATCATAAATAGTAAAGTTGTTAGGGTAACCAATTTTATTTGCTTCGGCTCTTAATATTCGGGCAAATACACTGTGGAATGTGCCTATGTATAAATTTCTTGCCTCTATATTGCCTAAAATTTTTTCTACCCTTTCCTTCATTTCGGCAGCAGCCTTATTTGTAAATGTTAGTGCTAAAATATTAAAACTATCTACCCCGTTTGCCATTAAATGTGCAATACGAGTAGTTAATACTTTTGTTTTTCCGCTGCCTGCTCCGGCCACAATCATTAACGGCCCATTAAGGTGGCTTACCGCTTCTTTTTGTGGTTGGTTTAATTCATCTAAATAAGTATGCATTGGGCAAAGTTACGAATAGCCTTGCGGCAATATTTTTATGTGAGAAAGTTTTTTATACCTTTAGTATATGTTTAAAGAAAGCAAAAAAGTACTGTCGTATTTATTAAACCCGTTGGAGATGTTGCGTACAAAAAAAGTATTGCAAGTTAACCCTACCGTCGAAGGTAATAGGATAGAGCCTGTCGCTAGCAGTTTTTTTGTTTATGATTACAACGAAAAAGAGATAATTATAAAAAGGTTAGAAAGTGTTAAGGAGTGTTATGCGTTTATAGATACACCAAATGTAAGCTGGATAAATATTGATGGATTACGAAAAGATACAGTAGAAAGTATTTGTACACATTATGGTATTCATTTTTTAATTGCAGAGGATATTTTAAGCTTAGGGCAACGCCCAAAAATGGATGAAATAAATGGGCTTATTTTTTGCTTGTTAAACATGCTTTATTTTAATGAAAAAGAAAGCGCTGTTGAAACGGAGCAAATAAGCCTTGTGCTGGGAAAAGATTTTGTATTAAGTTTTCAGGAAGATGATAAAAGAGATGTATTTAACCCATTAAGAGAGCGGCTAAAAGTGGATGGTACAAAAATTAGACAACAAAAAAGCGACTTTTTGTTTTATAGTTTAATAGATATGATTGTAGATAACTATTTTGTGGTAATGGAAAAATTGGGAGAAAAAATTGAAAATTTAGAAGAAGATATTGTGCGTAGTCCAAACACCCGTAGCCTTGCAAAAATAAATTTATTGCGTAAAGAAATGATTGTACTAAAACGTAGCATTGCGCCAGTTCGAGAATTAGTGAATGGTATTTTGCGTAGCGATAGTAATTTACTGGATGATAGAACAGAGAAATATTTTAAAGATGTGTACGATCATATTATACAAGCTAATGACCTAGCCGAAAACTATAGAGATATGATGATAAACTTACACGACCTTTATTTAAGTAATGTAAATTTAAAAATGAATGAGGTAATGAAGGTGATGGCTGTGGTTACCTGTTTACTTGCACCCGCTACCGTTATTGGTGGTATTTTTGGAATGAACTTTGATCGTATTCCTTGGGCACATAATCAAACCGGATTTTATTTAGCTATGTCGTTAATGTTAATAATTCCTATTGTTATGGTTATTATTTTTAAGAAGAGGGGTTGGTTTTAGGTTTTTATACTTTAGGCTTTTTATAAATAGGCACTGTGCTGCAAGGCTCTCCATACATTATACTTTTTACAACAGGGCGTAAACGTTTAGTAATTTCTACATAAGCGGCTTCGGTAATGGGTAACTCTCCGCACCCTTTTATTACTACTCTTTTATCTATATAATCATCTACATTAATAGTGTGTAGGTTTTTTAAAAAAATTGTTTTGTGTAAAAAATCTTCGTTACCAAAAACCACTTCTTTAGCAATCGGTTGTAAATAAGTGGTGACTAACATGTATGCCCATACAGGAATAATAGCATCGGTAGTGCACGTAATTGCAACATTTTTATTTTGATAAATTGAAAGGTCTAAGTTTTTAAGGGCTTCTCTAAATTCTTTTTCTTTTATAATCAAGCCCATAAATAAGTGTTCTTTCATATCAAAAATAGCAGTGGGCTCTTTAGGATAATACTCTTCTAAATCAATGGTTATTAAACCGCTTTCGGCTACTTTATTTACAAATTCATCGCTCATACTGCAAAGGTATAGTGCTTTAAAATAAGTGTAGTTAATTTTTACCATTTGCGTAAATGGTATGTTTATAAGGCCGATAAGGAATTAATTATACTTTTGTATTATCATAATTATCGTAAATATCAGCGATTTATATTTACAATTTAGATGTCTACTCTATATCACTGTGTACGCCACGTAAGAGCATAAAAAAACCACCGCTAAAAGCAGTGGTCTTTTAAAATATATAGAGTCTTTTTATTGATTAATAAAAAGTGCTACGATTATCTTTAACGGTAGCTTGTTTTAATAAACCCTCGTACCAGTTACCAGTAGCCTGGTTACGTATAACAGACAATCTTTCTAAACGTACCGCTGTTGAAACTTCTGGTGTTGCTGCTGCTTTTTCTCCAATACTATTTACTTTTAGTACATATACACCAGATTTGCCGATAATAGGTGAAGTTACTTTGGTTTTATTTGTTGGGTTAAAAGCTGCTCCAAATATTTTTGGCTCGTTTCCTAAGCCGTTAATTACTTGCCCGTTAAAAGTTATTGAACTGTCGGCACCAGCTGTTTGTACTTGTTGTTGATATGCTGCAGCTGCACTTTCTAATGTAGGGTTAGCGCCTAATTTTTTTGTTATTTCAGCTCCCTTTTTTTCGTTTTTAATATCACGTTCTGCCATTGGTCTTGCTGTTGCTGCGTCTTGTATCCCTTTAGCATAAATTTTATCTAAAGCAGCTACTACAAACTGGTCACCTATACTAAATGGTTCACTTACATCGCCTTTTTTGGCTTCAAATGCCCATCTTACCAATCCTCTTGCATCTTGTAATTGTCCCACATTAAAATCGTTTTCTTTTAATGCGTTTGGTGTGGTTATTTTATTTAACCCCTTTGTTTTTAAGTAAGTGTCTAACTTAGCGGCATCTTTTTGAGATGATGCTGTGGTTGCTTCGTTATTTGCATTATCTATTGTTTGTTGACTAGCAATAATTTCTTTGGCAACAAAAGCAATTTTGTATTTAGCACTACTTCCTTTTGTACCCATAGCTTCCATTACATGATAACCAAATTGTGTTTTTACAACACCCTTTGAGCCAGATGCCTTGGTAAAGCTAAACTCATTAAACTCTGGTACCATTTGCCCATAAGCAAACGATTCGTAAACACCGCCCTTTTCTTTACTCCCCTGGTCGGTACTATATTGTTGTACCATCATAGCAAAATCTGCTCCGCCATTAATTGCTGTTAAAACACTATCCGCTAATTTTTTTGCGGCACTATCACTCATTAACATGTTGCCCGTTTGTGGGTCAACGGTGCCAATTAAAATATGTCTTGCTTTTGCACTATCTGCCGTTACTTTAGTGCCTAATACTTTTGCTAAAACATAACTACCGTAATCTACATAAGGGCCATAAACGGTGCCTTGGGGTACTTTTAAAATTGAATCTAAGATAGTGGTTTGCACACTTGTTCTAGATTTATAACTACTATCGTAAGCTATAGCAGAATTTCTTGCTACAAAATTTTTAACGTTATTATCTGTTTGAAAACTTTCTTTTAACGATTGCACCAACTCAAACATTTTAATACTATCAGCACTGTTTGGTAATTGGCTAAAGGTTACATAACTAATTTTTCTACCAGCTTCTTGGTTAAACAGGTCTTTGTGTGCAGCTACATATTTATCAACTTCTGCATCGGTTACTTTAATGGTGCTATCGCTAATTACATTGTAAGGTACTGCTACGTATGATATGGTTGCAAAACTATTACTGTTCTTATTATCTTGCTCCTCCATCCAGCCTGGGTAATAAGCAGATGCGTTTAACATACCCATGTATTTTTGAGAAACACTTCCAATTTTTTGTGGGTCTATTACCTGTGCTTCTATTTGATCTCTCTGTTCGCCTTTAGATTTTTTTATTGAAGTAAGCGCTTCTTTAATTTTTGCTTGATCTAACAACCCTGTAGCAGGGTCAATCATATTTTTATCTTGTAGTAATGGGTTGTCTGGTGTGTTGCTAGATAATACATTAGATAATTCTTTAGCGGTAAAATTAATACCCAGTTTTTCTGCCTCGGCAAAAAATACTTTTTCAGCAACTAGTTGGTTCCAAACATTATCTCTTACTTGTGCGCTTTCTGCGGCACTAAGTTTACGTTGTTGTTGTTGCTCTTGTTGTGCCTCTGCAGCTTTTACTTTTTTAGTAAACTCATCTTTATCAATCTTACTACCGTTTACACTTCCAAAATCGGTGTTTGATGAGCTAAACAATTTATTACTGCCTTGTTTAGCATCCATTAATAAAAATCCAATTAAACTAAGAGAAATAACAGCAATTACAACCGCCGCCCCTTTATCACGTATGTTCTGAATAATTTGCATAAAACTAAAATATTAATTTTTGTCCCTGTATTTTCGGGAGGCAAAAATAGGATAAAAAAATATATAATTAGCTTAATTTTGAGTGTAAAAAGCCTTTATATATAAGGGTTTTGTGGTTTTTTGGTAATTTATTGTTTAAACCAATAAAAATATAGAGTAAAATTTTATTATTTATAGGGTAATTTATGGTTTTTATATTGGTTATTAATTAATTAACACCTTCTTGTTAATAAGCTTGAATTAGGGTTAATAACTATATATTTATTATTATTTTATAGTGATTAATTGGAGTATAAATTTTAGGTTTTGGTATTGGGGTTTTGGTGGGTGTTTATAATATACTTTTTATCCAACCCTTATTAACAGGGTGTCCTTATTTTTTTATTAAATTATTATACACACTAAATTTTATACCCCGTTGTTTATAATTAATAAAAATAGTTTGTACAATCAACATAAATAACAGTAGGATTTTTAAAATATATACATGTTAATTAAAAGTGAGTTACTGTTAATAAACAAAAAAATTAAAATTTCATTACTTTTAAAAACTTATCTATCCACTTATTAACAGCCTTAATAGTAATAGATGATTATATAAATAAATAGTATTAATACATATTATGGTAGATATTAACACCATAAAACTAAATTTAATTACAGCTGACTTTTTAGATATAACACAGGTATATTATACCAAGTGTAAAAGAATAGCCCAGGTAAAACATTTATACCTTCTCCGTCAACAAACACCTATATATGTAACGATTACCCTTATATAAAATTAAATACGCTAGAAAAGCCTTATTTATATCTTAAATAAGAACTACCAATACCTAATAATTTTACCTCTTCCAAAATACACCAATTCTTTCTTTTATATTTTCTCTAATGTTTACATAAAAAAAATTATAGTCGGCAATATGGTAATTTTTTTGTGTTAAAAATATATTACCAAAAAATTTAGGCTTACTGGTCCATAAAATATTTTTATGGACTTGTGCATCTACCACCCTGGGAATTATTTTATTAAAATTTTTAAGTACGCCTCCTTTATTTTTTGTGTTTGGCGCCTTTAAACTATCTATTGTCCAGGTTAAGGGGTTTACTACTACTACCTTTTCTGTTTCTTTTAAAACATAGGCTGGCCCCTCGTAGCCCCTTTTAAATGTACGCCAACCAACAAAACAACCTGTTTGCCAACTATTACCACAGGGCTGCAAAACACTAAAATAGTTTTGTGTAATAGGTAACCCAATAATATAAGCACACACTAGTTTGTTTTGTAAGGGTTTGTTTTCAAAAAACTCTTTTAGTAACCTTGCTGCATGTAATGTGCCCTGGCTATGTGCTGCTATTATTATAGGTTTGCCGTTGTTGAACAATTCTAAATAGGTTTCAAAGGCTTTTTTTATATCAGCATAGGCTAAATCAAAATTTTGTTGCACATCTGCCGCAGGCATAAAAAATGTTTTTATATGTGCTTGCCTATACCGCGGAGCATATACATTACAACTTTCGTTAAAAACACTTGCTTGGTATAATATAGTGCTTTCGTCTGTTTTTTTGTTTAAATTTATATCATCTAGTGTTGCATTCAGTCGCCCATCGCCATAGTTTAATAAAGTTGTGGGGTGTATAAAAAATACATCTACCCGTTTTTGTGTACTATCATAACTACCTAATGGTTTAGGCACATTATCGCTCATATCTTTTTTTAAGGGATGTGCTGCCCAATAATTTAAATTGGCATAAAACAACTTGCTGTTATCAGCTTTAAAATTATAATTTGTTGTGTTTATAATTTTGTTGCTACAGCTTACCAAAAGGCAAGTAATAATAAAGAGTACGTATAAAGTAGATTTGTGCATTTTGAAAATTACAATTAATTTAGAGTAAATATAAATACTAGTTATGGCAATTCCTTCAGTTGATTTAGCAGAATTTTTATCGGGAGATGAAAAACGTAAAAATGCCTTTGTACAATCTTTGGGAAAAGCCTATGAAGAAGTTGGATTTGTAGCCGTAAAAAACCATGGTGTACCCGATGAGCTTATTGCCGATTTATATAGATATGTTCAAGAGTTTTTTAGTCTACCGTTAGATAAAAAAAAGCATTACGAAATTCCTGGCCTAGCTGGCCAACGTGGCTATACAAGCTTTGGTAAAGAGCATGCAAAAGGTAGCGATGCGCCAGATTTAAAAGAATTTTTTCAGTATGGGCAAACCCCAAGAGATAATTATAAGGAAGAAGAGTATCCACCAAATGTTAACGTTAACGAAATAACACCCTTTAATAAAACTTTTGCCGACGCCTATCGGGCATTTGAAAAAAGTGGTACAGCGCTATTACAAGCTATTGCCTTGTATTTAAATTTAGAAGAACACTATTTTGATGACTATGTATATAATGGTAACTCCATTTTGCGAGCCATACATTACCCACCCATAACCCACGAACCTAAAAGTGCTATACGGGCAGAGCAGCATGAGGATATTAATTTAATTACCTTACTTGTTGGCGCAAGTGCAGATGGGTTACAAATATTAACTAAACAAAACGAGTGGGTTGGTGTAACTAGTTTGCCCGATCAAATAGTGGTAAACGTTGGCGATATGTTACAACGTTTTACCAATAACAAATTGTGTAGTACTACACACAGGGTAGTAAACCCTGCTAGAGAATTGTGGCATACGTCTCGTTTTTCTATACCGTTTTTTTTGCATCCAAAAAGTAGCATGAGTTTGCGTTGTCTAGATACCTGTATCAACGATGCTCACCCTAAAGTGTATGATGATGCTACCGCAGGAGAATATTTAGATGAACGCTTAAGAGAAATTGGATTAAAAAAATAAAATAGATAATAATTTTATTACATATAGCCTCCATACATGGAGGCTTTTTTGTATATTCAAACCTTGAAACTGCTGCGTCATATCCCTTTTTTAAAAGCTATTCTTTTGCATAGCGTTACTGCCTTTGGTGGGCCACAGGGGCATTTTGGTATGATGATGAAAACTTTTGTTGATAAACGTAGAGACGTTACTAAAGAAGAGTTGATGGACTATATTTCGTTTTGCCAGCTTTTACCTGGCGCCTCTAGCACACAAACACTTACACTTATTGGCTTTAAACGAGGAGGTATTCCCTTAGCGGTACTTACCTTAGTTATTTGGATTTTCCCTGCTTGTATACTTATGGGTGCTTTATCTTTTTTAGTAACTTCTATTAGCACAACAGGAACATTGGCTACTAGTATTTTTCAATTTATACCTCCTATGGCAATTGGTTTTTTAGCTTTTGCCGCTTATAGGGCTTTTACTATTTCTATCATAAACACCATTACAAAATTTATCCTTTTATTTGCCTGTATCCTTTGTTATCTTTTTTTTAAATCCCCCTTTATTATTCCTATACTAATTATTGTTGGCGGCATAGCTACCAACTTTAGCAACAAGCGTATTTCTGAAATAGAAAAAATTAAGCCTAAACAAATTCGTTGGACAAATATTTGGTTGTTTGTATTGCTTTTTATTGTTGCAGGCGCATTAAGCGAAACGGCCCGTAAACAACAATGGCAAAACCGAAAAGTGTATAACCTCTTTGAAAATAATTATCGTTTTGGAAGTTTTGTTTTTGGGGGTGGAGATGTGTTGATTCCTTTAATGCTAGATCAGTTTGTAGCTAGGCCAACTAGTGTGCGCATGCTTAAAAAAAATGATTTAAACGTTATTCGCTTAGAGAGAGATGAGTTGTTAACTGGTGCAGGAATGGTAAGGGCAATACCGGGCCCAGTATTTTCTATAGCAGCATTTACGGGTGGCTTGGCTCTAAAAGGGGAAGGAAGAATGCAACAAACCTTAGGTTGTATTATTGGTGCTGTTGGTATTTTTTTACCTAGCGCTCTGTTGGTGTTATTCTTTTTTCCCGTTTGGCAAAACTTAAAAAAGTTTGTAGTCGTATATAGAGCATTGGAAGGTATTAACGCTGCAGTGGTTGGTATAATGTTAGCTGCTACCTATTACTTACTTAAGGAGCTACATATAACAGAGCTTAACCTTATTAATGGTACACAGATTGTTGTAATTATTGGAACCTTTGTTTTATTAAACTATACTAAAATTATTCCCCCCATTATTGTTGGTGTTTGTATTTTGTTGGGTTATTTTATTTAACATAAAAATCTTATTCTGTTGTATCAATTCTCCTAACTATTTATAATAATTATTTGCTGCAATATCTTTTTCTACCATATCGGGTACTAAAAAGCGAATAGATTTTTTTTCTTTTACTAACTTACGTATATGTGTACTCGAAATATCTAGCAAGGGGGCTTGCAATTCTATAATAGTAGCTTTAAGGGTGTTTTCAATTGGAAACCCCGATCGCTTATAAATATATAATTTATAATTTTTTATCAGCTGCTCATAGTTTTTCCATTTGGGTAAGTTTTGAAAACTATCGCTGCCCATAATTATATTAAACGTGTGTTGCGGATATTGTTCTTTTAAATACGTTAGTGTATCAATTGTGTAGGATGGTTTTGGTAAAGTAAACTCTACTTTACTGCATTTTAATTTAACATCATCTTCAATTGCAGCATTTAACATATGCAAGCGTTGGTATTCATTTAAAAGATTAGCTGGGTTTTTCAGTGGATTTTGAGGGGATAATACAAACCAAACTTGCTCTAAATCTGTTTGGGAGGCACAAAAATTTGCTATTATTAAATGCCCAATATGTATAGGGTTAAAACTGCCAAAATATAATCCAATATTCATAAATATCTAATAATCAATTTATTACATAATTAGTTGTTCGTCTTCTACAATTATGCCCTCTGCTTCATCTATTCGCAAGCTTAACGTGTAGCCGCTTACTTTTATGCAAATAGGATCACCAAGCGGAGCAACATGATCTACTAAAATAACTTCGCCAGGTACTAAGCCCATTTCCATTAATTTTAAAAAAAGCTCATCGTTTTCAAAATGCTTAATTATTACTTTTTTCCCAATCTCAATTTCTGATAATCGCTTATTCATATTTTTATCTTTCCTTGATAGTGTTATTCATTTAAAACCAATTGTGCTTTAAATTTTTCAGAACAACTTCTGGCACAAAGTTACCATTTCAAAATACTTATCTAATTTCGATATTAGAAAATAAGCAATGATAACGATCAATTTTAATTACTTAGATGTTTCATCTACTTCTTTTAAAAACAAAAAAAGGCTTAAGGCTCAATTAGTTTCTTTATTTAAAAAAGAAGGAGCGTTGGTAGAAAGTATGGACTATATTTTTTGTACCGATGCTTATTTGCTGGGTATTAACAAGCAATTTTTAAAGCATAATTTTTATACCGATATTATTACGTTTAATCTAGCTAATAAAAAAGCACCTATACAGGGCGAAATATATATAAGTATGGATAGGGTAAAAGAAAATGCCCAAATGCACCAAACAACGTATAAAGAAGAGTTACACCGAGTAATATTTCATGGCGCTTTGCACCTATGTGGCTACAAGGATAAGCTACCTGGCCATGTAAAGAAAATGCGTAAAGCCGAGGACAGTTACTTGGCTACTTACTTTAAATAGTTCCACAAGCAACAGTTTCATACCGAAACAATGTTTACTTATTTGTTTCACGTATCCCTGTTTCGTACCGAAACAAGTAGTAATTTTGTTTTATGGCAACTAAAACAGCACCCAATACAGCAGATTTTAACTTTAATGAAAAGCGTAAATGGCAAATTGCCCTACGTAGGTACGTTTTAGAAAAAAACAAAAGCAGTCAATATGCCCTATACTTTGGCTTACCAATATATATGTTTAGAAACTGGATAGAACTACAGTTTGATGAAAGCTTAAACTGGGATAACTTTTCAACCGCTTGGCAATTTGATCATATAGTGCCCATCGCCTTATTTGATTTAAAAGAGGAGGAGGAGCTAAAGCTTTGTTGGAGCTTTATTAATATAAGAGTAGAGAATATTTTGCATAATAAAACCAAAGCAAATAGGGCGGATATGTACGAAATCAAGCGCTATTTTGAAAAACTGCACCAGAAAACCCACTTTCCACTATGTTTATTAATGATTGACAAGCTAAACAAGCTAGATGTGTTGGAATTAACCGCAAGCCAAAAACAGCAAATTTTTTTGCTAGAGAATAAAACGTATTTAGAAACAGTGTCAACTTTTGGCACTTATGAATTTACACAACTTAACCAAGGCGATAAAATAGAAGATGTGCTTGAGCAAAAAAATCAATTAAAACAGTTTGATAATTTACTATAGCAACGATTTGTGTAGCAAAATCAGCATATTTCCCATATTCGTGTAATCCATTTACGCGGTGTAAGTATCTTTGCACTATGTTTCCAGAATATGATGTTATTGTTGTAGGTGCAGGGCATGCAGGCTGCGAGGCCGCTGCAGCCGCTGCTAACTTAGGCAGCAAAGTGTTGCTTATTACTATGAATATGCAAACTATTGCCCAAATGAGTTGTAATCCGGCAATGGGCGGGATTGCAAAAGGGCAAATTGTACGAGAAATAGATGCTTTGGGCGGATATAGTGGAATTGTTACCGACGAAAGTATGATTCAGTTTAGAATGCTAAATAGAAGTAAAGGTCCAGCCATGTGGAGCCCAAGGGCCCAAAGCGACAGAATGTTGTTTGCTACCAAATGGAGAGAGATGCTGGAGCAGACGCCAAACGTAGATTTTTATCAAGATATGGTGAATGAACTTTTGGTAAAAGATGGTCGAGTTTACGGTGTTGTAAGCGGATTGGGGCATAAAATAACGGCAAAATCGGTTGTTTTAACAAACGGTACTTTTTTAAACGGCATTATACATATTGGCGAAAAACAACTTGGCGGTGGAAGAATGGCTGAAAAAGCAGCCACTGGTATTACAGAACAGTTGGTAAGTCTTGGTTTTATAAGCGACAGGCTAAAAACTGGTACACCCCCACGTATTGATGGTAGAAGTTTGGACTACAGCAAAATGGAAGAGCAGTGTGGCGATGAGGAAATGGTTGGCTTTAGTTATACCGATACTAAAAAAATAACAACGGCACAGCAAAAAAGCTGTTGGATAACCTACACCAACACAGAAGTACACGAAATTTTAAAAACAGGCTTTGAGCAAAGTCCTATGTTTCAGGGAAGAATACAAGGCACAGGGCCAAGGTATTGCCCAAGTATAGAAGATAAAATAAACCGATTTGCAGAGAGAGATAGGCATCAATTGTTTGTAGAGCCAGAAGGCTTCAATACCGTAGAGATTTATGTTAACGGATTTTCTTCGTCTTTACCAGAAGAAGTTCAGTATCAAGCACTTAAAAAAGTTCCTGGGTTCGAAAACTGTAAAATGTTTAGACCAGGCTATGCTATTGAGTACGATTATTTTCAGCCAACACAGTTAAAATTTAACTTAGAAACAAAGTTGATTGAAAACTTGTTTTTTGCAGGGCAAATAAATGGTACAACAGGTTACGAAGAGGCGGCTTGCCAAGGGCTAATGGCCGGTATAAATGCACACCAAAAAGCAACCAATCAAGAGCCTTTTATTTTAAGTAGAAGTGAAGCATATACTGGTGTGTTAATTGATGATTTAATTAATAAAGGAACAGATGAGCCGTATAGAATGTTTACAAGCCGTGCTGAGTTTAGAACACTTTTGCGACAAGATAATGCTGATATACGCCTTACCGAAAAAAGCTATCGCTTAGGGTTGGCTAGTCAGCAACGCATGGAAAGAGTAAAAGAAAAAATAGAAAAGGTAGAAGAAGTAAAAATTGTTTTACAAGCCTTATCTGTTGAACCAGAAGAAGTAAATAGTTATTTAGAAAGCGTACAATCATCTACGTTAGATGTAAGACAAAAAGCAGCACAATTAATTTTACGCCCTAATATTAGTTTGCAACAAATGCAACAACAACTACCTACTGTACAAAACGCTTTAGCTACTTTTGATACCGAGGTATTGGAGCAAGTAGAAATACAACTGAAGTACAATAGTTATATTGAAAAAGAAAAAGAATTAGCCTTAAAAATGGGCCAGCTAGAAGATTTACTAATACCCGAAAGTTTTAATTACGAAAAGCTAAATTCATTAAGTAACGAAGCCAAACAAAAGTTTACAAAAATTAAACCTCGTACGCTTGGGCAAGCAAGTCGTATAAGTGGCGTAAACCCAAGCGATGTTCAAATATTAATGGTATATATGGGCAGGTAAAATTGAATTACCAAACAACCTTAATCATTTTTTAAACGATATTTTTAAATTGGCAGAAAGCTAGTTTTTAAGTTTACTATCCCTGCAACCTAGCCCAAGCCTTCTTTTTTGTACTAATTTTTATTGATAAGGGTTGGTTTGTTTCTTCGCCAAAATCATCTTTTTGTAATTCTATTCTTCTAGTAATATCTGTTAATGAAGTAAGGCGTTGAATAGTATAAGGTATGGTTTCTAATCCTTTTGCAAAGTTGGTAACATAAAGAAAAATACCAACTATATTACCTGCTAAAATAGCTGTGCCCGAGGTTTGGTAGGTAAGTAATAAACTTACACCTAAAACAATCATTACCATTAACTCCATAAAGCCAAAATTAAAAGCCTCTTGATCACTCATTTTTATTTGCAACGTACGTAACTTATTATAATGCCTTGTAAGCGTTTTATGATCGGCGTTAGTAATTATATCTACTTGATTTTCTAACTCATCGTTTTTCTTTTTGGTAAGGTTTTGCATACGTTTACCGTAAACCCTACTTATTAAAACCACCGGAATTAATACCGCTAAACACATTAACACTACACTACTTTCGTAAAAAAATAATAAAATTAACGAGCCTATTAAATTATACCCGGCTTCAATTACATAAACTAAATCAAATTCTAAAAAATCTACAAACTCCCTGGCTAAGGTGCTATGGGCACTTAATTTACTAACATCTTGCTGCGATTTTTTTCTGCCTAAAAACTTGCTAACTAATGATACATAAATAGCACTATACGTTCTAGTATCATACATATGCCTAACCGTACCTATACACAACCATATAATATGTGATACCGATAAAATAATTAAGCCTTCGTAACTACCTTTTAATAAATCATTAATAGCTAAACCTAAAAAAAACGGACGCAATAAAGCCCCTAACATTTCTAATGAAAATAAAAAATAGGTCAATAATAATTGCCTACGATGCATGTTCATTAAACTCCTTAAAATTTGAAAACGACTCATAAAAGTTTATCTACTGGTTCATTAATTTTTCTTATCATCCTTTGGAACGAAGAATCTATATATAGCAAATAGAGTCCCCTAATCGTGGAAATGATAAATTCTTTAGAATTTAATAGGTTGTTAGTAAGACCGAAAGAATGGGGGTTAGTTTAATCGGTAGCTTTATTTTCTCTTTCGGTTACGGAATTGTTTTTTATTCCAGTAATTAAGCCACTACAATTAGGACTACCACACTGGCAGTTAAAAGGCTCCATCGTTTCATCTAAAAAAGATGCATAGTTTAAGGTAAGCTCGTCGCCTTTTTTAATGGGCAATAAGGCAACTACATTTAAACCTTTGTAGCTAGTATTGGCATTGCAGCTATGATTTTGTGGAGCCCACTCTGCCGGGTTGTTGTCCCACAGCAAATATACCTCTTTACTTACCGGGTAAGCATACTTTGCAAATATTAATTTTTCATTAACACTCCAGTTGTTATCTACAAAACGCTTAGTAACAATACGTTGCGCCATTTCCTCGCCTTTAAAAATAACTTCTCCAACGGCAATATTTTTGGTAGCATAAATGCCATATCCAGCAATTGCATTGCCTTTTAAGGTGTATTTTTTTTGTTTAAGGCTGTGCCTATATATACCTTCTTTTATTATATGTTGCAAAAAAGCAGAATGGCCGTAACCATCATAATTTAGTATGTAATCGGCGCTTCCTTGGTATCCATGGGTATAAAAAACAGAGCAAGTAAAATTTATTTCTAAAAAGAAGATTTCGTTTTTATCGTTTATTCTAAAATCTAAACGAGCATATCCAATACCGCCAAAGCATTTAAAAATTTTGGTTGCAGCTTGTTTTAACTCAGCTTCAATTTCTTTATTGTTACACGGAATATTTGCATTTGGGTGTAGCTCACTTGTTTTTAACGCATAGGTTTTAAACGTATTTCCTTGCGGAAAAATATACTCAACAGGTTTAAAAACCGTAACCGTTTTACCATCATTATTAGCAACAAGCATAACGGTAAACTCTCTACCCTCAATAAATTCTTCTACTAATAATGGCGCATATTCTTCCATTATTGCAGTAATTTTTTCTTTAAGTTCCGCGGTAGTGTTTACTAAACTTTTATCATCTACTCCTAAACTATCTCCAGCTTTTGCTGGCTTTACAAAAAGCGGAAAGCGTAAATGTTTACATTCCTCCTCAATTACACTATCCAATGTAATCAACGCATAATTAGGTGTTTTTATACCTTCGGTGTAGGCAACATATTTCATTAACTCCTTTGGCGGATCGTATAATAAACTTGTAGGCCCAGTAAATGGAAGGTTTAAAAGCTCTAAACAATAAATAACATCTATACTAGGTACTTCCCATTCTAAATAACCTTCACAAAGGTTTACGTATATATCAAATTTTTGTTTGCTTAATTCTTTAAGTTGTTTGTAGGTGGTAAGTTTATTTAAAAAGATATGAGTGAATGAAGCATTTGGAATCAAGGAGCTTAAATCTCTTGGTGGATCGTAGTTTTGGTAATCTACAGATGATGTTGAATAGTCTGGAAGTAAAACACAAATTTTCATAAATTTTTTTTAGCCACAAAAGGCACAAATAAACACTAACTTTTATCTTTTATTTTTCTGCGATATTAGCGTAACCTGCCTTTGCCGGCCAAGTCAGCGGGAGAAAATCTGCCCACCGCATCTTCTAAAATATCTTTTATTAAATTACTAAATGATGCCTTACTAAACCGCAATATAGCACCTATGCTAGTATAATTTTCATCTTCGCTTAACCCGCATTGTGCATTTGCCTCTAAAACATAAAGTTTATTTGTAACTGCATCTTGCCTAACATCTACTCTTGTGTATCCAACACCCTTGCAAGCAACATAAGCATCCCAACTAATTTTTTTTATTTCATCTATTATATCTTTATTGGGTAAAGCGTACTCATAAAAGTTTTCATTATTAGGCATAGCCTCTTCATCCTCATAAATTTCCCACAGCCTGTCAAAACTCAAAAACTTTTCTTTTATTGGTAACGATGCATGAAAAATACGCTCAACAGGGGTGTAAATTTTAGCTTGTGTGGGGTTGTTATAACTTCCCGATATAAAGACTGTATATTCTGGTCCTGCAATAAACTCCTCTGCAATTAGCCCATCGCTAGCTAAATTCCAACCTCTATATCCTTCAAACATTTTAGCAACTTGCTCATTTAGTTCATCTATATTTTCTACTACATTTTTTACCCCTACACCCATACTGCCTCCGCTAACACTAGGCTTAATAATTATGGGGGTACCCAATTTTTCAACTATATTTTCAGTGCTTTTAGAAACAGTTAAAATAGCTTCCCATTTTGGTGTAGGTACTTCTGCGGTATCAAAAGCAACCTTCATAGGTATTTTAGAAGTGGTTATGGTATAAAAATATTCATCCGCACCTGTGAAAAATATTTTTTTTTGTTGTAAAAGTTTTATTACCGAAATGCCCGGCGTGCCATTTACCTCATCTCCATCACAAATATTTAGTACAATAGGAAAATTAAGTTGTGTATTTTTTTCCTCAGCAATTTTTTCAATTACTTGTTCATACGTTTGCATGGTAACAGGTTGCCATTCCCATTGAAAACCAAGCTCAGCAAATGTTTTGGTATATTCTTCTATGCTTTGACTAAAATCGTAATAGTAGTCAATAGTAGCATCGTTGGTTTGTAAATAAGGCGCTAGAACCCATACTTTAATTTTATTTTTTGGTATACCCAGCGTTGAAAACATAAAAAATTATACGGCTTGTTTTTTACCTTGTACTTGTTGCTGTATAAAGTTAGTTAATTGGTAGTTGTTTAAGGTAGAATTGTTTAGGTGTGAGGCTCCGTTTATTAATTGTAAACAAGTAGCATTACCACAATTACACACAAAAGGTTGTGCCATATCCCACTCGGTACTAGGGTAAAAAAAAGTAAGTTCATCTCCCTTAGTCAAATCTTGCAAGGCAATTAATTGCATTGCTGTGGTATCAAAAAAAACAGTGGGCACACAACTATGATTTATGTATTGTAAAAACTCAGGTTGTAGCGTTATGTGTTTACTTATACCTACCTGTACCGTTAAATAAGTGGCATAGCTCTGGGTAACACCTGCCGTAAAATTGCATATTACCTCCCCCTTTTTAAATGACGTTGAGCTGTGTAAACTATTTTGCTTAAAATCAACATCTTGACACCTTATAGCAAAAATATGATTGCTAACAACAGCTTTTGTTTTAATAGTTTTATTTGTTGGCATTACCAATAGAATGAAATAAACTGAAAAGGTTTAATGAACATAAAAAATTATCGATTAAAAGTATAAAAAGTATGGTTTATAAAATTCATATTAACTTGTTATAAATTAATAAGTGGATAAAATGGAAGATAATATGCATAACCAACCCAATGCAGCACTATTGATTGAGTTAGTAAAAATGAAAATGCCTTTTGGAAAATATAAGGGCACGGTGCTTAGCAATATTCCTGTAACTTATTTAGAGTGGTTTAAAAACAAAGGGTTTCCAAAAAGTAACTTGGGTGTACTATTAGAAACGTTGTACGAAATAAAAATAAATGGCTTAGAGGGATTGCTTGAGCCACTAAAGAAATAAACTATTAATTTAATGTAAGTTTGAGGAAACTATTACCGATAAAAAAATGAAAAAACTAACCATTTTTCTACTTACTGTTATTATTTATAGCAATACACTTGCACAAAACCAGGCTAGTAAACTACATGAGTTAAATAGTTTGTTGATAAATACAGTAATGCAAGATTTGTTTAACCCTCCTGTAGCTAGCCGTATTTATGTATACCCCAACATTGCATTTTACGAATGTATAGCAACCAACAAAAACCAATTACAATCTTTATCGGGTAAGCTTAACGGATTAAAACCTTTGCCCAAACCCAAAAATGAAATAGATAACGAAATTGCAGCTTGCATTTCTTTTTGTTACACCGCACAAGCCTTAGTAGCCACAGAAAATAAGTTTGAAGATTGGCGTAACGAATATACCAAAACCACAAAGCTGCTTTTAGATAGTGCTATTTGGATTAATTCGTTTAATTATGGTAAACAAATTGCCGACAGTATACTTGCTTATAGCAAAACAGATAATTATTTAAAAAGCCGAGGTCTAATGCGTTACATCATCACCAATAAACCCGGCGATTGGCAGCCTACACCGCTTGATTATGCTCAGGGGTTAGAGCCCAATTGGAATACCATTCGCCCACTAACACTTTCTTCGTCATCTCAATGCTCACCAAAGCAAAAACTGGTGTATAGCAAATCAAAAAAATCGTTGTTTTATAAAACAATGATGCAAACCTATCAAATAGGAAAAAACTTAGACTCTATTCAAAAAAGTATAGCACTGTATTGGGATGATAACCCTAATGTTTCAAATAATATTGGTCACCTTAATTATTTTATACATAAAATTTCTCCAGGAGGGCATTGGATAATGATAACTAAACAAGCCTGCGAACAAAAAAACATATCTATTCAAAAATCGGCACAAGCGTATACACTTACAGCTATTGCTATTTTTGATGGGTTTATTAGCTGTTGGGATGAGAAATATAAAATAAATTTAATACGCCCCATTACAATAATTAATCGAGAGGTAGATAAAAACTGGCAGCCGTACATTCAAACACCACCCTTTCCAGAATTTACAAGTGGACACTCGGTTACATCTAATGCAGCATCAACAGTGCTTACTGCTTTATTAGGCGATAATTTTTCTTTTGAAGATAAAACCGAAATCCCCTTTGGGCAAGGCAGACGTAAGTTTTCCTCTTTTAACGCAGCCTCGTTGGAGTCTTCAAACAGTAGGGTTTATGGAGGTATTCATTACCCCGAAACAGCAAAAATAAGTGTAGAGCAAGGGAAAGCAGTTGGGAAAGTTGTACTGGATAAATTAGCACATTAATTTATAAAAAATAAAAAGATGAATTTAAAGAATAGTATAGTTTTTGTTTTTTGTTTACTAATAGGCAACACATTTGCTCAACAAAAAAAATTTACACTAGTACCTTCTTCAGAATCTGGCGTTAGTTTTAGAAACGATATTATTGAAGATGCAACCATGTTTTATTATATATATGAGTATTTGTATTTAGGGGCAGGCGTTAGTGTTGGCGATATTAATAATGATGGCCTACAAGATATTTTTTTTAATAGTACCAGAGGCGAAAATAAATTATACCTAAACCTAGGCAATTTTAAATTTAAAGATATAGCAGCCACGGCAGGTGTACAAGATAACGAAGGAATAAAAACCGGCGTAAATATGGTTGATGTAAATGAAGATGGATATCTGGATATTTTAATTTGCAAGTCAGGATACAAAGATGCAAAACTTCGAAAAAAAAACCTATACATTAATAATAAAAACTCAACATTTACGGATAAGGCTAAAGAGTATGGATTAGATGATGCAAGCTATTCCATTCAATCGTATTTTTTTGATTTTGATAACGATGGCGATAAAGATGTGTACTTTGTAAACCACCCCATTGATTTTAGTAAAAGTATGCATATACCAGCAACAATGGTAAAAGGCCAACTAGTTTATGTAGAAGACACAAGTACCGTTTATGTAAGCGATAGGCTTTATGAAAATAAAGGAAATAAATTTGTTGATGTTACAAAGAGAGCAGGCTTAATAAATCACGCCTTTGGCTTAAGTGCATCTATTTTTGATTTTAATAATGATAACTACCCCGATATTTATTTGGCCAACGATTTTAATAAGCCCGATGCTATTTACATAAATAATAAAAACGGAACATTTACTAATCAACTAGCTGACTATTTAAGCAAAGTAAGTTTTAGTAGTATGGGTAGCGATGTTAATGATATAAATAATGATGGCCACGAAGATTTGTTTGTAGTAGATATGGCGATAGAAGAGCCCAAAAGGCAAAAACAATTATTTGCTGTAAATCAAAACTACGATAAGTTTAATTTGCTGTTAAGATTTAATTTATTTTATCAGTATCCACATAACATGTTGCAGCTTAATAATGGTAATGGTACATTTAGCCAAATAGCCTACCACAGTGGAATTGCAGAAACAGAGTGGAGCTGGGCTCCCTTAATTGCAGATTATAATAATGATGGATGGAAAGATATTTATATTGCCAACGGATTAAAAAAAGATATGACCGACTGGGATTATAAAGTTTTTGTGTTAGACTCTATAATTAATACCATGAATAAAGGTCAAAGTGTAGACTTAAATAAATGGCTAAGTGGTATACCAGAGGTGAGAGTAAAAAATTATTTATATAGAAATACCGGATCTTTAAAATTTGAAAATGCTACAGAACAATGGATGGAGGAGCCACCTTCTTTTAGTAGCGGAGCAGCTTATGCAGATTTAGATAATGATGGCGATTTAGATTTAATTGTAAATAATGTAGATGACGAGGCTTTTATTTTTAAAAATAATAGCGAGCAAGATTTAATTTCAAATTTTATTAACTGTAAATTTTATAAATCAAAAAACCTACAACAAGAAATTTACGGTAGTAAAATAAAATTAACGTTTGCCGATGGGCAATTGCAAGTACAACATTACGATCCACAACGTGGCTTTTTAAGCACTGTAGAACATCAAGTGCATTTTGGATTAGGCGTAAACAAAACAATTGCTAAAGTAGAAGTTGAATTTCCATCGGGCAAAAAAATTATACAAAATAATGTTGCGGCTAACCAAACCATAATTTTTTATGAAGATGAGGCAAAACCTACCACACCTAGTGCTATAAAACAATCAGCTATTTTTACAGAAATTAATTCCCCTACAAAATTTAATTATACTCATACCGAAAACGATTATATCGATTTTAAGAGAGAGCCCTTAATACCCTACAAATGCAGTCGAAAAGGGCCATACACAACAAAAGCAGATGTTAATGGCGATAAGCTAGAAGATATTTTTATTGGAGGCTCGGTAGGTACAAGTGGAAAATTATTTTTACAAACTACTACCGGAAGTTTTACAGAAAGTAAACAACTTGTTTTTGAAAAGGATAAAGCTTTTGAAGATAATGGGGTGTTATTTTTTGATGCAGATAGCGACGGCGATATGGATTTATATGTTGTAAGTGCAGGAGCAGAGTTTGAAAAAGGGTCAACCAATTATCAAGATAGATTGTACACCAATAATGGAAAAGGCAACTTTACAAAAACTATAAATGCATTACCAACCGAAACATCTAATGGAAGTTGTGTAATAGCGTTAGATTTTGATGCAGATGGTGATACCGATTTATTTGTAGGTGGTGGAGTAATGCCTGGTAAATTTCCACAAGCAGATGGTGCTAAATTATTACAAAATAACAAAGGCGTATTTACCAACGTTACATCAACTATTGCCCCCGAACTATTAAGTACAAGTATAATAAACGCTGCAACCTGGGCCGATATTGATGGAGATAAAATAAACGAATTAATAGTAATAGGCGAGTGGATGCCCACAACTATTTATACATACCAACAAACTAAATTTATAAAACAACAAGCTGCTGTCGCTATCAATTTTAAAAGTAATGGGATACAAAAAGATTCTGTTGTGCAATTAGATGCATTAACTGGTTGGTGGAATACTATTAAAGCAGAAGATGTAGATAATGATGGAGACATGGATTTAATTGTTGGTAACAGAGGCACTAACTCAAAAATACAATGCAACATAAACGAGCCTACTACTATTTATGCAAAAGATTTTGATGGAAATGGAAGTTATGATGCTGTTTTAGGGTACTATATTTTTGGTAAATGTTACCCTATGTATAGTAGAGATGCGCTAATCGATCAAATGCCTATGTTCAGAAAAAAATATACTCGATACTATATGTACGCAGGCAAAACAATGGATGAAATTTTTACTGCAGAGCAAAAACAAGGCATGCAACAATTTGTAGCCAATTGTTTTGAATCGGGTATATTAATTAATAACGGAAACAATCGCTTTGCTTTTGAGGCCTTACCAGAACGAGCACAACTATCTACCATAAACGATATTGTTGTAGAAGATTTTGATAAAGATGGGATAAAAGATATGTTGGTGTGCGGAAACAATAATGATGCAGATGTATCAACAGGTAATTACGATGCAACGGCCGCATTGCTATTAAAAGGAAATGCAAGTGGTAAATTTACAACGGTAGATTATGTAACCTCGGGCTTAAAAATAAAAGGAGAAGTTCGTAAGATGATTTATTTAAAAGAAAAAAAACAACTCATCTTTTTAAAAAATAATGGGGCTGCACAAACAGTTACCTTTTAAACTCTTTTCCGAAATTTCTTTTGTATAAAAAACAATGGTAACTACAATTCATTTTGTAAATTGCATTTCACATCATGCAATTTAATTTACAATCTCCATATTCCCCAGCAGGCGATCAGCCACAAGCTATTGAGCAATTAACCCAAGGAATTATTGATGGAGAAAAATTTCAAACTTTATTAGGTGTAACGGGTAGCGGTAAAACATTTACCATGGCCAATGTTATACAAAATACACAGCGGCCAACCCTTGTACTTACACATAACAAAACCCTAGTAGCACAATTGTATGGGGAGTTTAAACAGTTTTTTCCGGATAATGCAGTAGGTTATTTTGTAAGCTATTATGATTATTATCAGCCAGAGGCGTATATGCCTGTAAGTGGTACGTACATTGAAAAAGACTTAAGCATAAATGAAGAGTTAGATAAATTACGCTTACAAGCCACCGCACAATTGCTTAGCGGCAGAAGAGATATAATTATTGTAGCCAGTGTAAGTTGTATTTATGGTATGGGCAACCCTGTTGATTATGAAAATGGGATTATACGCATTAAACAAGGGCAAATAATTAGCCGCCAAGGTTTTTTACATGCCTTGGTCAATAGTTTGTACAGCCGTAGCGAAGGCGATTTTAATAGAGGAACTTTTAGGGTAAAAGGCGATACAGTAGATATTAATTTACCGTATGTTGACTTTGGCTATAGAATAACTTTTTTTGGCGATGAAATTGAAACTATTGAAACACTTGAGCTTTCTTCGGGTAAGCGTATAAGTGAGGTAGATAACGCAGCTATTTTTCCGGCAACATTATACGTAGCACCTAAAGAGCAATTAATAAAAGTAATACACGAAATACAAGACGAAGCGCTTAAGCAAGAAATATACTTTAAAAACAGCGGAAAATATATTGAAGCACAGCGTATAAGCGAAAGAGTTAATTACGATTTGGAAATGATAAGAGAGTTAGGCTATTGTAATGGAATAGAAAATTATAGTCGTTTTTTTGATAGACGATTACCTGGTACAAGACCCTTTTGTTTGTTAGATTACTTTCCTAAAGATTTTATTTGTATGATAGACGAAAGCCATCAAACCATACCACAAGTAAGTGGAATGTATGGCGGCGATAGAAGTAGAAAAATGGTGTTGGTAGATTATGGTTTTCGTTTACCCAGTGCATTAGATAACAGACCCTTAAATTTTTATGAGTTCGAAAATTTACTAAATCAAAGTATATACGTAAGTGCTACACCAAGCGATTATGAGTTGGCTAAAACCGAGGGTATTGTGGTAGAGCAAGTAGTACGCCCCACAGGTTTATTGGATCCGCCAATTGAGGTTCGCCCATCCATAAATCAAATTGATGACTTGTTAGAAGAAATTGATAAACGAATTGTAAAAGGCGATAGAGTATTGGTAACTACCCTTACTAAACGCATGGCCGAGGAAATGGATAAATATTTAAAACGCATTAATATAAAAAGTAAATACATACACAGCGAAATAGATGCATTAGAAAGAGTAGAAATTTTAAGAGAACTTAGGCTTGGAATAATTGATGTATTGGTTGGTGTAAATTTATTACGAGAAGGGTTGGACTTGCCCGAAGTAAGTTTGGTGGCCATATTAGATGCTGATAAAGAAGGGTTTTTACGAAACGAACGTAGCCTTACACAAACGGCAGGCAGGGCGGCCCGTAATGTAGATGGGTTGGTAATATTTTATGCCGATAAAATGACCGACAGTATGCAAAAAACGATAGACGAAACACTACGCCGCAGAGAAAAGCAAATTAAATATAATATTAAACACAATATTACCCCAACAACAGTTAGCAAAAGCACCGAACAAATTATGGCACAAGGCAGTGTGTTAGATGTAAAAGGGTACGACCCCTCAAAAGCATACGCATTAAATAACGATGAAACGCTATCCATTGCCGCCGAGGATGAAGAGGAATACCTAACCATACCTAAAATGGAAAAGAAAATTTCTAGCACCAAAAGACAAATGGAAAAAGCTGCCAAAGATTTAGATTTTATGGAAGCTGCCAAATTAAGAGACGAAATGTTTAAATTAAAAAAGGTGCTGGAAGAGATGAAGTAGCCGTAAAATCAAGCTTTTAGCCGTTTTCTCCCCAAAATTCATTACCTTTATCCAATTCAGATTGAAATTTATTAAGTATAGAGCACTTTTACACCTTCTACCTTTCAGCTGTACATAGTATAAAAATAAAAAATAAGTAATGACAAACGAACAAATTGAGAAGGTAATGGATGCCCATTTGGACAAATCTACTATAACTATCTATTTTAAAACAAGAAGCACCATTAAAGGAATTTTTATAAAAACACCTGATTATACGGAGTTGAAAACAAAAAACCTTTGGCGTATTGTTAGTGAAAGCAAGTTAAAGGAGTACCAAACTACAAAAGATACTGGCTTAGCACGTATTTTCAACGGTACAGAGTTTACTCGATTAAATGTTGCCTCATAAATTTAAGCAACTCCTAATTTTACTAAAACATAAGGGCTATACCCATTTCAATGCTTCAAAATAGCATTGGTAGGGCTTTTGCGGCAATAAATTTAGACTACATAGTATAATCTTTAAAATATTTTACTATCTTTCCTATCCTTTACCAATAAAAAATAAAATATGACTACAATTGCTCTTTACAACCTTAAAGGTGGTGTAGGCAAAACCGCCAGTTGTGTAAATTTTGCTTATTTAGCTGCCGCAGATGGCTTTAAAACTCTGCTTTGGGATATTGACCCACAAGGATCAAGTAGCTTTTATTATAAAGCAAAGCCCAAAGTACACCCAGGCATAAAAAAACTAATTACTAAAGATGCAGATTTAGAAAACGCAATTTTAACTAGCGATTTTGAATTGCTAGATGTAATACCTGCTGATAGTTCCTCAAAAACATCCGATATTATGTTAGATGAAATGAAGGGGAATAAGAACAGGCTTAAGCAAGTAATTAAACAACTAGCTGGCGAATACGACTTTTTATTTATTGATTGCCCCCCTGGCTTTAGTGCACTTAGCGAAAATATTTTTAATGCATCCGATATTGTGTTAATGCCTGTAATACCCTCAACTTTATCTATACGCACTTACCATATGGTAAAAGATTATTTTAAAGAAAAGGATTTGGATATAAGTAAAATGATGTGTTTTTTTACCATGACTGATTTGCGTAAAACTATGCACAACGATATTATGGCGGAGTTGTATAAAGACAAGCGATTTTTTCAAAACTATATACCTTACTTAAGCGATGTAGAAAAAATGGGCGTACACAAAGCCCCTATTATGGAGTTTGCTAATAGCAGCTATGCTGCCAAATGTTATAGAGAGCTATGGACAGAGATTAAAGAAGGCGTATTGTAGTAAAAAATTAGTATAATTTTAGAATTAAACCCATTAGTTGCACCAGATATGGGCCTGGTTGTTTCAATGACATTTTCGTTAATTTTTACTGTTATCATTGCGTATGTACTTACTCATTTTATAAAAAATGTTGGTAGAATTTATGAAGAGAGAATTATTTAACTGGCATAGCTCAGCCCTGCAAAAAGATATGCCTATTGTACGTTATGGCGATTATGGTTTTGCTATTTTATTAGTGCCTACAGCCGCCGCAGATTATTTAGAGTACGAACGTTTTCAATTAATGGAAACATTAGCTCCATACATCAATAGTGGAAAAGTGCAAATATTTTCTATCAATAGTATTAATAACGAAAGTTGGTTAAATAACGAAATGCTGGGTGAGCATAAAGCTATTCGCCAAAATCAATTTAACGAGTATGTCTACAACGAAGTAATTCCATTTATAAAAACAAACACATCTGCCGAAACCACCATAATTACTTGTGGAGCATCGTTTGGAGCTTTGCATAGCATGAATTTGTTTTTAAAACGCCCCGATTTAATAAATGGTGTAATTGCAATGAGTGGTGTGTACGATTTAACGGAATACACAAAAGGTTATTTTGATGATCAGGTTTACTTCAACTCACCCCACCATTATATTGCTAACCTTACCGACCATAACGCATTGGAGCAAATACGCAAAAGCAACCATATACATATACTTACAGGTGCAGGCGATTACGAAGACCCGGAAGCATCAAAACATTTTGCAGGTATTTTATATAGCAAAGGAATTACCTACGAGTTAGATGTATGGGGAAAAGAATGGAAACACGATTGGTCAACCTGGAGAGCTATGTTACCGTTGTATTTAGAAACTAGGTTTTAGGGTTTTTTCCACAAAGGCACAAAGACAACAAAGAAAAACCTTTGTGTTATTCGTATCTTTATTGGAATCTATATTTTTTATAAAAAACTTCTAATGAAAAATTTTCTTTTATCATTCGTTATTATTTGCTTTTTATCTTGCCAAAATAACAACCCACCCACCCTACAACAATACCATGCTAGTGCAGACAGTGGTGTACAAACAGGCGGTGTAAAAATGATAACGATTGAAACACCTGTGGGCAAATTTAATGTTTGGACAAAAAAATTTGGAAACAACCCAAAAATAAAAGTACTGTTATTGCATGGTGGGCCTGGCGCTACTCATGAATTTTTTGAAAGCTTCGAAAGCTTTTTTCCTAAAGAAGGTATTGAGTTTTATGAGTACGACCAACTAGGTAGTTATTTTAGCGATAAACCAACTGATAGTAGCCTTTGGACAACCGAACGTTTTGTAGAAGAGGTAGAGCAAGTACGTAAGGCATTAGGGTTGAATAAAGACAATTTTTATTTGCTTGGCCATAGTTGGGGTGGAATCTTAGCAACAGAATATGCACTAAAATATCAAGCTAATATAAAAGGATTAATTATAAGTAGTATGATGGCTAGTTGCCCTGCCTATGGAAAATATGCCGATGATGTGTTGGCAAAACAAATGGATAAAAAAGTATTAGATACCATTAGGGCTATTGAAGCAAAAGGCGATTTTAGTAATCCAAAATATATGGAACTGCTCAGGACTAATTTTTATAATGAACACTTGTGTAGATTAAAACAATGGCCAGAGGCACTAAATAGAGCCTTCCCTCATATAAACAGCCAAATTTATGTAATGATGCAAGGACCCTCGGAATTTGGTGTTAGCGGACGTTTAGAAAACTGGGATAGAAGTAAAGATTTGCCTCAACTAAAAATACCTACCTTAACCATTGGAGGAAAGTATGATACCATGGACCCTGAATATATGAAGTGGATGGCTACACAAGTACAGCAAGGTGATAGTTTAATTTGCCCCAACGGAAGCCATTGTAGTATGTGGGATGATCAACAACCTTATTTTACTGGCTTAATCAAGTTTATTAAAACAGTAGATGATGGAAGCTTTAAAGGATTAAAAAAGTAAAAGCACACAATAAATAATTGTGTATTTCAGATATATAAATATCCTATACTCTTTTTTAATGAAAAAATCAGCTATTTTACTTGCTATTAAATGTGCCGCACTATTGTATGTGCTAGCTTTTACCAGTATAGATGATTTTAAAAAAGGAAAAGCTGCCACTCCCCTTATTACAAAAGGTAATTGCTAATAGAAAGTCCACAAGCCAGTAACCCAAGTTTGGTTACCATAGCAGCGTTATAAAAAAAGTGTTCAAAAATTATACGAATACTAAACCTTAATTTTACTAGTGTTGTTGTAGTAAGGTGATTTATTTAATATACCAATATTTTATACATCTTAGAGTGGTAAATGCCGATGAATAAAAACAACTAGTACAATAAAGTAAAGCTGATGTTGAGCTATATTGTTTTTCGTCCGCTATTAATATAAAAATGTTATTTATATGGAAGACGAAACGGTTCAGTTTTTAAAACGTATTGCCGAAAGTATTGGCATATTAATTTTATGGATGCTAGTACAAATTACATTTGGCATATATAAAAACTATGGCTTTTTTGAGCATCAACCCTCATGGCAAAACATTGTGTATTACATTTTTTTTATAGGCACTGGCGTTTTACTATACGCCCATCTTAAAAAAAAATGGAAAAATAAACCTTAGTGTTTGTGGTGTGGAGATGAGCATTTACTTTTTTTACAAAGTAAGTAATTACGGGAATGTGCATATAAAATGAGTGCTACCGCTATTGCTAAAAATAAGTACTCGTAAATGGGCACTAATTGCTTTAACACTAAAAATAAAGCCCCTGCACAAAAAACCAATACCGGTGTATACGATTGATGGTGTTTTATAAAACCATGAAATAAAGAATAAGCCCCCACAAAAAAAGCTAAAAAAATCATTCCCCATTCAAACCATTCATTATGAATTATGTTTACACCAAACAGGGTAAAGCTTGTCATAACAATTGGTAATAATGCACAATGTATTGCACAAGCAATGGAGGTGGTAGCTCCTAATATGTCCCAGTTTAATTTCATTAGCATACAAAATTAACAATTTTGCAATAATGTTGCAACTTTTATTGTTTTATCATTTTTACTAACTTAATTTTGGAAAAATTCAACGAATGAAAAAGAGGTTATTGATTTACTTAGGTTTTTTTGTGATGCTTTTAACTGGGTTTTATTTTGCCTTATTTAGAGATTATGATTTTACAGCATCTACACTTGGTGTTATAAATGCAGATGTAAGCGATTTTAGTTTTGTAGATCAAAATGGAGATACCGTTACCCAAAAAGTCATAACAGATAAAGTATACGTTGCCGAATATTTTTTTACCACTTGCAAAGGCATTTGTCCAAAAATGAATGCAAATATGCGTAGAGTTTTTGATGTGTATAAAGGCGAAGAAAATTTTATGATATTATCGCACAGCTGTATGCCAGAAACCGATACCGTATCCTTACTAAAAGCATATGAACAAAAAATGCTATCCGGCAATTTGGTAAAACAAAAAGACGGCTCTTACCAAATTGAAGAAGTAGAAAATATACAAGCACCAAAAATCGAAAAAAGCAATTGGCTTTTTTTAACTGGGGATAAAGAGCAATTGTATAAAATGGCTAGACAGAGTTATAGAATAGATAATGGAAAACCCGATAGTACACAAAATGTTGCCGAAGATTTTATACATACCCAGTTTTTTGCATTATTAGACAAACAACGAAGAGTACGTGGTGTGTATGATGGATTAAAAGAGGATGAGGTACAAAAATTAATTGAAGATGTTAAACGGTTATTAAAAGAAAAAGTAACGACCAAACGATTTATGAATGGCTTTACCAATAATCCTGAGTAGAATTAATTATTTGTATTTTTCTCTTGAGCTAAGTAAAAACTTATTTACAATTGGCAGACCAAAAATTTATTTAGTAAATTATGAATAGTGTTTTAGATATATTAAAAAAGAACGATTTGAGTGTTACAGATGGAAGAAAGAAAATTTTAGATTTATTTCTTTCTTCCGAAGGGGCATTAGCACATGCGGATATTGAAACAAACACCTCAAATGCTTTTGATAGGGTAACGGTATACCGAACCCTACAAACTTTTGTAGAAAAAGGCATTATACATAATATACCTACAACAGATAATAGTATTTTATACGCCTTATGCAAAGATGATTGTGAAGAAGGGCATCACCACGATAACCATGTGCATTTTATTTGTAACAATTGTAACAAAACAATTTGCTTAGATGATGTAATTGTACCAACAGTAAAATTACCTAAAGGGTTTACACCTAATAAAACCCAAATGGTAGTAAATGGGGTTTGTGCAGACTGTAAATAATATTTTTATTTTCCAATACAACATTTAACATAAAATGAGTAAAATAATAACTGCTCTCCTTATTTATTTTTTTGCACCATTACTATGTACTGCACAACCTGCAAATACCACAGCAAAGTATAACACAATTCAAATAAATAAGTACAGTAAAGAGGAGAAAGATATAATTACAAACAAATTAGATTCTTTTTACAAGAAAAGGCTAGCTGGTAGATTTGGTGGACAAGTGCTTATAGGCTTTAATGGAAATATTTTTTACGAAAGATATATTGGCTAAGCGATAAAGAAACGGAAAGACAAATAGATGCCCATTCACCAAGCCACCTAGCAAGTGTAAGTAAACCTATTATTGCTTTAGCCATCGCTATTTTAAAAGATAGAGGGCTTTTAAACTTTAATGATAGTATAAAAAAAATATTCCCACCTTTCCTTATCCTAATTTACGCACACCCTCAAGTTATTTAAACTATTGTTATAAATAAAAATGTAGAATTAACCCCCACAGAAGAATAACGATTTATAATTTCCTCATCTCTTCCCCTATAAAATCCATCAACACTTTAATTTTTTTTGGACTAAAATCAAATGTTAACCCAGCGGTTTTATAAAGTTCGGGTAAGGTTTTGGTGCCGCCTAAAGCCAATGCGTTACAATAATTGTCCATTGCCAATTGCTTGTTTGCTTTAAACTGCATCCACATACCAATAGCGCCCAATTGTGCAATACCATATTCAATATAATAAAAGGGCACTTCAAACAAATGAAGTTGACGAAGCCAAGCGTTGCTGCGGTAGTTTTCTAAACCGCTGTAATCAATTACATCGTCTTTAAACTCTAGTAGTATTTCGTTCCATTTTGAGGTACGCTCTTCGTTTGTGTGTGCTGGGTTTTCGTATATCCAATGTTGAAATTTATCTATAATAGCTATCCATGGAAATATAGTAATTACTCTTTCTAATTGATGCTCTTTTGCTCTTTTTAAATCCTCTTCTGTACTAAAAAAAGTTCCCCATTCATCCATGCTAAACAACTCCATTGCCATACTAGCAACTTCGGCTATTTCCATAGGGTATTCTTTAAAGCCACTTAACTCCAAAGGGTGTGCTAAAAAACTATGCACTGCATGACCGCCTTCATGTACCATTGTAGTTACATCATGCATTTGCCCTGCAGCATTCATAAAAATAAAAGGGGCGCCACTTTCGGCTAAGGGGCAGTTATAGCCACCCGGCGCTTTTCCTTTTCTGCTTTCTAAATCTAAATGATTTAGCTGCTTCATTTTTTGCAAACACTCCCCAAAAAAAGGACGAAGCTTTGTAAAACACTCTATGGATTTATTTACTAACTCATTGCTTGTAGTAAACGGATGTAAAGGTTGTGTGCCAATAGGCTCTGCATCAATATCCCAAGGGCGTAAAGTTTGTAACCCTAATTTTTCTTTCTTTTTTTGATAAATTAAATTTACTAAGGGTAACACATGTTGCTTAACAGCATCATGAAAATTATAGCAATCTTGTTTAGTGTAATCAAATCTTCCTAACTCTTTAAAACGATAATCTGTATAATTTTCAAACCCTGCATTTAAAGCCTCTTCATTTCTTTTTTGTACTAGTTGATTATATAAATTGTTAAGTGCGGCAGTATCTTGCAATCGGCGTTGTTGTATTTTATGATAAACCTCTTCTCTTTTATTTCTATCGTGACTCTCTAAAAATTTTGCAGCTTGTTGTAAGGTATATTCTTTATCATCAACAGTTACCGTCATTTTTCCACTTATTACCCCATATTGTTGTTGCAATACACTAAGCTCTGCTTGCAGGGGAATATTTTTTTCTCTAAATAATTCAATACTTTTTTTAACGCTACGTAAATAGGTAAAATATTTATCAGCATCTAATTCATTTAATAAAGGATGAGTTAGTAATTTTTTATTTAACGCATCTGCCATGGGTTGTATTTTAGGCTGAATTTCTAGCACAAAAAAAGTAAACGCATCTTCCAAGCTTTTGTTTTCTGTATCGCAAGTCATTTTTATTTGTCTCCAGCAAGCATCTTCACTAACAATGGCCTCTAATTCGCTTTGGTCTTTGAGCCATTGTTCTAACTCTTTTTTGGTATTAATAGTTCTATCTAATAAATCTTTAAAAAAGGGTTCAAGGCTGTTCCAATCCGTTACAGTAAACTTTTCTGGTAAAAATTTTCTTTGTTGTTTTTGAATATTTGCGGTGTACATATAGTGTGTGGTGAAACCTCCTTGTCATTTCGACGATAGGAGAAATCTATTTTTAATTTCATGAATTTGGAAAGTGTACTATTTTGTTTTTATACTATCCTGGTATAGATTTCTCCTTCGTCGAAATGACAGAAGAAAAAATCAGCCCAATCTGCGTCATCTGAGTTCAATCTTCCTTAAGCCATTTTACGTGGGCTATTTATTTTTTTTGCTGGAGCATTATTTTTTATAGAGGCTGTTTTGGTTTCTGTTGGTTTTGTTTTGGCTACCATATTTTCTTGTGCAACATTTTCACCAGCTTCCGATAATTTAATTTCGATATTGTTTTTTTTAATCACATCAAACCATTTTACCATCTTCTTCATATCGCTTCCATATACTCGTACAAAATCTATAGTTGGATATACTTTTTCAAAATAACTTTTTACTGCCTTTGCATCACTAGCATCTGGTAACTTTTCGGCACTGCTTTTCATAGCGGTAAGCACATCTACTAAGTTTACATTATCTGCTGTAGTATATATTTCTATACTTTCTAAATGAGAGAATTGATGTATTCTATTACTTACAAATTTTGTTGTGTTATCCTCTAAACTACGAACAACACCACCATCTGCTTTTGATGAAACCAACTCAAATAAACCTGTTAGGCCTGTAACACTTACTAATTTATTATACTCCATTATTATACACTTTTAGGGGTGCAAGTTACTTGTAAAAACTGTATTAATTAGCTAAAAGCCTGCGGTTTTGTTAAAAATTAGTGTTTTGAGCTAGATGCAATGTTTTACTAAAATAAATTATGCAATACCGACAGTTTTTTTAAAGCCTGTCGTCTAATGAACCATGCAAGTAAATTTTTTATATAAAAAAATAAGTTCCTTTGCTTTATTGATGATCGTATTTAACTATGCCAATAGTCAAAATATAACACTTAAAGGAACTGTTACAGATAAATCGGAAAAATCGGCTATTACCGGAGCAACCGTTACGTTGATAAATCAAAATGATACGGCTCTAAAAACGTTTAAATTAACAGATGCTAATGGTAACTTTCAGTTTAATAAGCTAAGCACTAATGCTTACGTTGTAAAAATTAGCTATAGCGGTTACGAAAAAATAGAACAAAAAATTAATTTACAAGCTAGTAATAAAGTAGCAATATCATTTGCTATTGCTAAAATAGCAACAGATTTAACAGGTGTAGTAATAGTAGCAAAAGCACAACCCGTTAGTCAAAAAGGCGATACTACAGAGTTTAGTGCAAGCCAGTTTAAGGTAAATCCCGATGCAACGGCTGAAGATATTATAAAAAAACTACCTGGTATTACCGTATCCAGAGATGGAACGGTAACTGCTGCAGGTGAGCAAGTAAGAAAAGTAACAGTGGATGGTAAAGATTTTTTTGGAGACGATGCTACTGCAGCGTTAAGAAATTTGCCAGCCGATATTATTGATAAAATTCAGGTATTTGATAGATTGAGTGACCAAGCTCAGTTAACCGGTTTTGATGATGGAAACTCAATAAAAACCTTAAACATTGTAACTAAAAGCGGTATCCGTAATGGACAGTTTGGTCGTATATATGCTGGGGCAGGTACAAATCAAACCTATTCTGCAGGGGGCAATGTTAGTTTATTTAAAGGAGATAGAAGACTTTCCTTTGTTGGTAATTTCAACAATATTAATATGCAAAATTTTTCATCGCAAGATTTATTGGGTGTAACAAGTAGCGGCGGCGGTGGAGGAGCTAGAGGCGGCGGTGGCAGAGGAGGTGGTGGAGGGGGAACAGATAATTTTACTGTAGGGCAAAGCAATGGTATAAATCAAACCAATGCATTTGGTGTAAACTTTAGTAATGTGTATAATAAAAAACTAACGCTTACGGGTAGTTACTTCTTTAGTAAAAGTAAAAACGAAAACGAAGGGTTAACAAGCGCGGAAACATTTTTTAATCCCAAAAACATATTTAGTATACAAAAAAGTAGTTCTATCTCTACCAATTACAGCCATCGTATTAATTTACGTATGGAGTACAAAATAGACTCGGCTAATAGCTTGTTTATTATTCCGAACATAAGTTTTCAAAAAAATAATACGCTATCTAATTTTTCTTCCGATAATTTTTATGCTATAAACGATAGTACAAATACATCTTTAGGAGGTACCGAGGCCGATAAAAATGGATTTAACATACGTAACAATATAATGCTTAGGCATAGTTTTCCTAAAAGAGGCCGTTCGCTTTCGGTAGGTTTTAATACCGCATGGAGTAAAAATGATGGCGAAACACTTACCGATACAAAATTTAAGTTTTATAAAAATGGCTTAGTAACAGACTCCTCTTTAAATAGATTTGCTGACAACGCCACAAATGGCACTACAATTGGCGGAAATATTGCGTTTACTGAACCTATTGGTAAAAAAAGTCAACTACAAATTGATTATACTCCATCCATACAAAAAAATAAAGCAAACCAAGAAATCTTTAGTTACGATGGGCAAAAATATAATGTATTTGATGCATCACTTAGCAATAAATTTGATAATACCATTACCACACATAATGCTGGCTTGAATTACAGATTAGGGCAAAGTAGAGATGAGCAACTTTCGGTTGGGATAAATTTTCAAACCGCTAACTTACAAAGCGATAGAGTTTTTCCTACCACTACAAAAGTTAATCAAACATTTACCAATATTTTACCTAATATAGTATGGCGAAAAAAATTATCAAACTACAGCAATATTCGTTTGTTTTATAGAGCAAATACAAACTTTCCTAGTATAAATCAATTGCAAGATGTGGTTAACCTTAATAATCCATTAAGCGTAAGTAGTGGTAATCCTGAATTAAAGCAATCGTACACAAATTTTTTAAACGGAAGATATACGTACACCAATACAAAAACACAACATAGTTTTTTTGCCAATTTATTTTTACAAACCGCTAGCGACTACATAACCTCTGCTACATATATTGCTAAGGCCGATACCACCATTCAACAAAACATTGTTTTAAAAGCAGGGTCTCAATTAACAAAGCCTGTAAATTTAAATGGATATAAAAGCTTACGTACTTTATTTACATATAGTATGCCTATAAAAAAACTAAAAACAACACTTAATTTAAGCGCAGGTTTTAGTTACTCAAAACTGCCTGGATTAATTAATAATAAGGTAACAGAAACTGATGCCTATACCTATAACACAGGCGTAGTATTAGCTAGTAATATTAGTGAGTATGTAGATTACAATGTATCGTACAATGTAAATTTTAATAATTCTGCTACAAACACAATAAATAGCACAGCTACAAAGTACACTAGCCAAGTAATTGGGGCACAACTAAATTTATTAAATAAAAAAGGATGGTTTATACAAAACGATGTATCAGGAAATATTAATAGAGGGTTAGGAGCAGGCTTCAATCAAAACTATTGGTTATGGAATGCTGCTCTTGGGAAAAAAATATTGAAGAAACAAGTAGGGGAGCTTAAATTATCGGTGTTTGATTTATTAAAGCAAAACCAAAGTATAGTACGTACTGTAACAGGCAACTATATTCAAGATGCTCAAACGCAAGTACTAAAACAATATTTTATGTTAACGTTTACGTACAAATTAAAAAACTTTGGCACAATAAAAACAAACCAATTTAATAGAGAAGGGGGCGGCAGGCAATTTAGACAAGGAGGAATGGGGGGCGGTGCTCCAAATTTTTAGTACTTTTAAAGTAGATAACAAAATGAATAGTTTTGAACCAACCCGATTTAATTAAAGCACTACAACAAGGAGATAACGAAGCTTTTAAAAAGCTTATAGATGAATGGCAAGATATGGTTTACAATACCGCATTGGGTATTATACAAAATGAAGATGATGCAGATGAAATTACACAAGAGGTTTTTATACAAGTGTTTCAATCAATAAGGTCTTTTAAAGGCGATGCAAAAATTAGTACATGGTTGTATAGAATAACAATATCAAAAGCATTAGATTATTTAAAAAAACAACAAAGAAAAAAACGATTTGGTTTTGTAGATTATTTTTGGAGCGGTAATAAAAACGACGTTGATGAGGGGAAAGAATTTCACCACCCAGGAGTAGTAATGGAAAACAAAGAAATGGCCAGTCAATTGTTTAAAGCCATGAAACAATTGCCCAATAACCAACGAATTGCTTTTACGTTGCATAAATTAGAGGCACAAAAATATGGAGATATAGCTGTTATAATGAACATATCACTGCAAGCAACAGAATCGTTAATTGCAAGAGCTAAAACAAATTTAAAAAAAATAGTACAAGAATATTATACTAAAAACATTGCTTAGTAATATGAATAAGAATATTAATAACTGGGTTGATGAAGCTTTGAACAGTTTAGATGATGTAAAAAGAGCAACGGCTAAACCGTATGTGCTTACACGAATGAATGCTAAAATGCAAAATAGCAATTCATCTATTTGGGATAATGTCTTGCAATTTATTAGTAAACCTATGGTGGCATTGGTTTGCATGCTAATAATAATTACTTTTAATGTACTTGTAGTTTCAAGAAATTACAATACGTCTAATACCATTAATGAAGAACAAGCGTTAACTGTAGATGAGTACAACGCTAATATAACCGCATTAAATTACACCGAAAATATTGAACCATAATGAGTAATGCACCTAAAAGTAAATTGTATTTAATTATTATTGGCTTATTACTACTAAGCAATGCGGCCTTGTTATTTTTGTTTTTAAATAAAGATGATGGGCGTGGAAGAAAAAGAGAAGATAGACGAGCAAAGATGACCACCTTTTTAAAAATACAAATTGGGTTTAATGATGTACAATTACAACAAGTAAATTTGCTTAGCACACAACACAAAGAAAAAATGAAAGCCGATTTTGACTCAATAAAAAATAATAAACAACAGCAGTTAAAAGAATTAGGAATAAAGGGGTTTAGCGATAGTGCCATTTTACAAGTAGTTGTTAAAAATGCAGCGCAACAAAAAATTATGGATCAACAAATGCTTACACACTTTGCAGCTATTCGAAAAATTTGTACAGCAGAGCAATTGCCAAAATTTGATTCGTTATTTTACAAGGTTTGGGAAAGAATGAAAAAATAAATTTTAAATATATATAACATGAAAAAACAATTTTTATTATTAGCAACAGCATTACTTGTAGGTACTACAACCATTTATGCACAGGGAGGTTTTCAACGCCAAACACCTGAGGAAAGATTAAAACCTATTCATGAAAAAATAGATAGTGCGTTTAAATTGTCTGCTGAAAAATTAGCTAAAGTAGATAGCGTTTTTTTAGAATCATTTAAACAGCAAGAAGCAAAAATGGCGGAATTAAGAAGCGGCGGAGAAAGGCCCGACAGAGAAGCTATGATGGCAATGCGCCAACAGCTAGCAGACGAAAGAGATAATAAATTAAAAGAAGTTTTAACAGAAGAGCAAATGAAAATTTGGAAAAATGAGTTAGAGCCTTCTTTACGACCACAACGTGGCGGTGGAAACAGAGGTGGCGGAAATTAAGGTTTTTATAACTAATAACCCTTTGCAATAATAAAAAAAGTAGCTTTAATTTAAACCTGCTTTTATTTCAGTTAATGCTTTTTCAATTACCTTTTTTACCTCTTCGTAGGTACTAAAGCTTTTTGTAATTAAATAAAATTTATTGCTGTGTAACTGTATTAATACCTGCGGATAGCTATCTACATTTAATTGCTTACACAAAGCAAATTCGTAATATGCTTTTTCTTTATACTCGTCACTTTTTAGTTTAGTATAAAAATCATCTTCACTAATCGTATATTTTTCTAAAAGATGTCTATAGGCTTCATCATCGTCTAAATCTCTTCCTTCATAATTTAATGCATATTGTAAATCGCCTGCAAACTCTAGTTGGCGTTCAGGATAAATTTCTTTTAAAATGCACAAGGCAATAGCTGGCTTTTCGCTATTCATTATCCAATCGCTTTTATCAGGATTGGCGGTGTGCCATAAAAAATCATCGCCAAATTTAATACCAGTAACCTCTTCTACTCTTTTGTAAGCTCCTTGTATGTAAGGTCCTATTTTTTCAATAGGCATTTTGTTTTCGCCAATCATCATGCCTCCGCTAAGTACTTCAACATCTAATTGGAAGCTGTATTCTTCGGCAATTTTTTTTATTATAGGGCTAAAGCCATAGCACCAGCCGCAATAGGCATCGTAACAATAAATAAGTATTGGTTTTTGCATGTAGCAAAGTTCCTAAAAACAATTTAATATTGTTACATAAAATTAATAAAATGGAAAGAGCAATTGCAGGATATCATTTACTTATGTTATTAACCGTAGTTGATAATAAATTAAATGGAAAAGAAGATATTGTTATTAGAGATTGGTTGAGTACCGAGTTTAATTTTACTCCTAATTTAGATGATGAAATGAAGGCATTAAGTAATTTGAGCAAAGAAGACTATACCTTACATTTTCAACACTAGATGGATAAATTTTATCATCTACTACTTTTAAGCTAAAAATAGTAATATAGCTCAAACTATATTTTTTTAATTTTCTTTTTTAATGAGCTTTTAACCAATTGTCTCCCATACCAATTTCTGCATCAGTTGGTACACCATTAGGTAATGCTAAAGCTGTTTGCATACAATGTAAAATAATAGGCTTTATACGATCTACTTCTTCTTTATGAGCATCAAAAACTAATTCATCATGCACTTGCAAAAGCATTTTACTTTTAAAATTTTGTTTTTTAAATTCGGCATCAATTTTTATCATGGCTAATTTTATCATATCGGCCGCTGTTCCTTGTATAGGGCTGTTAATAGCATTCCGTTCTGCAAAGCCACGTACAGTAAAGTTTGCACTATTAATATCTTTTAACCACCGTTTACGTCCCATCAATGTTTCTACATATCCGTTTTCTTTACAAAAATTTATGGTGTCATCCATATACTTTTGTATGTTAGGAAACTGTGTTTTATAGTTGTCAATTATTTCTTTTGCCTCTGTTCTTGATATGCCTAAATTTTCGGCAAGGCCAAAAGCACCTTGTCCATAAATAATACCAAAGTTTACACTCTTGGCTTTGTAACGCATTTCTTTTGTCACTTCTTTTTCATCTACATTAAAAACCTTTGCAGCAGTAGCGGTGTGTATATCTTTTCCGGTACGAAAGGCTTCACACATATTTAAATCGCCACTAATAGCAGCCACAATACGTAACTCAATTTGTGAATAATCGGCACTTATTAAAACATAATCTTTATCTCTTGGTATAAATGCTTTTCGTATTTCTTTTCCCTTATCGGTTCGTATGGGTATGTTTTGTAGATTAGGGTTATTACTGCTTAACCTGCCCGTTACTGCTACAGCCTGTGCATACGATGTATGTACTCTGCCTGTTTTTTTATTTATAATTAATGGTAACGCATCAACGTAAGTGCTTTTAAGTTTTGTATATTCTCTAAAGGCTAAAATATCATCTACAATTTTATTTTGTGCAGCTAGTTTTAGCAACACATCTTCCCCTGTTGCATATTGGCCTGTCTTTGTTTTTTTTGCTTTTGGGTCTAGTTTTAGTTTATCAAATAATACTTCACCTAATTGTTTGGGGCTTGCTAAATTAAAACGAACACCAGCTTGTTGGTACACACTTTCTTCGGCTGTTTTTGCTTCTCGTTCTAGCTCCTTACTATATTCATTTAAAAATTGTTCATCAATTCGTATGCCTTCAAACTCCATAGCTGCTAATACTTTTACTAAAGGGTTTTCTACTTCGTAAAAAACCTTCTCCACTTCTTTTTCTTTTAGTTGTGGTAGAAACGTATTTTTTAATTGTAACGTAATATCAGCATCTTCGGCTGCGTAGTCTTTTATTTTTTCTAGTTCTACATCTCTCATATTGCCTTGATTTTTTCCTTTCTTTCCAATCAATTCATCAATATGTACAGTAGCATACCCTAAATATTTTTCGCTCAACGCATCCATACTTCTTTTACCATCTGGCTCAATTACATAATGGGCAAGCATGGTATCAAATGTATTTCCCAATAATTCAAAACCGTACCATTTTAATAGTAGCATATCATATTTAATATTTTGCCCTATCCATGTTATAGATTTATTGTTGAATAATTGTTGAAAATTGTTTAGGAGTTTAATACACTCCTCTCTATCTATTGGGCAAGGCACATAATAAGCTTCACCCTTTTTTACAGAAAAGCTTAAGCCAACCAGCTCTGCTTCATTTGCATCAATGCCTGTTGTTTCGGTATCAAAGCAAATTTCTTTTTCACTAGCTAACGTAGCAACTAATTCGTTAATGAGTTGTTGAGTATTTGCTAAAAAATAATGGTGTGGTGTGTTGTTAATATTTTTATCAACGGGTAAACTATTTTCTTGCACATTGTCGTTGGAGCCTCTAGTAGCTGTTTGGTCTTGTGGTGCCTGCTCCACAAGACCAAACAAATCCATTTGAGCTGTAGTATTTTTTTCACTTTTTGTAGTTGCCTTACTATCTTTATTCCATATTTCGGCAGCTACATTTATATCGTCTCCTAAAATTCTTTTACCTAAGCTTTTAAATTCTAGCTCTTCAAAAATTGCTGTTAAGGCTTCTTTATTCATCTCCTTAATCCTAAAATTTTCTTCATGAAACTCAGCAGCAGGAATGTCTGTAATTATAGTAGCAAGTTTTTTACTTAATAGAGCAAGGTCTTTTCCAGCCAACACCTTTTCGCCTAATTTTCCTTTTATGTTTGCCGCATTTTCTAATACATTTTCTAATGTACCATACTCTTTCAATAATTTCGCCGCAGTTTTTTCCCCAACGCCTGGTATGCCCGGAATGTTGTCTACAGCATCTCCCATCAATCCTAAAATATCAATAACTTGATCAATTCTTTCAATATCCCATTTTGCACACACTTCCTTTGGCCCCAATATTTCAAAGTTGCCACCTTGGTATGGAGGCTTATAAATTTTAATATTTTCACTAACCAGTTGTCCATAATCTTTATCGGGGGTTACCATAAAAACTTCGTAACCTTCTTTTTCTGCTTGTTTTGCTAATGCACCAATTACATCATCGGCTTCGTACCCATCAATAGCAATCACAGGAATATTTAATCCTTCAATAATTCTTTTTATATCGGGTACTGCAGCAGAAATATCTTCGGGTGTTTCTTGCCTATTGGCTTTATAATCGGCAAAGTCAGTATGGCGTTCGGTTGCAGCGCTGGTATCAAAACACACGGCCATGTGTGTAGGTTTTTGATTGGTAATTAAATCTATTAAGGTGTTGGTAAAACCAAATTGTGCATTGGTATTACGGCCCTTGCTTGTAATACGTGGATTACGAATAAGGGCATAATACGCCCTAAAAACAAGGGCAAACGCATCTAACAGAAATAATTTTTTTTGCATACCGTAAAAGTAAAAAAAATAGCCCCTATAATGAGACTATTGCTAAATATATTTTTATAAAGAGATTTATTTTACAAGTAAGTTTTTAAAATCTGTACTATCTCCATTAAATACATTAAAGTCAACAAAAGCATCAATGCCATTTACATGCCCTTTTTCACTGTGTTGCCAAATTGTCCAATTACGGGTAATACGGGGTTTATCTTCAACTAAATAATGGGCTACCCAAAGGGGGTAATCATCGAAAACACCAGCTAAATAGTTTTCGTAAAAATCTGCATTGGTATAAATAATTGGTTTTACGTGGTAATAATTTTCAACTGTACTTAACCAATCTTTTACTCGTTGTTGTAAATCTGCTTTAGAAGTGCCGTTAATTAATTCAACATCTAATACCGGTGGTAAATCTCCTTTTTGTATAGTTACGGTTTTTATAAATTGTTGGGCTTGTGCTTTACCACTTTTGCTGGCTACAAAAAAATGATAGGCACCCCTGGGTAAACCTTTTTCTTTTGCATTAAACCAGTTTGGCCTAAATGTTTGGTCGGTAGTAGTAGTTCCCTCAGTAGCTTTTATAAAAGCAAAACCAACTTTTATATTACGAACTTTCATGGTTTTTACATCATCCCAATCAATGGTGCCTTGGTGGTGGCTAATATCAATACCATGTATAGAAAAATTTACAGGAATATTTATGTCAAAACCGGGGTACCGAATAAACCGAGGCTTATTAAAATAGTTGGAAATAAAATAAGTTGCACAACCCACAGCGGTTAAAATTAATAGGTTGATTGCAAAAATTTTTGTTGCAGATTTTTTTTGCTTTGCCAAGGTTAAAAGTAAAAGGGTTTAGCAGTATTACCTTTGTAAAATTGCACTAAAAAAAGAGTTTAAAACTAGTTATATAAAATTATTTTATCATCTTTTTTACATATTTAATGTTGCCCCCCATAATTTTTAAAACATATTGCCCCCCTGCTAAATTACTAGTTGACATATCAACAATAGCCTCGCCATTTAGTAAAACAATATTTTTAGTAGCTACCCTTTGCCCCAAGGCATTATATAAAATTGCGGTAAGGGTTGGTGTACTGGTTATATTATACAACTGAATGGTAAACTTATCTTTAAAAGGGTTGGCACCAACTTTTATGGTATTTGCTGGAAAAGTAACCGCTGGTAATTTGAGGGCAGTATTATTTCTGGTAATTAACCAATAACCTGGGTCAACCAATACTGTATCTGGCACAAAAGAAATGCTTTTTAAAAAGTTTTCGCCGTTACTTTTATTATCTACAATAATTGTTTGCTCTTGGCTTGAATTTTTAAATTTTAAAGCAACCGGTAGTTCAAAAAAACTAACTGAAGAGTGAGAAGTGGTTTGGTCCATTTTAATATTTACCGAACTATTGCCCACCATATTCCAACTTACTCTATAACTTGGATAACCTTGTCCTTTGTACCAGTCGTTAAAAAACTTGGTTAAGTTTTTTCCGCTAGCTTGTTCTAAATGTCTTTTTAAATCGTTTGTAGTGGCAAAACCGTAGGCTAATGCAGGGTCTTTTTGATAGTTTTTTATAGCGGTAAAAAAAGTATTATCACCTAATATCCAACGAAGCATCATTATCAAATAAGACCCTTTGTAATAGGTAAGCCTACTGCTAAAAATTCTGTTTACACTTGTTGTATCATCTACCCACACACTACCATCGGGGGCAGATGTAACAAAGTTCATTTCATTTCTACGTTCGTTTAATAATGACGAAGTATTTACTGCGTACTTCGTTTCTCTATATAACCTTGTAGCATGAGTAGCAAAACCCTCATTAAGCCAAATATCTTCCCAACTACCGCACGTAATTTTATCACCAAACCATTGATGGGCTAACTCATGGCTTGATAAGTTTTCGGATACATTGTTCATAAAAGATGCTGTTTGATGTTCCATACCACCACCCCAATTAAACTGAATATGCCCATACTTTTCTTTAATAAAGGGATAGTCGCCAAATTTATTATGAAACAATTGCATAGCATAAGTAAGATCTGGTGTACCTGCCTGAAAACTAGCCAAGCTCTCTGGATAACAATAGGTTTGAAAAGGCAAATTTGTTGTGCCTAAAGCAATAGTTTCGTTAAACACACTATAATTGGTAACTGCAAAGCAAACTAAATAGGTAGCAATTGGGTAACGGTGTTTCCAGTGAGAAACTCGTTTGGTACCACCGGCTATTAAAGTTTCGCTTTGCAACATTCCATTACTTGCCCCTTTGTAAGCCACCGGATTTGTTATAATAATATCAATAGAATCAGGCTTATCGTCTAATCCATTTTTACAGGGCCACCAATCTCGGCTACCATACGGTTCACTTAAACTCCACATAACAGGCACATTGGCATGGGTTTCTGTAGCAAATGATCCAAAACCAGTATTGGGCGGTATGCCTTTATAAAAAATACTTACGCTATCCAACACACCAACATTAAGTGTGCTAGTAAAATCTATAGAAACGGTAGTTGGGGTTTGTGTTTTTGTAAGTACATTATTGCGTTGTTTAACGCTATCTACCACCAGCGGATTTAATAAATCTAACACAATATTATTGGTAGCTTTTGTAATAGTAAAATAGATGGTTACCTTACCTGTAATATATCGGATTGCTGGGTTTACTTCCCACTCACATCTATAATATTTTACATCAAAATTTGTACTTGCAAAAGTTAATAAATCTGCATTGCCATTGCCACCTAATCGGGCAAAAGCCCTTTTTTCATTTTCAATTATAGAATTTAAATCTTTGTCTATAGGTAAAATTTGTTGTGCATTGGTTTGTAAAAATCCAATACATAAAATAAGTAGTAACAATCGCATAATGTAGATATTATATAAAGTAATGAAGTTTTTAAAGTTTTGTGAAAAAGCAATAAAAAAAGGGGGCAACGTTACCTTTACGATCCTTTTTTCCTTTTTACCAATTAAAGATAAAACAATTACTTCATATACCCTTGCAGCCAACGTAGCTTATCCGAGCAACCTTGTGAAAAAATAGCATTAGAGTAAATTTCATTAGAAATTTTTTAAGTACATTAAGATACTATGTTATTTTTACAAATAAATTATTAAAAATTGCGATGGCTATTAAAAATATTATACTTGACTTAGGAGGCGTACTCATCAATATTGATTATCATAAAACTATTAAAGCTTTTAATGCGTTGGGTATTTTAAATTTTGATGAAATGTATTCTCAACTAAATGCTAATACATTATTTGAAGACTTAGAAACCGGCCGAATTAGCGAAGAAGACTTTTATTTAGCGATTAAAAAAATTTCACCAATAGAGTTAACTAACCAACAAATACAAATCGCTTGGAACGCTCTTTTGCTAGATTTTAGACCCAAAAGCATTGCGTATTTACAAACACTTGCTCAACACTATACCTTGTATTTATTAAGCAATACCAATAGTATTCATCAAGCGGCTTTTAATACAAGCTTTGCAAAAGAATTTAATGGAAAACATATTAATGATTATTTTACAAAAGCGTATTACAGCCATCAAATAAAGTTACGCAAACCACATAAAAATATTTATGAGTTTGTATTAGCCAATGCCACCTTAGATCCAGCTGAAACCTTGTTTATTGATGATTCAAAAATAAACATACCATCAGCCAATGAAGTAGGAATTTTAACACACCTTTTGTTATCCAATGAAACGATTGAAGAAGTACTCCCTAACCTATTAAACATAAACAAGTAGTTATACTCCATTGTTTACATCTTCAAAATCTATGTAATCATTTCTTTTTGGCTTTTCGGTACTAGATTTTTTAGGTGGAGTGGTAAAGTTATTTTCTTGCTGCATTTGGTCATTCATTTTTTGCTGCATTTCTCCAACCTTTTTTTTAACCTGTGAAGTAGCGTTGTAGACAGGAATAATAAATTCAAAAATTAATTTGTATAACAGATACAAACAAAATAATAAAAATAGTGTTCTTAACATAATAACACAAAGGTATAAAACCCCTTAATTGCTAGTTGTTAAAATAGTACAAACGGAAAAAGAAGTAATAAATTACTAAAACACTAACAATATTGATTGTTTATAGGACTAAAGTTTTGCCATATCGCATTCATTTAGTATATTTGCATTACATAATGAAACAACAGAAGGGAACCTAACAGTTCCCTTCTTCTTTTTTAATGAGTACAGATACAGCCATAGAAACGGTAGAAAACCTAATACAACCCTTATTACAAGAGGATGTTTTTTTAGTATATATAAAAATAAAGCCAACCAATAACTTTAAAATTTATATAGATGCCGATGGTGGATTGCCGTTGGAAAAGTGCATAAAAATAAATAGAGCTTTATATAAGCAAATGGAAGAAATGGGGCTATATCCCGATGGAGATTTTTCGTTAGAGGTTTCTAGCCCAGGAATAGACGAACCATTAAAGCTAATACGCCAATACATAAAAAATGTTGGCAGGTTTATAGAAGTTGTAAAACTAGATGAAACTAGGCTTGAGGGGAAGCTTTTAGAGGCAAATGAAGAAAAAATTAGTATAGAAATAACTGAAGGAAAAGGAAAAAAAATGACTATAAATCAGCTAGAAGTCTCTATTTCCGACATAAAACAAACAAAAGTACAAGTTAAATTTTAATTATATATCAAAACCCCAAGTTGGAGGGGAAGTTGCTAAAAAGCAAAAAAATAACCAACAAGGAGAATATGGCAAGTATAAATTTAATTGACTCGTTTCAAGAGTTTAAGGAGGCCGAAAATATTGATCGTCCTACGCTAATGAAGGTAATGGAAGACGTATTTAAAACACTTATTCGTAAAAAATACGGAAGTGATGAGTGTTTTGACGTAATTGTAAATGACCAAAAAGGCGATTTAGAAATTTTTAGACGAAGAACAATTGTTGACGATGACGATTTATACAACACCCTTACCGAAATTGAATTAAAAGATGCTCGAAAAATTGAACCAGATTATAACGTTGGTGAGGAATTGTACGAAGAGGTAGATATCCAAAAAGAATTTGGTAGAAGAGCAATATTGGCTGGTAAGCAAACCCTTGCTGCCCGTATTAACGATCTTAAAAAGAACATCTTAATAAAAAAATACGAAGATAGGGTTGGAGAAATTGTTAGTGGGGAAGTTTATCAAGTATGGAAAAAAGAAGTATTAATTTTAGATGAAGAAGGCAACGAAATGTTGTTACCTAAGTCAGAACAAATACCTTCAGATTACTTTAAAAAAGGCGAAACCGTTCGTGGCGTAGTAAAAAAGGTAGAGTTAAAAAATAGTCAAGCTATTATTATTATATCCAGAACAAGCCCAAGCTTTTTAGAAAAACTATTAGAAATAGAAGTACCAGAAATATTTGATGGCTTAATAGTGGTTAAAAAAATAGTAAGAGACCCTGGCGAAAGAGCAAAAGTAGCTGTAGAAAGTTATGACGATAGAATTGATCCAGTAGGTGCTTGTGTTGGTATGAAAGGTAGCCGCATCCACGGTATCGTACGAGAATTAAAGAATGAAAATATTGATGTTATTAATTGGACGGCAAATACACAATTACTTATTCAACGCTCCTTAACACCTGCAAAAATTACAAGCATGGATGTTGATATGGAAGCCAAACGAGTTAGTGTATATTTAAAACCCGACCAAGTTTCTTTAGCCATTGGCCGCCGAGGAGTAAATATTAAATTAGCAAGTGAGCTTACGGGTTTTGAAATAGATGTGTTTAGAGATAACGAAGGCGAAGCTGAAGAGTTTGATATTGATTTGGATGAATTTACAGATGAAATAGAACCATGGATAATTGAGGAATTAAAAAGAGTAGGTTGCGATACAGGCCGCTCTGTATTAGAGTTAAGTGCAGAAGAATTAGAGCGTAGAACCGATTTGGAAAAAGAAACTATAGCAGAGGTTCGTAAGATTTTAACAGAAGAGTTTGGAAAAGAATAGTTTGAACAAAAAGTAAAAAAGTTAATCGTTAGTGGTTTAAAAGGCCCTCTAACAAAAATAAAATATGTCAGAATTAAATACACCAAGGTTAATGGCAGCTGCCAAAGAGTTTAACATAGGGAAGGATACCCTTGTAGACTTTCTTGTATCTAAAGGTTTTAATAACGATGATTTAAAACCCACCGCTAAGCTTACAGAGCCTATGTACAGGGTTTTACAATCGGAGTTTCAACAAGATAAAGCAGCAAAAGAAAAAGCAGAAAAAGTAGAGTTGATAAAAACCGGAGGCTCATCTGAACCTAAAAAGAAAAAGGACGAACAAGATCTTTCCATAAAGAAAAAAGAAACTGTTGTTATAGTACCAACTCCTGTAGAAGAGTCAAAAGTTGAAGAAGAAAAGCCAAAGCCTGTAGTAATTGAAAAAGCAGAAGTAAAGGCAGAAAAAAAAGTAGAGGGGAAAAAAGAAAAACCTAAGGCTAAAGAACAACGTGCTGAAGTTACTAACATTGAAGCTCCAAAAATTTTAGCCACTATAGATTTAGATGCAATAGACTCATCTACCCGACCAAAAAAAGCGGCAAAAAAAGAAGAGCCAAAAGATAAGGCTAAAGTAGAAGAACCAAAAAAAACGGTAAAAAAAGCGGAACCAAAAAAAGAAGAAGTTAAGGTAGAAGAAAAGATAAAGAAGCAAGAGCCTAAAATAGAAGAATCTGAAAAAGTAGATTTACCACCAGTAATTGAAAATATACAGGCAGATAAATTATTGGGCCCCAGAATTTTAGGAAAAATTACGTTACCTGTTGATAACGATACAAGGCCAAAAAAAGATAACGACGATAGGCACAAGCGTAAACGAATTCCAATAGCTAAAAAACCAGGACAAGCTCCAGGACAACAAGGCGCTGGTGGCCAACAACCGAGTACAGGAACAGGTGGTGGTTACCAAGGTGGACAAAACAGAACTGCAGGAACAGGTGGGGGTTACCAAGGTGGACAAAATAGAACTGCAGGAACAGGTGGAGGTTACCAAGGTGGACAAAATAGAGGTGCGGCAACGGGTGGTGGCAATAGATTTAATAAAACAGGTTCAAATACAGGAGCTGCACGTCAAGATAAAGTAATAGACGCCAAAGAAATTCAAGATAAATTAAAAGAAACACAAGCAAAATTAGCTGGGGCAGGTGGAAGAGGAAAAAGCCTTAAAGCTAAATACCGTAAAGCTAAAAGAGATGAGCATGCAGAAATAGCAGGTGCAGATAGTGGTGTAGATAATAAACTACAAGTAACTGAGTTTATTTCGGTAAGCGAATTAGCTGGTTTAATGGATGTAAGCTTTGCCGATATCATTAGCAAGTGTATGAGTTTAGGAATAATGGTATCGATTAATCAGCGTTTAGAGGCCGACGTTATAGAGATTGTGGCAAGCGAATTTAATTTTGAAGTAGAATTTATTGGAGTTGACGACGCTGCAGAATTAGAAGTTTCCGAAGAAGAAGATAATGAAGAAGATTTAGAACTAAGAGCACCAATTGTAACTATTATGGGTCACGTAGATCATGGTAAAACATCTTTACTAGATTATATACGACACACGAATGTAATTGCAGGTGAGGCAGGAGGAATTACACAACATATAGGCGCTTACGAGGTAACGTTAAAGGATGGACGAAATATTACATTCCTAGATACACCAGGTCATGAGGCGTTTACAGCAATGAGAGCAAGGGGCGCAAAGGTTACCGATATATCTGTAATTGTTGTAGCTGCAGATGATGCAGTAATGCCTCAAACTAAGGAAGCTATATCTCATTCTCAAGCTGCAAATGTTCCAATGATTTTTGCTATTAATAAAATAGATAGAGACGGTGCTAATCCAGAAAAAATTAAAGAGCAATTAGCCAGTATGAATATATTGGTAGAAAGTTGGGGAGGTAAATATCAAAGTCAAGAAATTAGTGCAAAACAAGGATTAAATATTGATGCTTTATTAGAAAAAATATTATTAGAAACAGATATTTTAGAGTTAAAGGCTAATCCAAAAAAACAAGCAAACGGTACAATTATTGAAGCGTCGTTAGATAAAGGTAGAGGATATGTAGCCACCATTTTAGTACAAAATGGTACACTAAAGCAGGGGGATATGATTGTAAGTGGACAGTTTTTTGGTAAAGTAAAAGCCATGTATAATGAGCGTAATTTACGAGAAGAGGTGGCTCCACCAAGTACCCCTGTATTAATTTTAGGTTTAAATGGAGCACCACAAGCTGGTGAAACATTTAAAGTATTTACCGACGAAGCCGAAGCAAGAGAAACTGCTTACAAACGTGGCCAAATTTTACGAGAGCAAGGTATGAGGGCTAAAAAACATATTACATTAGATGAAATTGGTCGTCGTTTAGCATTAGGAAACTTTAAAGAATTAAATGTAATTATTAAAGGCGATGTGGATGGATCGGTAGAAGCATTAAGCGATAGTTTACAAAAATTAAGTACCGAGGAAATTGTAATACGAGTAATACATAAAGCGGTAGGTGCCATTAGCGAAAGTGATGTAACCTTAGCAAATGCATCCGATGCAATTATTATAGGCTTTAACGTAAGGCCAAGTATGCAAGCTGCCAAACTTGGAGAGCAAGAGGGTATTCAAATAAAACTATACTCTATTATTTACAACGCTATTGAAGAAATTAAGAGTGCAATGGAAGGTTTATTAGAACCAACAGTAGAAGAAAAAATATTAGCTAACGTAGAAATAAGAGAAACGTACAAATTTGATAAAGCTACGGTGGCAGGATGTTTTGTGTTAGACGGAAAAATGGCTCGTAACAACCGTATTCGTATAGTACGAGATGGTATTGTAATATTTACCGGTGAGCTAGGTAGCTTAAAGCGCTTTAAAGATGATGCTAAAGAAGTAACCACAAGCATGGAGTGTGGTTTAACAATACGCAATTACAACGATATTAAAATTGGAGATATTGTAGAAGCATTTGAAGAAATTGAAGTAAAACGAACACTGTAATTTTTTGTTAAAAGCCACAATAGTTGTGGCTTTTAACATTTGTAAAATATAATTTTGAAGATTGAAAGCCGCAGAGACGCAAAGTCGCAGAGGAAATTATTCTCTAAATCTGTAGGTTAAAAAGCAGTAAAAGAGATACATATCAAAACTCAGCATCTTTCCGCCTTTGCGGTAAAAAAACATAACAACAATGAAACAACTTTTCTTATTTCTTATTTTAACTTTTTCATCTATCATTTCTATTGCACAACCCCAACGTGTAGTTGCAGATAAAATTATTGCTGTAGTTGGCGATAAAATAATTTTACAAAGCGATATTGAAAATAGTATGAATGATATGGTACGCCAAGGAATGGAGTTACCACCAAATGCTAAATGTTTAGTGTTGGAGCAAGCTATGGGTGTAAAAGCATTGGTACTACAAGCACAAAAAGATTCGCTACCGATAACAGAGGAAGAGGTTGAAACCGAAATAGACAACCAAATACGAGGGTTTATTGGGCAGTACGGCTCAAAAGACGAATTAGAAAGAGTGGCAGGTAAAACAGTGTATCAATTAAAAGAAGATTTTAAAGACGGCTTTAAAGATAGAAAACTTGCACAGTTAATGCGTAATAAAGTAGTTAGCGATATTCGCATTACGCCAAACGAAGTAAAAGTTTATTACGATAAAATTCCAAAAGACAGTTTGTTTTTATATGAAAGCGAAGTAGAAATAAGTCAAATTGTAACCTACCCCAAAGCGAGCAGAGAAGCGGAAGAGTATGCTATAGAGCAATTAAAATTATTCAAAGAACAAATTGAATCTGGGAAAAAAGAATTTGCAAAAGTAGCAAGCTTGTATACGCAAGACCCTGGAAGTAAAGAAACAGGGGGTAAATACGAAATAAATAGAAATAGTAAAGAGCTTGATCCTGTTTGGTTAAACAAAGCCTTTACACTTAAAGAGGGGCAAATTACTAATCCATTTAAAACCCGTTTTGGCTACCATATTTTAAAATTAGATAGTCGTGCTGGAGATGACGCCGTAGTTCGACATATTTTAATAATACCCGAAATAACTAAAGACGATTTAAAAAAAGGCTACGATAAGCTTGACTCAGTAAGGGCAAAATTGTTAACAGGGGCACTAACCTTTGGAGAAGCTGTAAATAAATATAGCGACGACGAAGGAAGTAAATTTAATGCAGGAGCCATTAGCGGAAGAGATGGAAGTAATTACTTAACCATCGATCAATTAGATCCAATATTAGTAACTATGCTTAAAGATTTAACGGTTGGGCAATTTTCTCAACCAGCCGAGTTTGAAGACGAAAGAAAAAAGAAGGGACAACGAATTGTATTTTTAAAAACAAAATCAACACCGCATAGAGAAAATTTAAAAGATGATTACGATAGAGTAGCAACAAGGGCACTAGAAGAAAAAAAGAATGATATTTTAGAGGCTTGGTTTACAAAAAAAATACCAACCTACTATATAAAAATTGATGAAGAGTTTAAGAATTGTCCCGAAATGAAAAAATGGTTAATAGGAGTTGAAGTAAAAAAATAATAACAAAGAAAATAATTTTAAAACGTTCCGTTATACCAGCGGAACGTTTTACTTTTATATACTTCAATTAGCGACCTTTGAAAAATAGGTGCAGTTAAGTATAAGAACTAAACAAAAAAAATGATTGAAAAAAAACAATTAATAACCAATAAAGAAGAAAATGCAATACTTATAGGTTTGGTAACTAAAGATCAAACCGAGCAACAAGTAAATGAATATTTAGATGAGTTAGCTTTTTTAGCAGAAACCGCTGGAGCATCTACCGTAAAAAGATTTACCCAAAAACTACCCCACCCGGATAGTAAAACATTTGTAGGTAAGGGAAAACTGGAACAAATAAAACAATTCATCTTATTAAAAGGTAATATACACTTAGTAATTTTTGATGATGAGCTTACAGGCTCTCAAATACAACATATTGAAGAAGCGTTAAAAGTAAAAACAATAGATCGTAGCGATTTAATACTAGATATTTTTGCTAGCCGAGCTAAATCTGCACAAGCAAAAACACAAGTAGAGTTAGCACAATATCAATATATTTTACCAAGGCTACGAGGCATGTGGAAGCATTTAGAAAGGCAAGGTGGTGGCGTAGGCACAAGAGGGCCAGGCGAAACAGAAATAGAAACTGATAGACGTTTAGTAAAAGATAAAATAAGCTTATTACGTAAACGCCTACTCGAAATTGACAAGCAAGCATTTACCCAGCGAAAAGATAGAGGCGAGTTTATACGAGTGGCATTAGTAGGTTATACCAACGTAGGTAAATCTACCCTAATGAATGTGCTTAGCAAAAGCGATGTGTTTGCCGAAAATAAATTATTCGCAACATTAGATACTACAACAAGGAAAGTAGTATTTGAACAAACACCTTTTTTATTAAGCGATACGGTAGGTTTTATTCGTAAGCTACCCCATCATTTGGTAGAAAGTTTTAAAAGCACCTTAGATGAAGTAAGAGAAGCAGATGTGTTGTTACACGTAGTAGATATTTCTCACCCACAATATGAGGAACAATTATCTGTGGTAAATAAAACATTAGCTGAGTTGGGAAGTGCCGAAAAACCAACCGTAACTATTTTTAATAAAATGGATGCGTTTATAAAAAATACCTTTGATGAGTGGTTAGAGGAAGATGTAAAAAAAGAACTATTAAACGATTTAAAACAACGTTGGCAAAGCGAAACAAAAGGGAGCTGTGTGTTTATATCTGCGTTAGAAAAACAAAATATTGATTTGCTTCGACAAACCATTTTAAATGCAGTTAGAGAGATGTATCAAATTCGGTATCCGTATAGGGCAGAATTTTTTTATTAAATGGAATAGTTTGTCATTTCAACGAAGGAGAAATCTATAAATGAGCCAATTAAAATTACAATCACTTTCAATTTTTTATGTTGATAAAATGGCACAAAATAGCCGAAGATATTTCTGAGTTAACTACCTTAACCGAAATTGAAATTGCTAATAAAAAAATATGTGTGGCTATACACAATGAGGTGCTTTTTGCCTGTGCAGCTAAATGCCCCCATGCAAGCGGTGTAATGGCAAATGGGTTTGTAGATGCGTTGGGTAACATTGTTTGTCCCCTTCATCGATATAAATTCAATCTAAAAAATGGCCTAAATGTAAGTGGCGAAGGTTATTTCTTAAAAACTTACCCTATTGAACATAGAAAAGAGGGTATTTTTGTAGGCTTTAAGCAAAATAGTTTCCTTTAAACACACAAATAGCAGTGTATTTTTTTTCTAAAAAAATAAAAAGCCTTATTTTTGCAATCCGCTTTTAAAAAGTGGTAAATTCCTCAATAGCTCAGTTGGTTAGAGCATCTGACTGTTAATCAGAGGGTCTCAGGTTCAAGTCCTGATTGGGGAGCCACACTGGACAAGCCATCAGAAATGATGGCTTTTTCTTTGCCAATCAATGAGTTAGGGTAGTTGCATC
>Ga0114969_10000132_pt1 | contig 62025 bp, 46 predicted proteins | sample M_130807_MF_Meta_FD_87316 | JGI IMG/M metagenome (GOLD analysis project Ga0114969, IMG submission 87316) | Freshwater microbial communities from Lake Montjoie, Canada to study carbon cycling - M_130807_MF_MetaG | ecosystem: Environmental > Aquatic > Freshwater > Lake | place: Lake Montjoie... | reverse complement strand
ACCTTTAATCGTTTGACCAGTAACCGGCGGGTGTATAGGAGTTTACTGGTCAATGAACTATACAAACATAACTTACTTAACCATGGGCATGTTAGTTACAGTAAAAATTGCCCCGATGGTGGTAGGTTTGAAAGTAATTTACTAAATGCGATCGATGACTACAATCTACCCAAGGAACTAGTACATGAGGCTATCGCAAACATCACGCAGTTACCGGAGTTACGGATCGACTTTGAAGATGAAACCTATATTCCCAACCAAAGTATGTTGCTAAGTCCCGTTAGTAAGCTAATGGAAAGTTTTATATTTTTAGTAACAGAAACTTGTTTCTTTCAAAGTAAAACACATCTAACAGAAAAGATATTTAAACCTATCGTATTACGTATGCCATTTATACTTGTTGGCTGTGCATATAACTTAGAATATTTACGCAGTTACGGATTTAAAACGTTTGGTGACTTCTGGGATGAAAGCTATGACACCATAGAAGATCCTATCAAACGTTTACAAGCTATCACCAAAATACTTAAAAACATTTCCAAACTAACATCCGATGAACAAAAATCTATGCTACTGGCAATGCAACCTATACTAGAGCATAACTACTATACTTTTAACGATCCCAATTTTGTTAAAAAAGAATGGGAGAATCTTAAAGATCAATTGCAACTAATGTGTAACCGTTATCAATTTATCGCACCGTATAAATTTGATCTTAGATTACGGCAAGCGGTTCCTATTTAATATTTTTATATGGACTAAAATAGCCGGCTAGTTTTCCAAGGCCAATGCACAATCCTATAATACAAAAAAATAATACCGTGGCTAACAATAATCCAGTGACCAATTGGTATATCATTTTAGACCTAATTGCCTACGAATCTTTGTGGCACTGATGTCCGTTACTTTCTCATCAAACGTTTCTTCACCGCTTGTATACCCCACCCCACGACCCCAACCAATATGTATAATGTTGGGCACTACTTGTATTTCGTACTTCCCTTGGTAGATTGGATCTAGGTCACGCTTAATAAATGCTTTGACTTTTTCTACTTCAAATGGGTTACTGCCTTGCCATCCCTGTACATCTCTTATTTGGATGACTACCTGCCCTGTACGTGCTATTAAACGATCAAACAAGGCGCGATGCCCTTCGTGCCAGGGTTGCCAGCGACCCAACATCTGCACAGTTTCTTTTTTCCAATCAAATACAGGACGACGTTGATTCTCAATGATATGGTTACCAATAAACTCAGCCCACTTCTTAGCATCTTGTTCTATTACACGGAAGTCGTATACTTCAGGCTCAATAAAGGCAGCATTAGTATCAGCATAGCGACCTTCTCGGATAGTGTCTACCCATATAGTCCAATCTGCTTTAAAGTTATTACGCATTTCAACTAGTGGAGCAACAAAGTCACAAATTACAAATTCTCCCGAGCACTCTAATGCAAATTGCAACATACGTAAACTTTGACGTATACGACCTTCTTTGCTAAAGTCCCAGTCATTGAATTTTCTACGAATATCATCGGCATTGAACCAATCTACACCGACCGTCATAAATTTAGGGCCCGGGATTCCTTCATAATTTAGCATTCGCCCGGGATTGATTTTTGCTAAATCGCCGTGTACTTCTAAATACTGTTTAAGCTCCTTGGCCAAGGTCGTTTTGCCCGCTCCGGGTAATCCCATAATTAAAATACGTTGTGTCATTGTAGTTCTCCGTTATAATAGGTGTGACTGTTCTGGATACAAAAAATCTCTTAATTTTATGTGTGCAGCCTGTGTTGGATGATTTGCTTCAAAAAAAGTATGTAGTAATGCCATGCTACGACGCTTTTTATATGCTGTTGTTTGTAATTTAGTGAACTCGGGCAATAAATTTTGATTATGTTTTTCTACTTGTATCTGTAGTTTATCAAATCCACCAAAGGAAAAAATACAACCGGCATAGGAATCATCGCATAATTTACCCCAGCTCGGCACTTTAATTTTTAAATTAGAAAATTTCTCAATATCAACTGTGTCTAAATCACATAGTCCGCCAATTAAGTGTATGATAATATTAGACCGTTTGGCCAATTGATTAGCAAGATCAAACTGTGCATATAATTTATCCAATATCGCATCGTATAAGTTTGTTGTGGTAGCATTACAAATCCCATCAAGTCCGTGCCGATCATCGTTGATGAGCGGACTATTTACTATCCAAAAAAATGTATCGTCGTTATTTGGGGTAAACCGCTGTAAAAATTTATCTAATGATCTCAGTAAGTAGTAGTTGCTATGAGCTCCAATTGATAAATTAATCACCCCATCATGTAAATTTAAATATTGTGCTATACCCGGTCCGGACAATTTTCCGCCACGCTCGAATGTGCCAACCCCCCAGCTGCTACCTACAATAATTTTCATGACCAAACCTTTATACTGTATAGTTGTTCAAATCGATCTGCGTCATTGCGATCATTTACCATGGGTTCGCCGCGGATGTTAAGACTTGTGTTGAGTAACATAGGACATCCTGTTACAACAAACCATTTTTCCAATAGTTCCCGGAGTCCCGATCCATCTTTAGCAACAGTTTGCACCCTACTAGTATTATCATGATGAGTGATAGCAGGGAATAAAAGCGGATATTTACATACTCCAACGGACTGCATATAAGGACTATCCATAAAACCACGTGGCATATCAAAATACTCGTGAACTTGCTCGGCAAGTATCGCCGGAGCAAACGGTCTGAATTTTTGTCTTCGTTTAATTTCATTTACTTTATCCTTAATATCTTGTCCCCGCGGATCTGCTAACAAACTACGATTGCCCAATGCCCGTGGTCCGAACTCTGCGCGGCCACTTGCCACACCAACAATCTTGTCCACAAGTAAACTGTCAAGCAAAGCATTAACTGGATACGGACCAGGAATGTTATGCCCCAGAAAAGCATCGTCCCAAGTAAGTCGCTTGCCATAATGTAGTGCGGCCGCACCAAGGCTACTGCCTGCATCACCAGGGCAAGGCATGATCCAAATTTTATCAAAGTAGTCTCCAAGATTTTTATTGGCTAAGCAATTCAATGCTACACCGCCACTGTATACTAAATTACTACTCCAATTAAAGTCTTTAGCCCTACGCATTACATTATATATTAAGTTTTCACATAGCTTTTGTGCCGAAGACGCGATGTCCATCAGATGTACACCATCTAAATATGGCATATCCGCACCTATATGTAAATTTTGTTTAAAGGTAATATCCCCTTCATGCTCTATAAGCCGGTCTTTCATTCGGCTGGAATATTTTGACTTTCCATACGCAGACATTCCCATTAATATATATTCGTCTTCGTTGGGCTTTAATCCTACTCGTTGCGTCATTGCACTATAAAATAACCCAATGCTATGGGGATATTTTTGTCCCCATAATTTTTTATATTCTGCTGTGCCATCTATATATTGGGCGGCCCAAATACTAATAGTGTCCCATTCACCTATCGCATCAATGACCACCACTGTGGCCTTATCAAATGTGCTCGTTTGGAAGCCGCCTGCGGCATGGCTCAGATGATGATTAAATGTATAGACATGATCCGGGACAATTTGTCCACCAAGCTGTTTTTTTAATATTTGCTGTACAGTAAATTTGTTCCATTCTATCCCTTCTCCACTATACAGTCTACGTAATTGTTTGGCCCACGGGCGTTCATAATACGCGACTATCTCCGGTCCATAAATCGAGATATCGTCGAGCAACCCCTGGCAGAAGTTGGGATCATTCTTAGTTTTGCTGTAGCGTTCGCTATGTCCAGCAAATAAGATTTTACCCGAGGTGTTTATTACTGTTGCGGCTGCGTCATGAAAGCCAGCCGAGATTCCTAATATGTTCATAAAGTTTTGCTGTCACCTTCCTGTGACCTTCTTCGAGAAAATGACCACTGGGGCCACGCTTACATCCATTCGTCCACTCTGCCATGCCTTCGTTTGGCCATCCCAAATAGTATTGCTGATCTATTAATTTTGGTAGTGCCTGATCATCGTTATACATCGTTTTATGATAGTATTCATTAGCGGCTGTAGTAATCATGCAATATTTTATATTACGTTCTTTGAGAAAACTCTGTAGTAGTATCACATTAACTATATATTTTTCATATAAGTACCTTGGATCATGATGCTTATTAATATTTTGTAGTAGTTCTAGACGCCATTCCATGTCATTGTACTTTGGTCCCGAATATCCAGGCCATATATCATATGTTCCCGCGGCATCTGCAAACTCCATACGCCCGGGACTTGTCCACCCGATAATAGCTAAATCAATTGGATCCCCACTGACTACATAGTTAATCACTTTTCTTACCATTTGGTCGTTGCCGCCAGCCGGAATCGCCAAATTAACTACATTGGCCTTTAGTCCTTTAGCCAGATAGTATGGATAAGCATTATCTCTATTATCAAGTTCTTCCCCATAGGTAAAACTATCACCAACTGCCAATATATGTTTAATCATTTGTAGATAAACGGATCTCTTTTACGTAATTCTTTAAGCTTCTTGCGATAACGAATTTCTAGTACAATCCTATTGTACCAATTTTTCAACCATTTCATTGAATTTTCCTTGGATTAATTTTGCGGCGTCTTGGTGGGCTTCTTCTAGAGGATGCGTAGTACCCATACTATACTTATTCTCTACTGCCCACTGGTAAAAACCTCTTGGGCCACACGTTTCGTTAGAACTAGTTCCTGCAGGGAAAGTATACCATTTGTCCCATTTAATTTGTTTGTATATCGAAAAAATGGTTTCATCTCCACTATGACGTTGATAAACTTCATTATTCTCTAAATAGAAATCTGCAGGACAAAATATAAAAGGAATGTTATTTAATTCAAGGTATTGTTGTAAAAACAAAATCTCTTTAAGTGTTGAATATATTTCATAATATTCATTGTTACCAACATGTTTATAAAAAGTTTTTACAAACTCAGTTAACCCGGTTCTATGTAATAATCGTTTATTATTAATATGTGATTCAAGCACGTTAGAATTGAAATTTACAAATTCTTTTTTAATACTAGCGACATCGTCAACTATATCCCACAAATTCATACTGTACCACGGACTACTGCGCCTACCCGTATTATAATTAAATCTAAACTCATATCGATTTGTAAATGTCCACATAACAAATACAAATAACTGTTTATGTTTATTTGATTCGCAATAGTTCATTACCTGTCTGGATATCGCATTGTTTGCGTTGCCGGATTCTGCAACACACGAATACTCAGCGTTTTTAGTGTTAGCCAATAATGCCGGTATAGTTGAATTACTATTACGTCCGGCAATTTGATCGGCTAACTCGGCTCCAAATATAAAACTATCGCCGGCCGCTACTATAATCATATCCTGGTATCATCCTGTTAATTTGTTGTTCATAGTAGTCTGGGTCGGACCAGGTGTAGTCAAATGTTGCTGTTGCAGCACCGGCTGTAATTTGATATATGTCAAGATATTTACTCAGTATAGGCCATACCATTTTAAAATCGCTTGTTCCAAAACTAGTCTGTAAATCAACTTGCCCAACTGGGTGATATCCATAGTTATATTTTGTATCTAGCGGATCAAATCCATTGCGTACTAGCCAATCACGAAAGCCAGACATTTCTTTAGTGTGCCACGGATGCGGACCATTGAATACAACATCCTGTGCCCATTCTATATCAAATTCCCCGCTATATAAATGTAGATGGGTAATAGCGTCGCACGTAGCATCATCAATATCTACACCTTGTTCATCGCGATATACTTCGTATAATGTCTTGCCAATCTGTGACCAATGCAAATACACTTCGCCGAACTTCCTATCAAATCTAGTTTCATCAAACGTTGTTTTAAGTTCTGTAGGAAATTCTAGTCTCTGTACATTTAAAAATGTTGTGATTTGGCTTGGGCGAACCCATTCAGGCAATTCTTGTTGCTTACGTTGACTCAACATTAAACTCTCTGCTTCGTGGCATAGATTGTTTAATTGACGTATGGCAAATTTTGTTTGGTAGTCTGCACGTTTATACCAGTCACTTAAATTCTCTACGGTTCCCTGTAAATGTTCAAACCTATTATGTAACAAATTCATAGCAGATTGATTTGGTGCTAGGGTTTTACTATTACGCATAAAGTATGGAGTATATACTTCATCAATGTAATAATCGTCTTTATCAAAAAAACTATTAATTTGATCGCGGGCCCAGTTTAATTCGTCGCATATAAAATCAAGGTTACGGGCACTATCTGGAAATCCTAAAAAGCAAAAGTTCTTCTCTAGATACTTATTTTGTCTAAGTATGTCTTGTAGTGCGGTATACCAATTATTGGCCATTGGTGTATCATTGACATCAATTATATATGTGATCTGATCTTGCTTGTCCAGGGGGTTACGTAGTACAACATTAACTTGTTTCAAATTGAGTTCCACCATTCTAGTACTTGCGGCCTTTTGGCTAGTATATCACTCATAGTATATACATCTTTACGTATTTGTTCAAGTTTTAAAATACGTTCTTTGCCACGTATCAACCCATCTTGATATTCATTGGGCCATTGTTCAGCAAAAGTAGGTCTAGTTTTAAGTTGTACCAGTATGTCATGTAGAGCTCCTTTATCAATGGAGTGCTTAATTTCGTCTACCCAAGGATGTAATATTTCCCGGGGTAGTGCTAGCGGTGACATAATGATATCCGGACTAAAACTAAACACTACTTTTGCCAGAACCTCGACGCCTAGCTCTTGGGCAAGCGATTGTATTTTTTGTACTTCAAAGAGTCCCGGTGTAGTAAGAGTGAAGTCCATACGCATCTGGCGGCGGTTACGGCTGTGTTCAACTCCTTGACGGAAGTTTTTAAGCCACTGATCAAAATCAAGACCTGATCTAATATACTCGCCAATTCTTCCCGTTCCGTCAATACTCGCACAGATTTGCCAGTCACGAATCCCAGATAGTATGTCCCTATACAAATTAATACCACGATAATCAATCCTACTGAGATTTGTATTATATCTAGCGTAAACATTTTTTCCGTCTCCAAGTTCAATGATGCGTTTCATATATCGCCAATGTTGTTCATACATCAACGGTTCGCCACCTACCCAATATACTTCTTCTACTCTGTGTTCTTCTACTGCTTGGGAAAATTCTGCTTCAATTTGGGTGTCTTGAAACTTTTCAATTTGTTGTTTTACTGCAGGGATCATCCAGTTGTTTTTTGGATTGGAGTAATCGATCATATCGTGTTGGCGTTGTTCGCTTTCCCACGCACTGGACAGCATATCACCGCACATACGGCATTTAAAATTACAGAGATTGCTAAAACGATAATCCCATGATACGGGTCTGACAGTTGTGGAACCATCATTATCGGTATTTGCCATCGCGTCTAAATATTTATGTCCAAACAATTGATTAAAATAACTTCGGTAAACATCAGTGTTTAATAGCTTATCATTGCATACTTCGCACTCAGGTAGTGTTTCACCGGACATCATACGTTTTCTCACTGAGCGCATATGATCACTGTTCCAATGTTCGTCCAGTGTGATAGGTATATACTTGCCAGTCCCTGCACTGGTATCTATATACTGTTGGAAATTTTGTGCGGGCTCCCGTGACGCACAACACATGCGTCGTTCAGTTTGTGGACTTAGATAGGTATGTGTCCACGGAGCCATGCATAGTGTATCCGGTTTATCCATTTACAAACTCTAATATCGGATTAACGATATCGTTGGTGAATCTACGAGTTATTTCTTGCTCGTTATAGAACCAATTATGATTGTGTTCTAACTTTTGTTGTGTAAGGAAATCGTATCCAACGTGATTGTAATCTTTTACTTGTGTGTATATTGAATCTATATTTGCATTTGGGTAAACAGATAAGTCATACGATTCATCAAATAAATTCTCAAAGGTTTCAAATCCAGATTTTTTAAGTAACCGTAGTGTCCCGGGGCAACTTAAAGATACAAACGGATGACGCAATGCTATTGGCTTCATTGTTTTTTCTGTGATAAAAATACGGTCGTTTGACATCGATATATTAGTTTCTACCACCACACTAAACTCTGTATGATTGTACCAATCTATATTTATAAATCGATCCCATTCAAACGTATCTCGCGGTATGTCACCGGGTGGGTGTTTATTTTTGCCTACGTAACTATAAATCGCATCATCAAGAATAGGAAGAAATTTATTGTATATGTTATCTCTAAAGGGTTTAGCAAGATTCATTAATAATAAAAATTTTTTATTAACGAATTTTTTATCGATATTAACAAGCCTGATTAATTGTTTGTAATCCCGGAAGCTTCTACTTTCTCGATACCAAAAAAACATCGGTATTGGATGTATATTTGTATTGTGCTCTGCTTCCTCATTAGCACAATAAAAATGTAAAACGTTGGGATGATTTCTAAATTGTTCTTCGATCAAACTTGATTCACATAAATTCTCCGATACGAATTTGTGTCCGTTTTCTATCAACTTATCAATATATGGTTTATTTTCTAAATATTGATAATTATTCATTATAAAGACCGTATTGGCTTTATCGTACGTAGTTTGTCTATCAAAAAATTCTATATCAAACCAGTCCTTTATGTTACCTTCGTGTGCTGGCACTGTTAAGTTATTATTCCCGTAAAAATTAACCAATCTAATCTTCATAACCCATGGCTCTTGCTATTTCTGGATGTGTGGTCATGAAACTTTGTTTTCTAAATTCGTCGGCACGCTTCATATCAAATAAAAACTTATTCCCGTCTCCAGTATTACCATTTTTAATAAACTGTATGATCCGATCAATTTCTACTTTATGTTTTGTTTTAAAACTTCCAGACTCTAATTTTGCAATGACTAAGTCCTTAGCGGCCTGTGTCATTGATCCAATGTTTTGATGTTTAGGATCATGTAACATATTAAAGTAATCGTAGTTAAAATTTTGTCGTGATACCCAGTGGCATAATTCTTCTAGATAGTAAACGTTCTGTGTGTTAATCGTCATGCATACTTGGGTAGTTATGTTATTTGATCTATCACGCAATGCTTGGAACTTTGCGATGTTTTCTTCTACTTCATGCCATTTGGCACCAAATCTTTCGTATTCAAATCGTGCGCCTATATTGTCGATACTGAATGCTATTTCAACATACTTAAACTCTTGCCATAAGTGTATGTACTTTTCAGGCCATTGTGTGCCGTTGGTATTGTAGTGGATTTCAATATTTTTACTGTATCCTTGATCCACGGCATATTGTAGTAGCTCAAAGTGCTCGGGGATCATAAATGGTTCGCCACCAGTAAACTCAAAATAACGAACTTGGGGTAGCATCTCTTTCATGTCATTCCAAAAAGTATCGCTATTTTTATTACGTGGCCATTGCCCTTGCTGTAACCAAGTATAGGCTATGTGTTGCTTGCGATCAGGAACATGTTTTATATAACCCATTTCTTCTTGTGCCCACGAACTACTGGACCACGAGCCGCATATACGACATTTTAAATTGCAGATATTACCTAACTTTAAATCAACAAACCAAAGCTGATCCGGGTTATCGTTGGCGAAATCTACTTTATCTACTTCGTGTTTGAACCTAACCCGTGTATGCATACGCTTACTTGTGCGGCCCGCATCTTCCTCTTCCCAACATCTTTTACAAGTTTCGGGCTTTTCCCCAGCACGGAATCGTTTACGTAGATCTTGCATATACTCACTGCGATATATAGTGCTTAACGTATCTACGTTCAGATCAAACTTTTCACCATTGGGTTTAGTGATTTCGTCTGTGGCTAAACAGCAAGGACGCACAGATCCAATTGGACTGGTTTCGATGCTGATCCAAGGTAACATACAAATTGTTTTAGGTAGGGGCATAGTTTTTCAGGTCAATGAGTTCAGGGAATACTTTAAAGAAATCTTCGTTACGCACTCTGTCTATAGTATTATTATTTCTAAAAAATTCCGATAATTGATTTGTGCCATCTTGTTGCATCATAAAATTAATAATACCTTTGTACCCGCTTGTGGCTCTCGATAACGTATCTAAAGGCTCTAGCCATTTGATATGTTCTTCTAGTTTTGCTTTTGCCTGCTCTTTTAAATGCTGTGGTAGCACATCCACACGATAACGGAATGGATGCTGTAGTATGTTGATGTTCCAATCCATTGGACGTAGTAAGCCAAGTTCAACCCACTCTTTATGAAAGTCTGTGATATGCAGTACATTCATCATACTAACGGTGCTACTGACATAGAAATCAACGTTGGGACATATCTGTAACATACGTTCTCTGTTTTCCACAGTTTCTTTCCAGTTCTGGCCCTTACGAATATATTCACCGCGTTCATAGTTTCCATCTAAACTGGCACCAACACTAACACAATCAAACAGTTTCCACATTTCAAGGACATCGCGCCCTTTAAATTTAAGTTCGCTGAAGTTTGTATTATAGATCAAACGAACATGGAACATTTTCCGTTTAACTAGTTCATCTAATACTTTCCAATGTTCCTTCATGATCAATGGTTCGCCGCCGGCCCAATATATCTGTTCAAGATGCGGAATATGTTCTTGCATCTGTTCCCACATATCATGCTCATCTTTGCCGGCATACATCACCATTGGGTGTTGTGGATCCCACCCTGCGGCTTTTTCATCTTTAAACCAATTGCTACTGAAGATGCTGCCACAAGTACGACATGCAAAATTACATAGATTGCTAAATCGAATATCATAGTAACGTAATTTAAAATCTTCTTGTGTGCCGTCGGGTTTGGTATCGTCGACTAGCTTTACTAGATGACCAAAGTTTTTATTACTGCTTTCCCGCATACTAAACAAATTACTCTTTTCTTGCTCATAACATTTTGTACATTCTTTGCAAGGTTTATTGTTAAGCATATTAACACGCATTTGTTTCAGGGGATCTTGATTCCAAATCTCCCGCATGGTATTCTTTTTCAAGTCACCAATCGGATGCTGTGGTTCACTTAAACAACAAGGATATGCGCGACCATCAGGAAAGCCATGCATATGTATCCACGGGATCATGCAGAACTGATCGCTTTTAATTAGTCGATCAAGTTGGTCTGTGCGTAGTTCTTCCTCTTTAATGTATATGGGCTTGCGGGCACCGTAGTTGTAGTTTTTGTAGTAATTATCTATATTATCTGTCATAATGAGTTAAACCAATCTGCTAATTTAGGAAATGTTGTTGTGAAGCTTTTATTTCGACGTTGATCGTATTGTACATAAAATTGTTTAAAGTCTTGCTGTAATACTGATCGTTCCGCCGATCCAGTGTGTGGAGTTTTAACTACATCAAGATAATCTATTAATCGTTGGACTTGATTAAGTTCCATCTGATGGAGGAACTCGTTATCTTTATTGTTGTCAAACCAAATTTGTAAATTATCTTTGTATTCCGTGCGTATATCGTCGGGTAATACCAAGGGACTTTGGAAACTAGGGAAGCGTAATATATTTAGCGAGAAGTTAGGGAAGTCATCGCCATTCTCTTGTTTCCATTGGACGATGATGTCGAGTAATGTAGGTAAGCTATCCAAACATAATGCGTTGATGGTACACATAACATGTAGGCCGCGCAATTGATTACTTTGCATTAGCTTCTCCATGTTATCCGCCCAATCTTGCCATACTAGCCCATCGCGTATATATTCAGCTTGTAGCCCAACTGCTTCGTTACTGGTATATAGATCAAATACTACATCTCGTGTGTTTTCAAGTAGCCTATCTATATCAACATCGGTCCCAAGATTGCTGTTAATTGCCAGACGTGTATTACTACGACCTTTATTGGTTTTAAACCAATCTAATAATTTCCATGTATGACCCGACATCAATGGCTCACCGCCAGTTATCCGTAGTTCCTGCAACGTCCTATGGAGATCCGATTCCCACCATTTAAAGAACGCTTCTATATATGGATTGACTTCGTTTACTTTATACAATTGGCTACTGGTGTGTGGGTGTGTGAAGTGGTTCCTGCCATCAGATACTAGATTAGTATACGGGCCATTTTGTTTGATATCTTTGACCCATGTAGTTGAGAACGCAGGGTTACAATAGCTACAAGCAAATTGGCAAGTACGGTCAAAAGCGATTTCAAGGGTCTGTAAATCTATGTCCGTGCCTGGCGGTGTAGTATATGCATAATCTAAATCCTCATCAGAGTATATAACTGTCTTATATACTCTATCACTTATATTGTCTCGTCCGATATCTTCTATCTTCCAACAATATTCGCACCCAGATGGCCGTTCGCCTTTTTGCATCTGCTCGCGTTCCATCTTTTTCTTTTGTGTATTATGCAATGCCTTGGGATTGGCCAGCACATCCTCTACCGGGACCTTATGTGGCAAGGGGTGATGGCAACTTGTGGTCATACCGCTACCCAACCATATAGTGGCATTGTACCATTTGGCTCCGCAGAAAGACTCCGACTTTATATCGATTACTCTGCGTTTATATTCTAAATCTGTTTCGTTATTGATTCTCGGCATGCTTCTAGCTCCGGTATATAGTCGTATAGTTTAACACCCCTTGATGTATCTAATTTATCATTGAATTTAAAAAATTTCTCTAAGAGATCAAAATTTATGTCCGAGTTAGTTATTTCTGTAATTAAGTAATCTACTTTACTTTTAAACGTTGCATCAATTTGATATGTTCTTAACAATTTCATTTTTTCTAAATCATCTAACGCAAATTTTTTATCTGGAAAATTATATGCTTGCTGTACGTCCGGATTCACTAAAATAGATAAATGCCGTTGAGCAATAGGATATGTATTTTCTAAAAATTCAAATAATTTGTAAAGTCTACCTATATTGTAAATTGATACTACAGTATTTGTCGAAATTCTTCCGTCGCTAACTTGATTTAATTTTATTATATTTGTTTTTATTTTTTCCCAATTACTCGGCCATCGAACATAATGATTAATCTCGTCAAATCCGTCTAAACTAATTTCAAATTTTAAATTTGTAAAATGTTTAATTAGATTAAGAAATTTTTGGCTAGTAACTACGGCATTTGTATTAATAATAAATTCAAAATCAAGTTTATTTAAGTCGATGCATTTTTGTAAAAATTTAAAAAATTCAGTATCAATCGTAGGTTCACCGCCAGCAACATATACACGACGAACCGTTGTTAAATCAATGATATCGTATGATTCGACCGTCTTTAATCCTATATTAGTATTAGTTAATCCTATTTTAAAATATTCTTTACCTATTAAATGGCTTGCACCCGGCGCACACGAACGACAAAGTAAATTACATTTATTAGTTAATCGGATATCATAATCTAACAATGTAGTACGGCGTACTACATCATCAAAGGATTTTAAATTTAATTTATATGTCCAATTAATTGTATATGTTTGCCTGGGACTTATTACATTATTATTTTCAAGATTATAACAATACTTACATTGTTCAATTGGTCGATTAGGCAATAACAAATCGGTTCTAATTTTATTAAGAGCGGGATCTGTATTAAAGTCTGTGTAAGTAGTGGTAACCGGGGATGACATATAACAACAAACTCTAGATTTACTTCCATCTTTATATAATGCCACAAACGGCATAATACAAAAAGTTTTATTTTCATCAACCAATTGCACAAACGGATTTTGCATTTTTTGATTTATAAATTCTACTTCTGCCGTGTTTTGTAGTGCCTGCCCCATGTTAATAGTATTGTAGTATTCTGTTACGGATTTATAATATGTCTCATCAATGTCAAGAACGATGATTTTAACATCATCGTTAATTTTATTTTGTAATTCTATTAGAGTAATATCGTATATACTAGTATGATAACATCCATCATCTAAGAGTGTTGAATTATCTAATATACCTCGGTAAACAAGATTATGCTTTATTGCTTGGATTTTTGACCGTTCTTCTGCTAGTGCCGAGCCATCGCCAATACAAACTACCCTGCGTTTGTATTCCGAATCTGTTTCGTTTTGTTGTCTAGGCATTTAAGTATAGTGTATTATTTAATCTTTGGTAATGCAATACGTGTTGATGAATATATTCATTTAGCACAATGTATAAGATACTTGGTCATCATAATAAATCCTGGATTCTTTTTAAAATAATCTTATCCGTTGTTTGCTCAGATATTAATTTATAATTGTGTTTAATTCTGTTAATATTATCAAAATAAATTTGTTCAATGAACTCTTTCCCTTGCTCAATTAAATTAACTATAGAATTAATTTTACTAAGTGTATTATAATTATCAAAATTAGCAGGTAACAATTCATCAAAGAGGTCGTAGCCTAAATCTTTAAGATATGTGTTATGCCCTTGTGCTGCTAAGTATACAGGAATTTGTCCACTAATAAAAGGTTTATGGCTTTTTTCACTAATTTCTGGCAAATTGATACTACAGTTATAAGGAATATGTTCAGTAGCGGCTTCTGTTGTTATATTACAATATGTATCAGTTTCGGCATAATGATAAACATCTTGCCGATTTTCAATTGGTTGATTTTGCCACAATATTGGTAACAATTTTTTATACGCTTGGAACCCCGGTTGACTGTTTAACCATGCTTCATCTTGATAAAATCTAGGATCAATTTTTCCTGGCGTATATTCTACTGCTGTCTCTCCACTTAATATATGAGAGTTGTTTTGCGTAAATACAATATTTTTTAATAAATTTCTGTTGTTTAATTCTATGCCAAGTAATAACCTATGCAATGCCGGCCTGTTATTCAGTGAGCCAAATCCATAATTTAAATTTTTGGGCTTTGCCTTAAACTGATTATTTTTGGGTAGTATTCTATTAATATACCATGCAGGAAAACTAATATGCCATTTGTGATTTCCTAAATAACTATTATCATATTGCTGTGTTTGTAAGAACACAAATTTGTTTGATAATTTTGGATGATCAAATATTTGTTCTTCAGTGTCATTATGAAACCAAGGGTCAACATTAGCTAATACTACTGTATCAAAATTACTGTTTAATTGATCAATTGATTTAAGGATTTGATCAATTGATAGACAGCTAATATCTAACAATCTTTTTTTATGCCCTGGTAATATGTTTAATAAATCTTTATAATCCAGGTACCCTATTTTATTGTTTGGCATGATACTTGCATTCGTTCCAAAATTCAAACATTTCGGGAAAAGTTTCTAAAAAGTTAGTATTACGACGTTTGTCGTGTTCATTAAAGAAACGATAAAAGTTTCCTCTATGTAGTTTAACATATACTGGATCTAGATTGCAACCGTCCTTCATCCAGGCTATATCTCTGCGTAACCGTTGTACTTCATAGTCCTTAAACCCCTGGAATGGGATATCGGGCGTTTCTAGATTAAGTTCCATCCAATCTGCTACCCGTTCTAACACTCCCACATATATAGGGGGAAGTATCTGTAAACTTTGCCATTCCGGTTTACGTAATACTGGTGTATCAAACCACACACGCTGATATGTTGTGCTGTATTGCTTACGCAATCTCAATATCCACTCTAGCTGTTGCTGTAACCCTAATACGCTTAAATTATTCATGGTAATAATGAATGTTAGGCTATTACGATAAGGGATATCAAACAAAAAATGATTCACTCTGTTTTGAACTCTTGCAAAACTTAACCCGTTACGTATGTATTCAGCATGGGCAGGAATACCTGAATCTAAACTAACATACTGCATAAAATGTTCAATTTGTGTGTTACACAATCGTTTAACATAATCAATATATTTGTTCCACAATTGTGGTTCAACACTGAAGTTACTAGTCACATCTAGATGTAGTTCGGGATTGGGAAATGATAATACATAGTCAAATACCTTATAGGTATTTTTATCCATTAGTGGTTCGCCACCGGTCATGCGGAAGTGTTTTAGAGAGGAATATAACTTAGGCCACCATTCCCAAAAGGCTTCGACATATGGGTTATCGTGGGAATGTGGTATAGGACGATTCCTTCCAACAAAATGACTAGGGTCATTATGAATAGTAGTAGTGGGATACCCTCCAAGTTTGTCAACTTCTTGCATCCAGCTCGAACTAAACTGTGGACTGCAATAACTACATTTAAGATTACAATTGTGATTAAAGTTAACTTCGACGTACGACGGAATAACATCATCTTCATTTCCTGTTGAATTTTTAATTGCTTCATAGTCAATAGCGGCCCATGGCTCACCCGACCGATAGTGGCGATCGCTTAGATTACCGGTTGATTCCATATTCCAGCAATAGCTACACTCGCTGGGTTTTTCTTGTTTAAGCATCATAACACGTTGTTTCTTTTTATGTTCCGTATTATGTAATGCACCGGGGTTGTCCTTTAAAGCAGTAGCATCAATCTGATGTAAAGGTGGATGGTAACATGAATTGTTAAGACCTGTGGGAAGATGCAAACTTACTTGTTTCCATTTAGCAAGACAAAGTGCAGGACCCAGATTGTCCTTCATAAACTCTGCGCTTGCCATAAAGTCTGATTTATTTGTCATTGACTAATTTTATATTTCTATTGTAAGTTTTTGATACCAGTAGATTGTAGTTATGTTCTAATATAGGTTGCATACTTTGATACATACTGTATAACTCGCTTTTAGGTTTGTTCGACAGGTCATCAATTAATTTTATAATTTTTTGAAATTTAATCCTGGGACCGTACCCATCGTACTCTTCATCCCAATATTCAAAAAATGTTTTAAACCCCATTTGTCTCAGGTATATCAGATAATTAATAGGTCCCATGACAATAAAAGGTTTTTTCATTAGTATCGGTCTAAATGTTTTTTCTGTTGGGAAAAATGTATTACCCGACGTAAATGTTTCTGCTACTATATCAATTAATACCTTAGTATAAAACTCTACTAGTTGATCAGTGAATCCCGACGTATCAGTCACACCCGGTGTGTATCCATCTATTGTTTCGACCATTAACGGCAATTGGCTGGATATGTTAGAAAAATTTAATAGTTGGTCTGGTGCATTAAAAAATAGATCAGTTAATTCGAAGGTGCGGCGAGATTCGTCAAGATGATAATCTCCCCTAAGATTAATATACGAAATATCATTGTGTTGTGTTTTTAAATGTGAGGCTAAACCCATCCGATGCCATAATGGCCTGCCATAATAAGCAGAAAATACTCGGTCCTGTGTCCATATATGATACTTTGCATCAATTGGTTTTCTTACCTGGGCCCATAGTAAACTTTTAGATATAATATTATACTTATTGCTTTTTTCCAATGGATTGGCTGTGTGTATACTAACTGATTTAAAATTAAATTTATCTAGTAGTGTATACAATCCAAGTATAGCGCAATCAGGGCCTTCATTATTAGTGGACAATACGATATCGGTATGTTGGTGCTCTATTAGAAAATCAATTAATTCATTTTGATTCCATATAGCACGGTCTGCAGGAATAACTTTAAACACCAAGGAATCCCGACACTTGTAATGTATATTTGTCTTGCATGCCAGCATTAGCACTTAAATGTAAAACAGACGAATCCCACAAAAATCCTTCTCCGGCTTGCCAGTGACTACATACTTCATCGTTGTATTGAAGGAACTGTCCAAGTTTCCAATCTTCTAAAAAAATATTAGCGCGAACTTTAGTTTCTGTCTTATTGGGATACTGTTTATTAATTTGAAAAAATGTATCTCTATGAAGTGGGATTATACAGCCAGGCGGCTGTAGAATAGTACTAACAGTGATTACTTCCATACCTAATTGCTTACCAAGTTCCCCAAAGTTAATTTGAGATTTATCCCACCAGAGCTGATGTATCAATGTATTTTCGTATATGTAAGTCTTTGGGAAACCACCATATTTCTCATGTATGTCTGTTAGTTCGTGGACTTGATGGCTAATACAGCTACCCTCATGATGGGTGTAATCAGCTGTTAGGAACTTAGAAATATCGTAATCTAATTTAATTTTGTTTATCATGATTATTCTCGCACCATTGGCCCTTGATTTTTAAACTGACTCTTATAATGATGTTTAAAGAATCGGCTTTCGTCTGCATCCATGTCGACAATTGGTAACCCTAATCTACTACACAATGCACGTGATATAGTTCCATTGGCATTTTCTTGTGTAATGATTTCCCACATCTTTTTAAGCTCATCAAAGTTCTGGACTAGCTTGTAATCCCACCCAGTCAGCATAGTATAATAAGTACCAGCCCTGGCTCCATCTATCGCTTCTTGACCATGCTCTACATCGGCACCTATACTTTGCCAGATACATAGATGATCGTAGTTACGACTATGCACCCGGCTTTCAAATTCTTGTAGGGTAGGTTTAGCACCACGATCCAAACACATTTTTACGCCTTCACGGAATCCAGCTCGCCATGCCTGGAAAGCCGAACCATTGGGATAGGTAGTGCTATAACAATCGTTCATTGCCCAGTAGTTAGGATAAAAACAAAACTCTACATCGTTTTCCGCACTGCCGTCGCTAGCTTCGTGTGTTTTCATATTATCAACAAAATCTTTAGTCCACGAACTCATCCCGCCATTCCCATACATAAGACCATTGATGATATTGCGTGCCTTCCACCGGAATACACAATCTTTATTACTATCAGTTAAAGCTAATTGCAGATTAAAAAAACTAGGATCGGGAATATTATCGCCGTCGATAAGAATAAAACGTTTGGTATCGCTTGCGGCTGCTGCTGCCTTATGTGCTGCATCGCTTCCTTTAACTCCGTCAACTCTTTTTGCCCACGGCACCATATTTTGGATTTTTATCCAAAATTCTTCTTTTTTAGGTTCATCATATGTTAAGTATATGCAATCTAGGTCTGCTACATCAATTATTTCTACGGGCATAGTATTCTATATCATTAAATGGTTCGGTTGGTTCAAGCAAGAGTCCGGCATGGTTTCTTACTACTGGATATCCTCTAGTGCTGCGTTCTAATTGTACACGATATCCAGCATCCCTGTCTATCTTTTTCAATCGATTATTGACGATAGTATAATCAAAATATCGATCATACTCTTCTCTAGTAACTACGATGTACTGAGTGGAGTTGGGATGGCCAACCATTGAGCACATAGTAATTGCACCGTTATCATCGTAGTGGAATCTATACTCAATGACCGGTGGTATTATTTCTTTTATGCCGGCACAAAATTCCTTAAGCTCTTCGGGACTCATAATATTTGATCAATTCCTCTGTGGCATACGTTTTATCGTAATAATGGACTGGGTCATACTGATTTAAATTATTGATCCGCATGACGTCACAGTCTCGTTCATTTAATACCGTTTCAATCCAACTCCTTGCATCACTCCACCCTTGCATACCGGATTTCATATGTACAAAATTTATAAAATCCAAGCTAGGTGCAGTGCATGTTTCTTCGCCAATCAATAATGCTGTGATAGCATATAACACGTCGGTACTTGGCGTATCTTCCCTGCAATTTTTTAAAGTATCTTTGATAGTATCCCAATTATTGAATACTTGCTTTGCTGTATTAAAAAAGTTCACCGACTCTTGCGTATAACGAAAATACATCAGTCCATTGTATATGTCTGGTAAATTGTTATCATCAAATAATTTCCTATACTTTCGTACACGTGATGCCTGTTGACGATAATTTTTTGCCCCACTACTTAAACAAATATTCTTTAACCTAAATGCTGTCCACCAATGATCTATGCTCCGTGTGAATAATAGATCGCTTTCAAGTTTTATAGTTTCTTTGAACGGTGTTAGGTTTCCCACATATGGTTCTATACCAAATGGTTTATCAGTGGGCGGACATACGATTATATAGTCAAATACCTTGCGGTGTTTAGCAGTCATCAGCTTGTTGGTATTACTATCAACAATAACTGCGTAGCTATTCAGCTGTTGGGTTGCTTTGATGTTTAGTGCTTGTAGGTATGCTAATTCAAGATAATTTGTTTGGTCCGAATTTAATGCGAATGTCACAAAACCCTGTTGTTCTTTAAATTGGTCCACAGATCGCCTCAACTACTTGTCCAAAATCTTTGCTTTGTAAATACTCTTTATCCATTATATGTATATCTTGATAGGGCATCACGATCGCATTATCGGTATGTCGAATACGTAAAAAATGGTCATCCAACACTATAGATTTAATTTTTTCTTCTATAGTAAATAATCTCCATGGAATACCTTGATCTTCGTTTATGCTATATCCGGATAAAATAATATTTGCGATGGCAAATGCATAGTCATTGCGATAGTTGGGTTCTCTTATATTATATAATGCTCTGTAGTAGCGATAGTTTCGTTGTATACGTCCAATGAGATTAAAGAATAATCTAGCCCGTTTGGTTTTCCTGAATAGTACCACGGTTGCCCAAACATACGGAAGGCTAGTTTCCCCCATCATTTCGTAGCTGGGACCAACGGGCGTTACGCTATGGTGCATTAATTTATAGTCAAATCCTGTATCAAGTAGTTTCAATAAACTATCGGTTAGTATCAAATAATCAGTATCAACTAAAATAGTTTCATCGTACGGGCTTAACTCATACGCTAGGTATCTACCAAAATTTTTCCAAGGTAAAGTCTCGTGGGTTTGATCGTATCTAAAATTTTCAGTATCGTTCTCAATACGCACGATTTGATCGTACTTAAATTTTGGATCGCTGGTAATATCTGTGATCAGTGTTATGGGCAGTTTTAAGTTATGTGCGATTAATCTACTGGCACGATCAGCAATCGCGACATAATCGACATCGGTGTTAAATGCAAATAAAACGATACCCTTAGACTTTTCGCATTTTTCTAAGTTCAGCATGTTGTTGATGCCATGTATTCATTACTTGTTGATAATGCTGTTGTGCTTGGATTAAAAATTCATTTCTAGCAATTTGTATTGGATTGTGATAAGTATCCTCAATGCACAATTCATCTGCGGACCAAGTTGACACGAATGCCAATAGTTCCGGAGTCACTTTAAATAATCCACCGTTGTGGGTAAAGTGTAGATCCGTTTGTATCTTTTCCCGCAGGATACGTTTATTAACTTGGTAGTCAGTGGCCTGCTTAATTTCGTCGGATAAGGTTTCAAGTTCACTCATAATTACTATAGTACAGTAGTATCGTCGGTTACGGCTCCATTGGGATTATCAATGGTTACAGTTCCCCAAGAATTAGTTAAATTTGTAGCTTCAGGATACACAGTATCTATCCTATATTTTATTGTCACGTTAACACTATCTTCTGTTGTAGTATTGACAGTCCTTGTGCCAGTCTCCGGATCATTGGATGGTGGTTCCGGATATGCCGGCTGTGAGCCTACGCTTAACTGCATGTAAAGTAATATTGCAGACCCGTTACTGCCATTGGCATTGTTGTTTCCAGCGCCGGTGCCGCCTGTTTGTCCCGGCGGCATTAGTGTCCTCCCCCACAGTGTGACCGCATCAGTTGAATAGGGACTACTGCTAGTTCCTATCTTAACTAGCCTAGTGTAGCCATTGGTAGGGGATAGATTATAGTATCCATAGTCTGTACGTGATGCTAACGTCACTGGCCCTGCGCCAGTGTAACCACCATTTGTCCTTGATCTGAAGTAGTTAACACCAGCAAAGTTTGTTTTCATTACTGTACATATATCTGCACTACGAAGAGACCCATCGTTATTAACGGCATCAACAATACGAAGATTAAAAAATCCGCCGCAATTAAAAAAGTACCTCGCTTTCTGAGTGGTTTCAAATTTAATCCTTACATACATAGGAATGGTGGCACTATTGGTGGTATTAGCCAGGGTAAAAGTTTTTGTGATAGTCGTGCCAACTACTGTGGACGTAATGAGTCGCGGGTTGTCGCGGTAGATATCGGCCTGCGCCAGCGCGTCGCGCACCGTGCTTAAATAGGTAATAACATTACCGGTTACAGGCACAGGTATACCATTACTGCTATACGATGTTTGGTAGTTGTGTGCGTTCATGGCATTTATTGCGTTTATTAATGTCGCCCACTGTGAGGCGGTGACAGTGGTGCCACTACTAACGGTGGATATCGCTGTTTGTCCATAGCCATACCCTGTATCACCAGTGCTCCATAAAGTATTAACACCAGTAAATCCACCGTCGCCGTTGGCGCCGTTGATGATTAGATTATAGTCAGCTGCTTCGATTAATCCACCACTTTGATAGCTCATGTTATTGTAACCGTTCCCCACGTATTAGTTAAATTTGTAGATTCAGGATACACTACATCAATCCTATGATTCCATGTCACGTTAACACTATCTTCTGTTGTAGTATTGACAGTCCTTGTGCCAGTACCCACAACATTGGATGGTGGTGCCGCATATGTAGACTGTGCCCCAGAGTTGAAGTATCCTTTAATATATATCGTGCTACCTTTGTCTCCATTGCCACTGGCGTTTTGGGCACTAGTCCAATAGTTCAATGCGACCCAATCTCCCGAATATGTAACACTTGTTGCGTTGATATACGATAAGCTGACCTCAGATGCAGTTAAGCCATAATAACCTGTACCAGTCACGTTACTAGTTAGTGTGCCACCGGTGCCCGATCGACCACTATTTCCCGCTGCGCCAAATCCTGTAAAATTTCCTAGATTTGTACCAATTAGCGTGACCATATCCGCTGAGCGACTTGTGGCATCATTATTAACCGCAGAGGTTGTGATAAAATTAATATAGCCGCCGGCATTAAAGAAATACCTTGCGGCGTTGCCGGATGCAAATGCGATCGTCCTAGTAAATGTACCTTGGTATGCGCTGGTTGAGTTGGCTTGTGAGAACCCAGGGCTATATACAGTCCCAGTTAATGTAGTTCCGTTTGTTGCTTTGTTTAATCTGTTAGTATATGATGTATTGATATTAGTACCAAGTGTTGATAGATAGTTGATCGTGGTGCCAACTGTGGTTGCGCTAATGCCAGATCCAGATCCAGATTGATGGGTTAGCGTACTGTTTAGCGTATTGATCAATGAAGCCCACTGCGCGGCAGTCACTGTGCCAGCGGCAGATACTGTGCTCAATGCGGTTTGGCCATACCCGGCATTTCCTGTCCCGGTGCTCCAAACCGCATTGAGTTGGTTTGATCCGTTTAAAAAGTTGTTATAGTCTGTGGCTTCAATTAAACCGGTGGCGGCATATGCCATAGTATGTATATCCTAATAAGTTATTGCAATACTTATGACCCCAGCTTACGCTTGATGTCATTTACTTCCGCCCTTAACTCTTTGATCGCTTCAATTAATAAGGGTGCTAGTCTATCATAATACACGGTTAAATACTTGTCGTCAATCGGTGCGGCAGTCACAATTTCTGGTAATACTTTTTGTACGTCCTGCGCCGATATACCAACTTCTCGTTTGACTGTGTATCCTAAATCTTGTGCTGTTTGATTTGCTTCGTAGTAGAATCCTGTTAGCTGATCCACCTTATCAAGGGCATTTTCAATCGTTCCCAAACGATTTTTTAATCTATCATCTGAGTAATATGCTGTAACATTGTCCGTGGCACGGATCGCTCCGGTTACTGTTAATGTACCTGTTACACCGATGTTGCCGCCTGCAGTTAATCCGCCAGTTAATGTCATCGCGGCAAATGTTGGACTACTTGAAGTAGCAACCGCTTGTCCAATACTGACCGTAACGTTACCGGTCGCTCCACTTACCCCAACACCTGTGCCCGATACTACACTTGTTACACCTGCGTTGGTCAATGTAACAGAACCGCCTAAGTTCATCGAGCCCCCACCACTCATGCCAGTACCAGCTGTAACTGTGACGTCACGGTTAATTAATGCCGTTGTTGGAATTTGGCTAAAGTTAGTTCCAAAAAATGTCGGAGATGCATTGGCTGTTACCGTTTGATTTAGTGTATAGGAACCACCTTGTAGTATTAATGTATTTGACCCATTATTGATACCGGTTCCGCCGAATCCCGGGGCAATTGGCGTAGATCGCCATTCACCTGTGGTGATAGCCCCAACTGTAATTAATCCAGTGGCCGATGTGATATTTGGTTGTGCCGCTGTACTTAATGTGCCGCTTATTGTTCCGCTAACTATTAAATCTGTTAGTGTACCAATTGATGTGATATTAGTTTGTGCCGCTGTGCTTAATGTTCCAACAATAGGGTTGGTAACAGTTAAATTGGTCAGTGTACCAATAGATGTAATGTTTGGTTGTGCCGCTGTGCTTAATGTTCCAGTTAGTGTGGTACTTGTGTTACCAATAGTACCGGCATTAACGGTCGACGCTATCACCGTGCCACTAGAGGTGATTGCCGCAACTTGTGTCGCACCAGTTACGTTTAACGACGTTAGTGTACCAATGGTGGTAATGTTTGGTTGTGATGCAGATAATATAGTACCGCTAAAACCAGATGTACCTACCGTTGTGCTACCAACCTTTACTTCCCCGGCATTGATAGTACCGGATACTGACATATTTGTTGCCGATACGTTGCCAGTTACATCGCCTTGCACCGGTCCGATAAAAGAAGGAGCACTTACCGAACTTGAAGCGACTATTGTTGTGGCATTAACGGTTACTGCTTTTATGCCGCCGCCAGTGTCGCGCTGGACTAAGGTACTTGGATTTGCCTCAACATCTTGGGTATTTAATACCCACCGCGGAGCTTCGATTGTACTAAAATTTAAACCTGCCTTAATTGTACTAAAACCTGCCAAATTACATGCAAATGTTTCTTTTGCGAGTATCGCATAAATTTTACCACTAAATCTGAATTGTATAACGATGTGGCTTGCGTTTTGTTCACTTGATGAACTGTCTGCCATTAAAGCCGGAAATGCTCCAGTATCGCCTGTTGCAGGGGTTGCTGTTGGCCCAACTGTGACCCAGTTATTTCCGGTATATACTTTAAGTTGCGAATTAGTACTATCAAACCAAAGATCACCACCTGTTGTACTTAAGTCGCCGGGCGGACTTACAAAAGGGGCGGCTGTGGCTCCTGTTGAAATCTTCCAGCTCGTACCAGAATATACTTTTAATATATTGTTTACAGTATCCCACCATAATTGCCCTCTAAGTGGGTTTGCGGGACTCGACGAAAATGAAAAATTTTCTAATAACCTAATAAAATTTTCATTAATAAATTGTCCGTACCCAGCATAATTTGCTCCGACCAGTATTAAGCTAGAATGTGTAGTATCAACCGTACCATCAGATAAACCGCCTGGTACTAGTGTTGTTCCGTTGGATAGTTGTATTGAGTAAGCCATATTTTATATTTATTTAAGTCATCTTCTGTATGTAACATAGTGCATAATATGGTGGGCGATTTTCGTGAGGTTGATCGCCACCCGTTGTGTTTGACACATCATTTAAAGTTACACTGTGTATATGGTTACTTACGCTATCCATTGTTACTCCAGCTATGACATTTCCTGTTCTGTATGAAACTCCGGTGGTGCCACCGGTTTGCTGTGTGTATATCCCGGCTATTGACGTATCAATGATTTGTCCAGTGGTATGTACGTGACCCGGGTCGTGTAATATATGGTTATGGGCACCGGCTGCGGCGGTATTGCCGGCGATCGTAAATGTATGAACGTGTGCCGGTATTTGCGTTTCCGTGAGGGTTATACTTGCGTTGCCGCCAATCTGTCTAGGAGTATATTGGTTACCGGCACCAACTACAAATCTATCGCGCAGATCCGGGGTTCCGTTTTGTCCATTGCATAATTGCCAATTGGTTGGAATATCCGCTACTATTCCACCCCACATAACGATTGCCCTCGCGGGTAATACAGAATGCACAAATGCTGTAGTTGCTAAAGTAGTGTTATTAGTAGTTACCGCTTGTGTGGTGGCCGTTGCGGATGATAATGATACCGAGCTTGCAGTGAGGTTGCTCATCGTGACATTATTAACTGCTCCGCCACTTATCAAGACATTACCAGATGTAAGGTTTGTTCCAATTAAATCAATGAAACTTCCCAACGTATTAATAGTGGTACCACTTGATATAGCCAAATTAGCCACGCTTAAATTCGTAAAAGTACCGTTTGTAGATGTTAGGTTTATTAAGCCTGTGATATTACCGCTAGTAATTTGGGCATTTCCCGAACTAAAATTGGTCACTACGGCTGTGGTGGCAGTTGATCTAGTTACTGTCAACGCTGTGGTCCCGATACTTGCTAATCCAGTGGCACTGCCACCTGTTATAACGGCGTTGCCTGAACTAAAATTAGTGGCTTCCAATGTTGTAGAGGATAAATTTGTTATACCCACGACTGTGCCGCCGGTAATTTGGGCGTTGCCCGTACTAAAATTTGTTCCCTGCAAGGTAGTAAATGATCCATTGCTAGCACCAGTCATACTGCCGCCGGTTAGCTGAGCATTACTTGAACTGAGGTTTGTTGACGACGTGGTGGTTGCCACAACATTGCCAGTTAAATTTCCAGTTAGTGTATCAGTTGTTACTATAGTTGCCACAACATTGCCGGTTACACTACCAATTACATTGCCGGTGTGTATACCTGCTGTGTTTCCCACTACATCACCAGTTAAGTTCCCGGACACATTCCCAGTGATACCAGTGTTCATTGATCTATTGACTATGGTGCTGTTTAATGTTAGCCCTGAATTAATCGTCGAAAATCCTGCGATCGCTGGCGTTGGTTGGAAGGAGGCATCTTTATTAAGTATCGCTAAAATTACATCGCCAAACCGTATTTGTATTACATCGTGTGTTTGCCCAAGCGTTACTCCGTCGTTTAATGTAACACCAACTGCGCCAGTGGCCCCTTGCTGTTTTGTATATTGAGGCCCCACCAGTTTGAATGTACCATTGTCATATAAAAAAGTTTGATCTGTTGTGGTATTAAACCAAATATCTCCAGTTTTAGATGATCCCGGTGCCGTACCGGAATTAGTGACACCTGCCACTGGTAGATATCCTAAAGTGCTACCTGTATATACCTGTAACGTTTGGCTAGTTTTGTTGTACCATAATTGTCCCACTGTACTATTATTTGGAGCACGACCTGCTGATGCAAAATTCTCCAACAAATAAACTAAATTTTGATTGAGATAATTACCATACCCCACAAATTGTGGGCCCGGCAGGCTTAGACTTGTGCTGGTTATGTCTACTAGACCATCATTAATAGTAGGTAATAGTGATCCATCTGATTTTATAACGGTATACGGCATATTTTTCTTCTCTTTATAGTATACTTAGCTAAAACTGTTCATTTGTTATTTGCCCGCTTTTCTTTTATATAAATTAACCCAACATTTTGTTGCATAAGTTTTAGTAACTATAGCCCCAACAATCATAAATGCGGAAATCCAGATAATACTGCTTGGAAGAGAAATCAATTCAAAATTCTTGCCTCGGACTAATTTAGTACCATTATTAAATGCCCAAGTAATGTATTTTGACCACAAAGAATCATTACGTTTCATATTTGGGACGACGATCTTAGAGCCTAAAACTTGATAACCACGTCTAAAAGTTTCTCCCCACCAGGTGTTATGTAGATATTTTTCACACCAATCAATCAGCTCAAATTTATCACGGTTGGACCATATTTGTTTTTCTGCTAGTGCAGATGAAATAACACAACATCCACCGTCTCCGCCACCGCCGGGATCTGTAATTATTACCAGTCCACCGCCGGCAATTGTGCTTGTATGTCCGGGTGCTGTACTTTCTGGGTATGCTATCATTGAGGGTATAGTCGGATACCCCCAGGCTATTTCGATCGCTCCATCGGATCCACTACCACCGGTGGAGCGGTTTAACGCCGGGGCAGCAGGTGCGCTCCCGCCAGCCCCACCTGCGCCGGATCCCTGTCCATCGGTACCATTGGGTTCTGTAAGGGACGTAGTTCCTCCGTATCCAAATGGGGAGTCGCCGCCGGCGCCGCCAATATCAGTAGTAGTTGACCCGCCGGGCAATCCACCCGGTAATCCACCTACTCCGCCATCTCCTGTAGCCATAATTATTCCTTATAATACTTCTATAACTATTTCTGTATTTTCTAGCTTAATTAACATAGTGTATATTTTATTAACCGCTGTTAATATATCGTTGCCTCGTAATGCAACAACAATATCATAGACATATTTTTTATAAAATGCTGTCCAATAAGGTACGCTATTTCCGTGTATATCTTTAATTTTTCTGACTAATGCTTCGGATCGTATATAATAATCAACTACTTGTTCTTCGCTCATTGTTACACGAAGTCTGCGTAGTAACAAACCATCGGCGTTGTCCCATGGATCATTATTATGTTCTATAGCATTATAGATTAAGCAAGTATCTAATCTGCTCAGTAAAGTGGTGATACAGTGTTCTGCATGACCATCTTCTAAGCAGATACTACATGCTTCTCTATTTCTTAGATACTCTTGAAGTGATATTCCCATTATATGTGTCTCCCGTGATACATTTTTACTCCCGGTTCAATTAATCTGCCAAATTCAGCAACAAGTTTAAACATAACAAATATTGCTATAAGCATCGCACCTTTAACAAATCCAGTTGGTTTTTTACTGGGTCCAAATTTTCGTTGCCACACACCCACAAATTTACATACTGGTATTCCTGCAGCCATAATCATCTTACCAGTTAAACTACCAACATCTTTAATTCCCATTTCTCGGGCCATTTCTTCTGCCCACGGAGTTGCAATATCCACGGCCCAGTGTCTGGACCAATTCATTGCCGCTATACTAAATTGTTCGTCGGTCATCCAAGGCATCATCTTAGGACCGTGTCCGTCCATCCAATCTACTACTATCTCTGCCCAGGCACGGTATCCATTATAGATGTCTGGTCGAGATTTAACTAGTTCTGATCCAAATGCTTGGTCCGCTAAATATATCTCTTCGCTCATCAAACCAAGCTCAAATAATTTAGTGCAAATAATCTTACCACCACCTCCGCCGCTGGGGCCGGTTACATGTTTTACACTAAATCCACCTACGCCGCCTTTACCGCCTTTGCCTTCAACCTTTGTGACATAAACAGGAATAGTTACATTATCTTTCTTGTAATATCCTGTTATACGACTGTCGCCGCCATCGGCGCCGTCGGGAGCGTCTGACGTTTCACCTATATCAGCTGCACCTGCGCCGCCGGCGCCAACTATTAAACGAAGCGTTGTATTTGGTACTACATCAATTACTTGACCTAAAACTCCACCAGCCGATCCGCCTCCACCGCCGGCACTAGGCGGATCTCCAACCGCTGTGCCGCCACCACCGCCTCCGCCTCCGCCGGTTACATTAACAGTGACTTGATTTATTCCAGGGGGTACTTGAAATTCAGATTCTCCGGGGCATATTACTACATGGACTCCGGCACTTGGATAAAATTGCTGCCACGCTCCATTGACCTTGACATATCCGGATTTAAGATCTCTCCAAATTAAACCTCTATTAAATTTTGGATCAATTACCTGTTGCCATACGCCGTTTCTTTTAAAGAATATGCCACGTTCATCAGTTGACATAATTTATCCTATTGTAAACCAAAAGTCACCATCGTTAGAGGCGTTATTATTTGTACTAAAAATTATGCTTGATGTTTGTCCCGGCGTACCATTTGCCACAGTATAGTTAAATTTATTTGAGGTGATAGCTGAGCTTATAAAGGCAGTGGTTGCTATTTTACTGCTATTGTCGCCGGCTGGTGGCGTGACTGATGTTGGATATGTGTTTCCTGAGATTTGGAATGCTGGCGCAATAATATTAGCTTTTATTACCGTGGCATTATATAAATTTGTTGCTGTAGAATTTGTTAGATTAGTAATTTGTGTAGTATAATCTCTTTGCATTATAAATGCACGAGTATCTACATATTGTGTTGATGCGGCTATAGAATTATTTGAAGATGGGTTTGCAAGCGGGACTTGTACAGTTCCGATAAAAGTTGGATCTGTGACTGGTGCCAACAACGTCAAGGCGGTATTTACGTAGCCAACTTGCTGTATCACGCTGGCCATATTTGCTGTTAGACTTGCACTAATCGTTGTTAAGTTCGTGGATAAATTTGCAACATTAGAATTAATACCGGTACGCACCGATACTAAATTGGCATTTGTTAAAACTATAACATTTGCTATATTAGAAAAAGTATCTAATCGTAATTGTGTAACAAGGGCTGTTTGTGCCGATGATGTTGCTCCGATTGTTGCGATGGCGGCGGCCAGAGTCGTATCAACATACCCTTTTGTTGAAATACCTTTTGCTGAGATCGGATCTCCATATACATATCCCAATCCACTTGATCCGACAATCGTAAATGTTTTAGTATTACCAACAGTTGGTAAATTAGAGTATATTTCAATATTGCCGGATAAGTTTTTGTTTTGTGCAACTAGAGAACTATTTGCAACACTGATATTAGCATTACTAAATGCTAAATTACCAGTTACACCAACATCGCCAGCAAACGTTTGATTTCTGTCTTGCCGTGCAAACACAGTAGGCGATAAATCCCCGACTGTTTCACTATTAGTCGCTGTTCCACTAAATTTACTATTACTAGGTATATTAACACCTTTATTAATAGTACTAAATCCAGTGATAGCCACGTTTGGGGTAAACGAAACGTTACTGGAAATCGATATTAAATTACCGTTGGAATAATGACTTACCACCAGTTGCGGTACCGACGACGTATCTATGATACTCTCAACGATAGTGCCACTTCTACCCTGTGCCGCGGTGGTTGATGGTCCTATTACAAACCAACTGGTTCCATTCCATATTTTTATTTGTGCATTTATAGTGTCCCACCACTCGTCACCGATGTTCTTTGCGATTGGAGCCGTATTGGCCACAAGGCGACCATTTACTTGTATAAAGGTATAACCGTCATAGGCTTTTAAAAGATTATTTCCGCTATCCCACCATAATGTTCCGATCAACGGTAAGGCGGCATTTACACTGGTAGTCGGTGGGGTGTCAGCTGAAAAGTTTTCCAATAATTTAACGAAATTTTCATTTTGTACTTCACCAAATCCAGTATAATTACGTCCGATTAATGTCAATCCGGTGCTGGTATCTGCTGTACCATCTAATAATACTCCAGAGGGCATTGTTGGGGTTACTAAAGTACTACCGTCGGATTTATTAATTATATAGCTCATATTTTATCCAATTTAACTTAGGTTAGTTAATGTTTGTATACGCACAGTATAGTCAATTTGAATAAGTCTATTAAGTGCTTTCTGTACTGGGTGGAACACAACATGTGTTAGTAACAAACCAGTGGATGATAATCCTGTTGTATTATCTGTGCTTTTCCCTCGCAAACCTAATTCGTCAAATACGTAGTCTCCGTTAATAGTCTGGCTATTATCAAATGCAGACTGCCCGCTTGGCTCACCGTAATCTAAAAGGCAACTAACTAAAATATCCGAATAAACAGTACCCGGAATATGTGTCACTGCTATCTTATTATTAACTGGATCTGGATTAGCGATCGCTGTATTGTCGACTATTTTACTATAAGTTGGATTATACAAATTTGTGTTTTGTCCCACCGTGTTGGTTGGAAGATATGTGATAATACCAGTTGGATCAACGGATGTCCCGCCATTTCCAAAATTCATTTCGTATATAAAGTTTTGGCTTTTATTTCCAATGGAATTAGCCAACGCGATCGAGAAATTCTCATAATGGATCGCATTGCTTTTATCGATATAAATTTCCCCAGATTCTGGATCATATATTTTAATGTGACCCCTGAGATAAATCCCCGATGATTCATTGGGTTTACTCTGCGTATCTTTATTAGTTTCGGTAGATTTGCTTTGTATATCATTATTCATATTTTGGTCGCTCTGATTATTCATATATTTATTAGTCTAAACCCTACCGACTACAACTTCAATTATCCCAATGTCGGAACCGGTATGATTGCCCAGGGCTTTACCTATTACCGCACCAATTGGAGGATTATTGTTAGATTTCGCTGTACCGGGAATTGAACTAGTTACCATAAGATCTCCGCGTCTTACATCACCGGTTACACGACACGGAACCCTACCAGTTAATGCCACTGGCACGCCCGGGGTATCTCCATTCATTAAATGTGCAGGATTAGTTGATATAACACCCGCAACCTTAATATCGTTTTCTTGGGTACTTATTGTTACTTCAGCATCTGTTCCAAATATCACAACCGTCCCAGCTGGATAAAGATTATCTGATGTATAATTTTCTGCCAAGTCCGCATATTTGGCTGTAGTCGATACGCCATTGAATGTTGTGGCATAAACTGTATTAAAAACATTGTTGCTCTGTCCGATATCCCCGCTATTGTTTGTTCCATTTTTAGTGATAGATGGTATTGTTATCGATGTCGCTGTCAGTGCCGCCAGGGTAGTTGCCCCAGTGACGCCAAGTGTTGAACTTAAAGTTGCCGCACCGGTAACGCCGATCGTCGACGAAAAGGTTGCCGCTCCTGTGTATGATGACGTTCCGGTAATACCGACTATACCACTAACGTATAAGTTACCACTTATACCAGTGCCGCCGGCTACTTGTAATGCGCCACTTGTGGCATTAGTTGATGCGGTTGTTGGAATAATCTTGACATTTGATGTGCTCGCCCATAATACTTGCGTACTCGTCCCAGAGTTACCTGCATAAACACGAACGACATCATCGCCTGCCCCGGGACTTGTTTCTGCTATAATGTATGCTTTACCATCAACTGATTTAACACCGCCTAAACTTGACCATTGGCTACCTGCACCATATCCCTCATAGCTGGAGATCGTTGAATTATAACGTATCATCCCTGCGGCTGGGCTTACCGGTCGCTGGGCTGTACTCCCTGATGGTATCGTATGATATCCTGTGCTACTTTGTATCAAATTTCCAGTGATCGTAACGTCAGCGCCGGCTGTAATTGTTCCCGTGGATGTAAGCGAGCTAAAAATTGTGCCGACATATGATTTAATAGCAGTGGCAGCGACACGCCCAGTCACATTAGATATTTCCACTGGGATAAATGTACTATCCAGTAAACTTGGTTGGAGTGGTAACCCGGTAATTTGTATTGTCATTGTGCCTCTACCTTTTTATATATTTATTGCAAATTTTTAATGAAAATTGACTGTATAGTTGAGCTATTTTCTAGCCCAATTCCGCTTGTTACTGCACCCTGGAATGGTCCAGTAGTGCTAATTATATTACCAAAATTATCCGCAATGGTTACACCTGTGTTTGTAACAATTTGCTGTTCAGGAAATGGCACGAGATCCAACCAAGTAGTGGCGTGTACTGTCATACCACCGGGGATAGTTTCAATTTCATTGGTGTCCACAACAGAACTACCAGCGATATGTACTTGTGGTGTGCCGGTGCCGTCAACTGCTCTTCGTATCCGACCTAGGATATTATTTGTTAAATCAACAGTGTAAAAATGAACTTTTTCACCATTGATAAACACAACCCCAGGTTTCTGTAATGCTGGATTCGGCGAGGTTAATTTAGATGCATCTACAACACGGATATTACTGTCCGTGATACTTAAATTGCTTGCCAAAGTCGTAGTATGGGCCGCGCTGATACCGTAATATTTTGGGCTTTTAATTTTGCGGACGCTGGTTACGTATAACCCCGAGTCAACGCCGGCAATGAATATATTTCCATATTCCGACGAAGCGCCGAATAATGTGTCTGCAGATCCTGTGTATTTTACAACTATTTGGGTGGTTGAACTTGTAATATTTGCCACTGAACTTGACCGTATATTTCCAAGAACATTATATTGTACTATGTCATCGGTAGTATATACCGATGACACATTTCCGGATAAATTTAAAATTAATCCGGCTGTTGCATCAGTATTCATGTCGTGCAGGATACGATAACTCATTGTGGTTGTATTACTTTTTATTTTAGTGGTTACAACCATGTTTAAGCTGTCAAATGTTACGCTTGGTACAAGTTCTTCTGGTGCATGGCTACTAAAAGTTGATACATATCGACCACCATCAACTATGATAGTATCAGGATTGATTCCCAAATTATCTTGATATAAACTTGTGATATATGAATCAATGCTGCCGCCAATGAACGTGTTACCATCTACTGTTACCCCGGGATAGTCAATACCAGATGTTGTCAATGATAAATCTACATTGGCGCCACTATATGCAACAATACGATCGCTTGAATTTGTAAAACTATTTGCGTTTATGTTTGACACAAACGATATCGGGAACGTTATATTAGCAGATATTGTATGAGTATTAGATAGTTTATATATACTATCTTTTAATACGATAAAGCAATTTGCGGCGATTGTTTGTCCAACATTGGCACTAGTTAATGTCTCCCAAAACACAAATGTGTTAGGATTGGTGTAAGTAGTACGGTCAAGTTTAATACTAGTTTTGATACTTCTGACCACATTGTGGCCGTTATTATTACCGGTGTAGATGTTACGTAAAATTGCGTGGGCTTTTGCACCGGTCCCTGCACCATTTATAGTTACGTTTGGTGTAGTTACATAGTCCTTGCCGCCATCAACAACAACGATGCGAGATACGCCGCCAGAAGAATCAAGTATTGCATAAGCGTTGGCATGACTTGCTGCGGCGCCTTGGATAACTACTTGTGGCGGAATAATATAGCCCTGTCCACTATCTTCTATGATAATATCTACTACTTTGTATTTGTAGTTATTACTCCATTGGGAATAAAGACCAGATGTTAATAAAGCGCCATCATATGATTGTTCCCCACTGGGACTACGATATACTTGCATCGCTCTATCATAATATGGAGGTAAATCAAAGTCAGTTATGTCACTTCCATATACGTCGGTGCCGACATAGTCAACAACAAATTCTCGTATAACTGTTCGATATGGTTTAACTTCTTCCATATACTTTAGATAGAAATCTTGATTATCGGGAATGTAAGTTGGGAATTGTTCTAACTTGCGTATACGTTGTATTGCCGTGATAAAGCTAGTCTTGAAGGCCCAATCAATATTTTTTTGTTCTGACAGGATATACTTAATCATAGTAAAAAATACTTTATTAAATTTATCCGCTAAATCATCGATTAAAATGTCTTGCTGGATCGCATGTAATATATTACGCAATTCAACACCTGGTATTGTGTCGGTACTAATTTGTAATGTTCCATCTTCAACCCCAACCAATTGGAGATTTAAAGTGGCGTCAACATAGTAAACTGCAAATTTGCCATTACCAGAATCTAAAACTAAAATATAAGTATCCGATTGTAGTACTAATTTTCCAAGGTCGAGGATGGTGTCAACGGTTACATCCGGGATCGACGTTGGGTCATAAGAGCTGTTATACCAATTAACATATGACCAGTACAAATCTGTCTTATAAGCCTGTACACTAGATAATACAAAAACTCCATTACTACCTAGCGTATATATCGCCCATTTATTTTGATTATTAATGTCAAATAATACTAATACATTATAGCCAACCGATAATGCAGTAGTGTCAAGATAATCCAACTCATAGTAGTATGATATCGTTTCATCCCACTCACCAGAATCTGCTGTTGGTGCTATTTCTTGTAATTTTAATGTTGTTAATACTTTACGGTCTGTTACCGGATATTCTTTAAGATACAAATTTACCAATGTTAGATAATTTGATAGTGCTACTCCGTTATTGACTATCATCGTTTGGCGTGGACGTATAGCCAATCCATACCGTTGGCTAATTTTTAACGCAGGATCTGGCACTATATTACCGGTTTGGTCAACTCCCGCTAAACTGTCTATTAATTTTTCTAGTATACTAATTGGTATATTGCTCTGCGGGTTTTCTTCTTGTACCAGCGCATACTCGTTGTGTATTAAATTTCCTTCCGCTTTTACTTTAGTAAAATTTGCCACACTATTTTGTCCAACTAACGTATCGGACACATTATATAGTGCAACGGAATTGTCTTTTAATACTGCGGCGTATGGTACACCTTGTGTTTTTGGATCTTTTATTGCCACTGTTAATCCAGCAATACTATTCTGTTTGCCGGCGCGGGTATTAACGGTGTTTATGTTGATTACCCAAAAGTAATACTTTACATTCACAGCACCCGAGGCGGTAACATATCCATACGTGCTATAATTACTATCATCTTCGTATAATGGAGTTCCTTCGCCGCCACGTTCTATATATAAACTTGGCAGAACATTACTTTCTACCCATTGGTACACGTCAACACTGGCCCCCGGAAATAACCTTCCCCAATTGGCTAATCTGTATATTAAAGAATCTTGTTCGTAATCTATATAACGAGTATTTTTCAGATTCCACCAAATCTTACCTACTTCTTTTGGTCCCCAATGTAAGTCGGCTGCACTCGCAGTACCGCCCACATTATAAGTGGCAGGATCTACTATTTGTCGATAATCAATATCTGCAGCCGCAAAATCTAATATTTTCCCTTTAGCAGGATCAATATAATCAAGTGCCGCTAATACATTATTTGTCATTTTGTTATAAATGAGTGTTCTGCCAATGGTATCAATATCAACCTTGGGTTGTTGTTCTCTAATTCTATTCCACACTGTGTTATTTGTGGGTTTATTAAATGCATAAAATGTGCCAGCGTAAGATGTTTTTACTGCGGCGTTTGCGTATAGTTCGCTATAGTACGGTGCTCCAATAACAAGTGTATTACCAACTATATCTAAATATCTACCATACTGATCGCTAGTAGTTCCACGGTCAGCTCCAATTTGATCAACATATATGTATGTACTAAGATCATTTGCGATAGTAGAATTAACAATTGGTTCATAAACATATACTGCGGAAAAGCCAGGAACTACACTTAGTGGTGCAATATTTGCACTACCTATTATTAGTGACTTAGAATTATTGCCAAGTCCAATGCTAACACCAAAATTACCATAGTATTGAGTTCCGTTTGGATGGAATATAGTTTGTCCATGATCCCACGCACCGGTTGTACGATTGGATATAAAACGTTCAACTGTACCGTACCCGGTAGTTACCCCCGGTAGATTGCCTGGCGCCCCAATGAATATATTACCATTATGATCCGTTGCTAGCGAACGCCCAAAGTAACCCATGGACCTCGTATATGACGATGATAAAGTAGTATTTGCTGTGGCAGTATTCCCGGATATTGTATAAACATATACCTGACCGGCTAACGCCGTCGCACTTGCAGTAGCACCAGGTGCCGATACAAAAAGAGTTGTTCCGTTATTTGTGACTTTAACTACGTTACCAAAATCAACAGCGCCGCCACTGGCCACGCTTGTAATTTTTGCAGTCCACTCGTATTGTACATTGGCCCAGGCCGGGTCAGCTAGTCTCGAAGAAATTGAAGTTACATTCATTGATAGATTTGATGCATCTCGTACTATGTTACGATTTGATCCACTATTAACAAATGTACCCGAAACATTATATAACGTGATTACGTTGCCGCTGGATGTACTGAGTACTTTGCCGGATGCGCCCGATGCTGTTTGTGTAATTATGTTGCCGGCCCATACTGCCGCAGATGCAGAAGTATTTAAAACGGTAACTACTATTGGCCGCCAAGTTTCAACAATATTATTCCCGCCTACATAAATCCTACTTCCATCGGCGGGCATTGAGATGCTAGATACATTACTGGACACATTTGACGATGCTAATGTTTGTATAAGTGTTACAGTATTAGATTGATGTCTATACAGTGTAATATTTGCTCTTGATCCAATGGCCAATAAATTACCCTGAGATTCAATGACAGAGCCAAATCCTGTTTCACTCTTGGTAATGTTTGCACTTACTGCTGTACCCGGGACGATTACATCAGCATAAACTTTATTGTTTATTGGATCACCAATGTATGCGTATTTTGTATCACTACTAATACGCAATGATCTACCTAAGAAAGTATTTGCCGTTGCTCCATGATACTGTGCGTCGGGGGTTTGTGCTACCCATATCGCATCCGATGTAGAGTGAGCATATACTCCCCATCCAGTTGTTGTTGCGTTATCGACCCATACTTTTTCGTTTTCTTGCCAAGTAATATTTTGATCTTGTGATCGTAATTTTTCAATTAAGACATTTGCTGTTGTTACCCTGGCCGTTGGCAACGAATATACGTTGCCAGCGCCCGACAACGGACTGGATCGTATTAAGTATTGTATTGGACTTGGTTGCGTCGCTATTAACTTTATGTCACTGACAGTGACTGTGACTGAAGAGCTTGTGGGGCTATTAATAACGGTGTATAAACCATTGTATTTTGGGTGGAAATTATTTAATATAAAAGTATCGCCAATTGAGAACGTATGTACATCATCAAATTTAAATACTCCGTTGTAATCCAACGAATAAGTTAATTTTGTTGCTGTTAATCCAGTATCTGTTGCGCGTAGTATGTCCCAGTTACCGTTGGGTTTTTTAGCGGTCCAAATTTTTGTGCCGTCTGTGTACGAAGAGGTATCCCCGGTGTATAGAGATAGGTCAAAAATACTGCTATCAACATCATCTAAATTAACATACCCAACTGTTGGGACATCGTCTGGATAAAAATTAACTGTTCTATTAGAATATAAAGAATTGCTCGTGGACGATAAATTGCTCGAGTTATATACATTTGCCAACATCAGGTTTGCTATCACATTACCTGTGTTGTAATTATCTGTTATTTGTAGGGCAACAACCGGTCTATCCTTAAAATCAGACTGATTGAGTATATATTCTGAAAACGTGTTACTGTGTATGCCGCCGTAAGTACCAGTCCTAAATGCCCATTCTTCATAGATACTTAAATTACCACTTACATTATTAAAGTTACCAGAAGTGAGTGCAGTGATAGCGTTCAAGGAACCTTTTTCTTTAATGTATCCCTGATAAAATTTTGTTTGTGTTGGTATACTAATACCTAAATCTGTTAAGTACTGTCGCTGTCTGAATCCTAATAAGCCGGAACTAAAGGCCTGGAACGTTTCGTTTGATGGTGGCCGATCTACGTCGTAGATATTTTCAAATTGTTGGGCATTAAGAGAAAAGTTCTGTAGCAACCCTGTTTGTATACTTGATTTACTGATGTTTGACCATAGTTTTGTTGAGAATGTGTCAGCGGCTGGAATATTATAGGTTGCAGTATAATATAATCCATTGTATGTAACTAGATCACCTGTACGATAATCTTTACCGGCCTGCCACTTATCTAATATTGGGTCATTATATATGTATCCAGGTGCATCCAATGCACCTGTCCAGCCGCCGGTTTTATATCCAGTTAGTTTTAATCGGAATTGACGTGTTCCCTGAGAAGGAATATAAATGATATCCCCAAAATCGCTTTGGTTGTCAAATATCAATACATGCTCGTGCTGTATTAGATTTAATTTAGCATGGCAAATAAATGACCCGTCGAGTGTAGCAATTTCGCAAGTATTGCCCGCTGGCGAATCTACCCTGACCATGTTAAATGTATTACTTTTAATTGGTAAGAAATTTTGATCAAGTATCCTGTTACCATTTGACAGATTAGTAATTTCGTCTACGATAGATCTATTAGATACTAGTGTTAGTTTTGTAGATATTGGATTCAGCACAATAATGCTATTAGTTTCCCACCCTTGTTGGCTCCAGTATAAAAACTCCTTGGCGCTTAATTTCCAATTCTGCTCTTCTTGTAAATCTGTATTAAATTCTTTAAAAATAAATCCTAGTTTGACTAGAGATCTTTCATAGCTAATTAAAAAATCAACTACTTGTTGTTTAGACGTAAATTCCGTGCCATACGGCATAGTAATAGGTCTATTGTGGCCATCCTGATAAATTTTTACATCTGTGCCAACAAGTGATAGAATCTCGTATTTGTTGTTTGCAATACTTGGATCAACCACGAAAAACGGGCTCAATAAGTCGTATCCAGACACAGAATATCCATTGTCTGTTTTTTCTACTATAACAGCACTATACGAAAGCCTGGCAACAGGTGATGATTTGTTTAAATAAATTTTATAATTTGATTCCGGTATAATCACGCCGGGACTTCTTGACGTCGGACTTGTTTGCTCGGCAATAACTGTTAGCATCTTATTATCAGTGAATCCGCCAACTTTATAATTTAATTGAACATCGACCATGGAAAAATAATCTTTTAATTTTTCCGTAGGATCTATACCTAAATTTCTAATATAATCGCCAATCCAATTTAGATAACCGCTTGTCCTTTGTATTTCGCCATCTACTGTCTGTCCATTGGATACTAGTAACAAAGGATTAATTTTTTGATTGCCGCTTGTAGTAAATTGACCTGTTAACAGACTTGGTTTAAATTTATTTGTATCTATCTGCGTACTAAAATACTCTGCGGTGGTTGTCAACGATAATAACGATTGTATTGCGTATGGATAATCGCTACTGTGGCGCCACGCCACTTCAGCTGGACCTTGTTGTCCAACTGCAAAGGCGATTCCGGAGCCGGCCCCATTTATTTGTTTAACTAGTGGAATACTTGCTGGGGAAACTAAATTTCCCGAAGTATCCACTGGTATAAATTTTGTAAGATTCGGTCTTGCAAACTTGTCGTCGTAATACGGGGCATTATCGTTCCATACATAGCCAGCTTCAAGGTCCGACCATAATAAAGTATTACCTTTAGTGTAGGGAGCCGGACCGTATCTTGTTTCCCACCAACTTGGTTTTGATGATATGCCAAGCATTTCCCACGGTCTCAGGTGTGGGCTATCGGTATCAAACCAATGGTAGTATGTAGCTCTCCAACTTCCCTGTAATCTCGACCCATCGATTATGTCCATCGAATTAATATAATTCCATGTCCACGAATCATTGATATTGTATGATCGATTAGTTCTATAGTCAATGTGATTATTACCACACCAGGCTAAGAAATTTCTACCTAATATCCTATTATATTCTGTCAGTGAGTATTCTGAATTTCTAAATTTTCCCGGAATAATATTGTATTGATTAATTTGATTTTTTGTATAATCAACTTTAATATTATTATAAATCCTATTTTCTAATTCAATTAAAAACTGATCTCTAAAATCTCCAAATATTGGTGTCAATGATCCGTCGTGACCCCGTATCATATCAGTTGGGGTGATATACGTATCGTCAAAATAAATTTCCGGGACAAACTTTGGGTATAATCCCAATTTTGACGGAGTTTCGGGAATAAAATTACCATCAGTATTTACATAATCACGTATAACTAATTCTGTTCCAACTGGATACGGCTCTGTGAATAAAATAGATGGTGTTTGTGTGCTGAATATATAATCTACATTAACTTGCTGTTGTACTCCATTGGCATATACTAATATTGCACGATTGCTCAATACAGTGGCATCAAAAATTGAAGTTATTTCATATTGTGTTTGCCGGGCGTTTAATACGTTATAGGTAATAGTTTGATAATTGCCACCTTGTGGTACCATATCACTATAATACCAAGGAAAACTAATATTCTTGACCGAATTGATATTTAATAATATCATGTCAACTCCGGCCGCTGGATCGTTATAATTAATTCCCGGAAGAGTAGAACACAGACTTAAAAACTTATTTTTAAATTTTGCATATTCTTTTCTCGCTAGGTCTAATCCGTTGTTAAAATTAACCACTGGATCATTTAAAAAGGTCATCGCATATATTAACGGCGAATTATGCTGTAATAGAGTGCCGGCACGATCTTTTAAATAATTATCTCTTAGTGGAATAGTGCCGGTTCTACTAATAGTTGTATTTTCAATTAGTTTATTATAATGCGTTCTGAGTTGCCCCAGCGTGATAGTATTAAAATTTTCATTTAGCGGATTAATATCTAAATTAGATGGTACTGTATAATTGCCAAGCGCACTGACACTATCGCTAATAATTTCAACGTCAATTTTATCGTTGACAACCGGCATAGTTGTAAATAACACAATATCATAGATACCGTATTTTGTAATTTCGTAATCAATATATTGTGTTAATAGCTTATTGTTTATATACACTTTCAGATGAGGTATTACTGTCTCATCCGTGGGTAGTATATCAATTTGTACAAATGCTTTCTCTACATCATTTATTGTTACAACGGTATTGTCAAAGAATTTAGTAAAGAGCTGTGATTGTGTTGTGGGTTCTAAACATGTTACCCAATTATTCAGTGTTTTATTATTTTGCGTCTCTACTAGGTAGCCGGTGTTACAATTAACGGTAGTAGATGTTCTATCCAAGGTGTAGGTAAAAGTGTCGGAGTCGTAGTAATTTTTAAAAACAATATCGCCAATGTTGTTAAAAGTTCTATAGGTTAACGGAAACTCTAATACTGTATCATCAGTGCCCGTGCCGCTACGATTATATCCAAAAAATCGAGTTCCAGTAAAATCACTATCAGGATACACAGTAGTATTGCTAAAACTATATCCATTGAGGTCTACTAGATCAAATAACGGTTCTTGATTAACATCTGTCTTAACTTGGCACTGGTACCACGTGGTGCCATTGAACGCATACGTATTTCCAGCATGGCTTCCGCTTTTTATCAATGTTAGTTCGCCGGCTAAGATTGGATCGTCGGCTGTTTTAACTAAGGTTAGATACGTTCCGATGCCGGTGATACCAACGGGTACCACTTCGTAGACGTTGCCACGGACAGAAATATTATAATCATTGGCAAAAATTACTTTATCACCAATCACTAATGTACGGCCATCAACAGTTGCGGCAGCTTGGCCCTCAACATTGTTAAATGCATCAGTTACCTCAAACGTAATATAATCAACTGGTGATTTAGCTACCTTTCCAAATTGGAATAATTGTAGATTTGGATCAAACTCAATGATTGGTCTGCGGGCAGGCAAATTAGGCCCTAGATCAATATCCGAGCCATTGTATTCTGCTGTTGCAAAAATCACATCTTTGTGGAACCAACGATTAAATCGAGTCCACGGATTCCTGTCAATGCTTGCGCGACTAATAGTAATATAATCAACCGTTGTGTCTATATTTGCGCCATATGCTTCCGGCACCACTAAGTGATCGACTGATATTAGTGAAATACCGCTACCAACTCCCTCAACATAATAACTTTTTCCTGCATATGTAGCCGGAGTCACCGTAGTATCAAATTGAACTTTTAATCCATTAGTAAATACTACTCCAGTTGGACTTACGTATGATTTTTTACCAATGATATCCGTATCAATGTCGATCGTTGATGTAGAGTTGTCTACCAGTTTAATCGATCCAGTAAAATCAGGATTGCTCTCATCTTGATAGTATAGATAATCCTCAATGGCCGTTATAGGTGGCATCAACTTATAATCTAGATTAGTGTCTAACCAAAATTGTTTTGATCCGTTAATAATGCCTGACCCAACTAATACACGTTGTAAACTAGGTACTACGATCTTACTGGAAATTTGGATTAAGTAGTCATTACCTGTGGGCACTAAATCAATTTGCCATACCCCGGGACGTAAGTTGTCAGCAATGATATCTCCTGCTTTATTAACAGATCTATCTGTGCCAGTGAAACCAATCGGTAAGTTGGGTGTTGTCCAATATGAATCGTCTTTATCATTGCTGGTCAGGATAAAAGTCGCATTCTGCAATAGAATAGGATTACTTATACCATCTAGTCCAGTTGGAAATCTTGCTAAAAAAGTACTTAATAATTGATTTTGTATGTCAGTATAATGGATGTTTACTGCCGCATTAACGGTGTCGGCTATTTCCATCCCGGTGTAAAAATTCTGTGCGGATGATAACGGTACCTTAAACTGTATACTACCAGTAGCTACCCCGTTATTAGTGACTCCTAATACTTGGCGTGTGGTCAACGTAGGAACGATCGGATTCACTCCGGCTGTTCCTGGTAAACTTTGTATCCAAAATTTATATCCCGGTTGATCTACTTCGAATGTATATACTCCACCACGTGCCAGTGTTAACTGCGTATTGGGGTGTGTGCCGGAATTTGAAAATATATATCCGTTGATCGCCGTGTTTCTTGTTACTTTATATGTACCACTATATGACACACCATTGGCCGACACAGGGACCGCAGCGGGACCGTCCGGTAGCCAATAGTAATCGTAGTAATTTACAAATTTATCGTAGTTAAAATGTCCGTTAAAACTGTAGCTAGACGATGAAAATAATCGCTGTTGGTTCGTTGTTATTCCACCATAACTTCTAATAGCATTTAATAGATCAACGTAGCCTGAATTGAAAAGTACGTTACGGTTTTTATCTGTTACAGTAACGCTTGCTTCAAGTTGATAATTTTTTCTTTCAGTTGTTATCTCACTTAGATAATTGTCATCGACCTTATAAGTTGGGCTAAATGTTCTACCGATATATCCATTAATTGGCTGGTTGTCATCAGGTTGATATAAGTGGTCTAAGGTTGCACCAAGGAATCGTTGATTGGTTGGCGATCTGAATACTTCGGGTAAAAAATTAATAGTGTTAATCAATGACATTAAAATGTACCTTGCAATGGATTACCAAGATTTAATTGTGCAGATGTGATTGCCGATACAACATCAATGTCATTGACTGTTGCAGCCGACGCAATGATTTCCCACGGTTCCGCATTAATTTGAAAAAAGTTACCAAACACTAATTCGTTGTTTGCAGGAATAATCAATACACTGGAAATATTTGGAGCCAATGACGAATGTAAATATGCTGCCAATTCGCTAAAATAAAATGTATCCCCAAAGTCCCAGTTAGTTGCATCAAAATACGTGTCAATTGCAGAAATTACTTGTGTTTTTATTTCATTGTCTGTCATACCAACCGATATATTTTTTACAATTTGAAATCTTGCCTGCACCGCTGGATCTGCTTTTTCTCCAAATAACGGTTTAAATTTAGCTGAGTTATAAACTATCGAATCGCTTACTGCTTTATAGTTATGTAACTCACTATACTCTACCTCAAGCGCACTAGATGTAGGTGGCAAGGGCTCAGTGATTTTACCAGTTATGTCGCGTAACCACGACATATACGACGATGCATATGCCGATGTTAATATGTACAAATCTATAATATTAATTGGGGTAGGGTCAATACGACTGCGCGCCGGGGCATTATGTTTATAATGGAAATACAATCCTGTTCTGGTAGCTAGGCCATCTGCTACAGTAGTATACAAATCGGGATCATCGGGAACATTTAACATCTGAGTAGATTTACTTTTAACTAGTACGTTACCAGTATCAACATATCCGTCCGATTCTGTTATGTTATTGTACACCTGCCACGATATGTCGGCACCCAATGCAACATTTGCAGAATTAGGTTTAGGATTAATCTTTAAGATCTTGATAGAATCGGTAATGTTAGATCCGTTTATAGAATCATATACACGAGTTGATGGATCAAAGTAAAAACTAGTGCTTGATGTGCTTCCAAATATATACTTTAACAATTTATACTCAATTTGATATACGCCTTGTACGAATCTAAATTTAATTATCCAGCTGGTACTACTACCAATGCTGTTTGGAGGTATGTTGATCCAAACTTGATTAACTTGATCATATGTTATACCAAAGTTAACTTTAGCTTGTATTTGGCTTACCATCACCGATACTAATGTAGTGGTTAAATCATTTTTGTATACAGGGATGATACAGTTGTTACCTAATAACCCAGTATCACTTAATACTGCGCCAGTTGGCACATTTGTTCCTAATGTTATTAAGTTTGGAGTTTCGTAATTTACATTCGCGATAGTTTTAGTGACTGCCGCACAGAATGTAGTAGTCTCTCCTGCATTCAGTGCAGTTCCGGTGGCCAGTACATGTTGGGCGGTAAAATATTTTCCTGTGTTTGCTGAAAATCTTAGGCTGGCGCCGGGCATAACATATTTTAAATTGCCAGTTTCGCCAATCACTAATGTATTGCCATTGTAAGTTAGGTAACCAGTACTGCTAACGGTAGTATTGCCAACTTGAGTAAATATGACGTTTGCATACGTACTATTATAACGTGGATATGTTGCATAATAATAATTCTGTGTTTCTGTAGAATTTATAATTGGAATAACTTTATTATAAATTGTAGTGTAAATATCATTTGTGTTTACAAAAGTAAATGTACTACTTCCTGTAGTAACAACATTTGATATAACTCCGTCGTCACCAAATATATTTGTGCTTGAATAACTACCAGTTGGGTCGATCGCATCAAGATACATGCTGACCCCTGAACTAGTACGGTTAACTGCTTTAACTTTTTGTATGCTGTCAAATTTTGTATGTGGGAAAATATTATAATCTTCCCCAGTTATCATACGATTCTGTGTATAATATTGCTGGGGGGCTAAACTTTTAATACTAGATACACTCGGCGCCGCATTGGCATTGGTTACTGTATACTTTAAACTAGCTCTGACAGATAAAGTTTCAAGAGTATTATTTTTGCTAACATAGCTAAATCCAATGGTCACGGCTGTCATATCATCTGGAGTGATGCTGTATGTTACTCCGTTGCTTGTGCGATAGAAAAATAAAAATTGTCCGCGTGGTATGTTTGCAAAATTGCCGTCACCAAACACTAAATCAACTTGATCATTGTTTTTTGTGTTAACTTGATATAAGTTTTTTTCTGTCAGGTTATTAAAAATTACATTTATACCGGGCAATGCAGGAACAGGTGTCCATTTTGTGTCTGGCGCATTGGCAGCGTTTAACGAATATAACCAATGGTCAGAATTAGTTATATTATTTGTTGCGACTGTAACATAATTATTTGGTATCGTGTTTGTGATAGTAAATCTTGTGGTGTTTAGTTTTCCCTGTTTAAAATAAACAAAGAATCCAGTATTACCACTGCCGTTACCAGCATTGTCGTTACGATACAAGATATTAAATTGTCCAGTTTTAGCAGGATCATCTGCGTAAATGTAACTTTGACCAACGGTAGTTGCACTAACCGCTTCAAATTCAACTGAATTTGTTTGTATCTTAGTTGAAAATCCAGCTACTGGTAATGTGTTAGGATCCAATGAAATACTATATTCATCAGTTTGTATATTATTAATTTTTTGGCTGTTGCCCGGCTTACCAATCGTTTCACTGGATACCAACGAAGCATTGATAATGGAAGTAAATTGTTCTAGCCAACTATCGTTGCTTAGATCATTCCAATGTACGACAGTATTAGATAAATCAAAGCCATTGCTGTCTATTAGCTTTTCTGTTGTACTTACACTATCAAATTTTAATAAACCACTGGCCGCTGTAGTGCGGTGTGGATTATAGCTCAACATCCTTGCTAATTTTAATATGCTGTCGCGACGTTGGGCAGTATCAATAAACGTTTCACGTGCATTTAAATCTGTACGGAAAGCTAAACTTTGCCCCAAAAATGCGATCATATCTATCAGAGCCAGATATTCTGAGCTATCAATGAAGTCGTTAAAAGTTTCCGGATAGTAGGACTTGATATAATTAATCATCGCCCCACGGAGAGTTTCAAAATCGTAACTGGTAAAATCTGCGTTTGTAAACGTCTGATAGATTTTAGTCCAATCTTGCTGGACTAAAAGGTTTGTTTGCCGCGTTGTTTGAGCCATATGTATTTTTACCTATATAATGTATTTATTAGGCAAAATAATAAGGTCTGTTAATTAACAAATAACTTGTTGGTAGTACGATTAAAGTTTAGAGTCATTAACTCAGTTTGATTGGAGGGGATGTAGGTCAGCGTGATCTCTATTAGATATCCAGTGTCTTTATCGAGTACGGCCACCTGGTTAACTGTCAGGCGAGGATCATACCCAATTATCCTGTTTATGTCTTGTGTTATGATATGTTGTGTAGTTTCGTCCATTGGCTCAAATAACATATCCCATATTATTGTGCCAAAGTCTGGTTTCATCAGCTTTTCGCCCTTACGTATATTGAAATAATTAATTAAATCTTGCTTAACTAATTCAAAATCTGTTAGTTTGTATTTTTTAGTATTTTGCAATGTGCTAAAGCCGTTATATGTAGACATAATATGTATTTATTGACTTAGGTATAGTACTGTATAGCGGCCGCTGTTATATTTGCTATAGTTATCTGTGTCGGCACCGGAAAACCTCCAAGCATATGCGCCGGTTCCAATTGGATTTATCGTATCGGGGGTTAAGCCGGCACCGCTAGTCCATGCTACATACAGCATTCCTGCGATTACATCTGCGGTGTCGGTATCAACGATACCACCATTTTTTAACAGATCGTTGTATAAATCATATATTATCTGTGCTGCCAACTGCTCTTGGGACAATGTGTTAAGCAAAAACTGTTGCAACGATGTAATATGTGAAATATAACTCGCATAGGAATTGGTATTTTTACGTATCGCCGTGGGTCTCCAGCAATGCTGATAGTTTACACAACTCGTACCGTATGCTGTATTTGATCCGGCTGCAAGCAAGCCGTAATCTTCTAGTGTTTGCGTACCAAGTTGATACCTACCTAGTTCGTTATCGCCTCCAATTGTTGTATAATCCCAGTCGCTGGCATCATATGCGATCTGTGCCATTAGATTCCTAATTTGTGTTGGGGTAAGCGTGTCAATTGTTATCCACGATGGCGGGATCGGGGGTACTGTAGTACGACCAAGCCAACTCAATGGTACTGGGTCCGGTATTGGATACTGCGAGGCTTGTTGTTGTCCGTAATCCATTATTTTTTCTTTGGTGCTGGTCTGGCCCAGGGTTCATGCCCCGGTACCACTGTACAAATAGACTGTACTGATTTTGCGCCAGCGACCCAATGCAGTCCATCGTGATCCGCATCGGGATGTCCTTTTGGTATAGCCGGGATAGCCGGGATAGGTGTTGGCGGGGCACCGCAGTTTAGCCCAACAGTTGCCCCATCTATAGTCACCGCGCCCAGCGCGCCTACCTTTAATATGCCACCGGCCTGCAAATTTACCATACCCAATCCAACCAAACTCAATGACGCGCCTGCAGATACTTTAACCAGACCAAGTGCCTCAACCGTGATGCCTGCTAAACTATCAAGTTTGATGCCATTCGATCCTCTTATATTAACCGCTTTTGCATCCATATTAATTACACTATCGCTGTGGAAATTCATCGGCCCCTTACTACGCATATTAATCCCAGCCGCCCCATATATGTTAATTGCTCCGTCGGGACTAAATTCTAACCATTGTTGTCCAGTATTACTGGCGATATACAATACGTTTTCTTTGTCATTCATTAAGATCTGGTGGCCACCTGTGGTCCGTAATCTTATCAATTGATCGTTTCCGTCTTTGTCTCCATCATCCATTACAAATGTATGACCACCTTTCCTGACATATACTATTTCTGGATTTGTGGGGTCTTGGTCGCTGGGTGTTAATTTCCTGCCAGGCGTGCTAATACCATACACATTGCTCGGGGCTTCCCTAAGGCTGCTTGAACTGACAGCACCACGTATTGGATCCCGATCTAATCCTTGTGCCGCTAACGTCATTGCTTGTGCAGTATGTAGATATCGACGTACCTGCGTCAGGCCGTCGGGTGCAAAAGTTTGTGGGTTTCCGATACTTGATTCTGCAGCCGGAATATAACTTGTATTAGTTAAATATTTTGCCGCAGGGCTGTCGCCAATTACAATCTTATCGTTGCCCCCGACATGTCTGGCGATACCCGGCAGCATATGATGGTCAGGCGTTACCACTGGGCAAGCAAACCAATATCCTTTGCCCTTGTCGCCGTTGCAAAATATCACTAATACTGTGTTTCCAATGTCCGGTGGTACAAACCACATACCGTAACTTTGTGGGGCAAATATCGATTTATCCAGTGGTAGCTCGCCTGTGTTAGCGTCGGCTGTTACTCCAAAGAACGGACTAGCATAAGATACTGTTTCATACGGTGCCGCGATACCTTCTTCGGTTGGCATGGGTCCACACAGTTCTGCTATATAAACTTTCAATTGTCCAGATCTGGTATTTTCCCCGTAGCCCACTACTGTCGCTTCGTATGGCCCCGGGGTTACAGTATAACCAGTTATCTTTGGGTCTGTTACTGCCCCCGGTCCGGGTCCAGTTCTTGTATTACTAGCACTTGACATATTTAAATTTAATCACTTTCTTATCGTACGGCTGCAGCTCGTGGTGTAGTTACTCCAGATTCTGGATTAGTGGTGCTACCATCTGAATTTGTAATCGTAACATTATATCCATTGTTATTAACACCGTTTGCTTGCTGTGCAGCGGATAGTCGCACCGCGTCATTAGCCCTAGACGTTAGACTATCGTTTATATAACGTACTAACTCCAATGACTGTGAAAATTTTCCGTTGGCAAATGTATTTTTTATCATGTTAATCGAATATCTCCCGCTGAATAAGGATCTATATACTCCCGGGGCTGGGAAATATAATCCCTGGTTACCAAGTCCGTTGGGTACATCTAAATCTATGTCTAGTGGAGTGTTTATATTTAACTCCACTACCACTTGCGCTTGATCTTGCTGTATGTGATTCCACTTTAATGCAAAGTCGGACTGATTAAGTGATGACTTGGGTGTTGTTGGATCCGGTATATAAAGCCAATCATCTTGTTTAATCAGTGTTGGATCTCCCACGATGTCTAGGTTTACTACCAGCATATCGCCGCCGGGCCCTTTATAAACTGTATTCATTATACCAGCGGCTGCCTGTGCGTCAGGCTTTGTCCCAAGAGATGATACGTTTTGATTTATCGATTCAGGCACGTATCGCGCTGGCGTCAAATTTGGTCGAGCACTTATACCTAAACGATCAGCTTGAGTTGCCAATGTTATCAATGGAAGATATAGTCCCGTGATTTTTTGTGCGTTGGCTGTGTCTGGACCAATGGCCGCTGCCGCATCTTGGAAAGTATCCGCCATGAAAGCTGTATAGTAAGTAGTATCAAATTTTATACTAAGATTTTCAATATCGTTATTGTGACCGGTATAGATATAATCATACTTTTTAACTGTATAGGGACTCGGGTCAACAGCGGCGCTGGGTACCGACGGGTGTGGATTTTGATATGTTGAATATTGCGAGATATTTATGGTTGTCATTATAGGAATATCATTTCTAGCATCATCAACTATCATGTCATGCATAGACCCATCATACGCCATTCCTGAGTATTTTATTTTTGATGTCACTTTAAATAAATTATATATTTCTGCTAGTCCTGTTACTTTTTTTGTGTCAACTCCTATACCTTGATCCTTGGTAAGATAGTCCGATTGCACTATAACCCTGGTTATTATATCTCTGAGATCTGTTTTAGCCGGTATTGAAAATGCTCTTTTATCAAATTTTACGCCTTTAACTCCGGGACTAGCATCTTTAAACTCAACAAATTTATCATTGGCTATGGAACTTGATTCTATCATTGGATCCAGTTTAAATACAAACGAATCAGCAAATTTCATTGAGCCTTTTTTTATTAAACTTCTATTAGAATTGTTTATCGCAACGGCCAAGTTTCTAAAAAATCCCCCCACTGTCGATGCCACAATCGTTACCTGTTCTTTAAGATATACTTTATCCGGTAAAAATGCGCCTGCGCCTGTTGGACAGAAAGATATTTTGTATTTTGATCCAGACTTATCAACAGCGATTTCTAATCCAAGTATTTTAATGGGAAATCGTTTCCTATAAATTGCCATGTCTGACTTTGAGATTTCTTTCCCGTTATCATCGTATCCATTGAAGTCTATCTGTATCATATACGGTTGTTGCGTATAATTAACATATTTTTTCCCGTCCCACGACGCTTCAATAAGGGAATCAAGGAAGGTACACCCAATTGATTCCACGACCTCCATCTCTCCGGTGATCATGTTTGTGGCTCTGTTTAACTTACCCGGGGCGATAATACAATCAAAAGACAAGGATTGTATATTATAATTAATGCCAAGTGTATTTGGAACACGCTGATCTGGATACAGACCACTATCTTCAGCTACAACATAGCTGGAAGTATAATTGCTACTAATTTTTGTGGGGTTCCACGCTAATGCTGCTTCAACTGTGGTGGCCTCCATCAACATATTAAGATCTGTTATGCTTAATTTCCATAGGCTAATGGCATACGTGTAGGAAGCAAACTGATGCAATGGATTGTTGATTGGATAATTTTCAACTAGCGGGGTCGTTAATCCATTGCCGGCCCATTGAATATTGGGATTCAGAGAAACTCCAGACCAAATTCCCGGCGAATTACCACCTTTGCTGGCTTGTGCGCCAATGGCGGGCGTATTACTAGTGGCAGCAGGAGACGGTGCCGGATTTATAGTTATTACCTCTGTACCATCTGTGGCCTTTGATGTAGCGAAAACCCCGGGCAATGTATCATTTGTATTAAAGTATTGTTTGGCTTCAGCCTCAGTGGCCAACTTGGCACCGGGTGGCATCACAAATGTACCGGCGGGCGGTGGATTCTCTGCAGAATACACTTGTTTAGTAGTTCCCGGCTTGTCCTCAACCGGAGGTATTACGATAGTTGATTTAGCTGCCACTGATTATGTTCCGATAGTTTGTTGTATTACTTTTCTAGTGGGCACGTATATGATCTTGTCGGTGGTAAAATCTAATATTGGATCAATTATCACATCGGGGTTCCGTACAGCAAACACCCACCAAAGCCCTGCATCTTGATACATGTCATATGCTAACTTGTCTGGTCTAAAATTATATGGTTTATCAATCTGATAAACCGCGTCGGTCTGATCTGCGGGTATCACTATACCTTGCCACTGATCAAGGAACTCTCCCCAAATTGGGGTATTAGCATACGGGCTCGTACGAGAATAGTTCGCCATTATAGGAATCCACCGTTTTTACTATTACTAACATTTTTGCTGGCAGTAGTACTTGCTCCGCCACCCCAACTTGGTAGTGCAGATCCAACTGGATTAATTAATGCGCCTCTTGAGAAATCTTCAAGACTAAAGCCCTGGCTTTGTGCCAAACGGCTATAAATTGGTTGTACTGATATTACCATCGAACTGGTAGTGGGTAATCTAGTGCTGTTTAATCGATAGTTTGCTAGCTTAGGGTTATAGTATCCTTGCTGTGTTAGTGTTGGTTCGGGGATATCTATATAGTCACACTCTGCAGGCATCGTGTGTTGGAAACTTGTTACCACACACGGTACATTGGGCAAGTAATATTGTCCGTATCCGTTTAGATATACTATCGGTGGAGGATTTCCTGCATTTTTATCCTGTCCAAAAAACATCTTGGTCACTGTCCTAAAAAAGTATATGCAGGCCAGTAAGTATTGCCCTTCTGTGATATTTTGCACTGTGAACTCAGCTGTGATAGATATTGGCCCTACGTCGGAATTGGTATAATGATGCTGTGTATAATTATTATGCACTAATTTTTGTGGTTCATAATTTGCAGTATGGGTCATTGATATAGTCGGAGTATAGGGAAATATTACACCAACTCTTTTATTTCCGGAGGTACTGTTTGTCCCGAAGATATTACCGCCGACTTTGGCGATCCCATCAGCAATAATCCTGCCAAGTCCCCCTTGGCTGGGGATCGACGATTCAGTTATCAGAGGGCTTAGTAATGCGTTTGTACCGTCTTTAAGTCCAAAATAGTCAGCGTTCGGGGGTAGTGTTATCCGTACTCGCCAATCTGATGATGCATTTGGAAAAGTTACAGAGGCGCCGGCTACGCCCGAGGTCGACGATGCTCCTGAATATTGGAACATACTTTGAGAATTTGTGCGGGCAAAAGCGTTTTTGCCAAACGCACCTTCGGATGCTGATCTTAGCAGGGTCGACCCCAACGTATTTCCCATATATCCACTTGGTAGCACTGGCATGTTATTTTCCTATTATGTAGTATTTATTGAACGAATAATAGACGTAGATAATGTTTTTAAAAAGGTTGACCTTACGGAATTAAATATGTTAGTATGTGCTAACTTTAAAGGACTAACAGGTGCGCCATAACTATTTAAACAACAAAGACATATTAAAAGAAATTCACAAAAGCAAAACGACATATTGCTGTTACCCAAATCCTGTGGATTCAGAATATGATATGATACTACCGGATGTAAGCAAAATTAACAAAAAAAATATCATGCTTGGTCGCAAAGCACGTGGAGAGCGTTTAACTAAATTAGCCCACGAATTAGCCAGCGTCGATGGAGTTAAACGTAAACTAGATGAATTCGAAGTCAAGTTGCGTGACATCGCTGACAGCGATGTTGTATTCAGAGTCATGACCTGGGAACATATCCCTGTTGATGATGTTAAATCCCGAAAAGCCGCGGTAAAGCTATTAGAGGAAGAAGGTGTCCCGCATAGCGAATACGATGATGATGCAGATGTTGATATTTCCGGCAGTACCAAATATGTTAAATGTAATTTCCCTCCGTTTTTTCATTATCGCGTCAACGTTACAGGTGAACTGATTGTTGTGGGCAAAAGTCACTGGAAGGGCGGATTAGATACCGGCGCGTTTTCCAGAGAACATGGAAAAATGACCAATAAATTAGCCCATATGTTTATTAAGTTATGTGAACGATATGCTACTCGTTCAAATTGGCGTGGATACACTTATAACGATGAAATGCGTAGCCAAGCGTTATTGCAGTTAAGCCAAATTGGGTTACAGTTTGACGAATCTAAATCGCAGAACCCGTTTGCGTATTACACCGCCGCTATCACTAACAGTTTTACTCGTGTCTTAAATATCGAAAAACGCAACCAGAATTTACGTGATGATATTTTAGAAATGAATAACTTAACCCCGAGCTATACAAGGCAAGGGCAACAAACATCATCTGGTAGTACTGATGGTAACTATGAGTAAATAAAATTTGATTTCCTCCCACGTTTAGTTTATACTGCTTAGATGACAAATCTATTTAAGAAGGCTGCAATCTTCACAGACATACATTTTGGTCTGAAGTCAAATAGTACCTTACACAACGAAGATTGTTTAAGCTTCGTTAAGTGGGCGACAGCCAAAGCCCGAGAAGAGGGTTGCGAAACTGCGATGTTCCTTGGCGACTGGCACAACAATCGTGCGTCCATTAATATTGTCACATTAAATTATAGCTTACAGGCGTTGGAGCATCTCAATGAGAACTTTGATCAAACATACTTCATTCCGGGTAACCACGATTTGTATTATCGCGACAAGCGTGATGTACAAAGTGTGGAGTGGGCCAAGCACTTATCTAATATCCATATTTGCAACGATTGGACTACTCATGGCGATGTGGTTATTGCTCCTTGGTTGGTCGGGGACGACCACAAAAAGTTAAAGAAACTAACTGGTAAGTATATGTTTGGGCACTTTGAATTGCCCGGGTATTTAATGAATGCCATGGTTGCTATGCCAGATCATGGTGAGATCACTGGCAACGATATGCAGGGATTCGAGCATGTGTTTACAGGACACTTTCATAAACGCCAAACACAACGCAATGTAACATACATTGGTAATTGTTTTCCACATAACTATGCAGACGCAGGTGACGATGACCGTGGACTTACAATTTTAGAATGGGACAAGGATCCGGTATATCATGCGTGGCCCAATCAACCGATGTATCGTGTATTCCAATTAAGCGATGTGTTGAAACACACCGAAGTGATGCTTAAACCTAATATGCATGTCAGGGTAAATCTGGATATCGACATCAGTTACGAAGAAGCTACCTTTGTCAAAGAAACATTCATCGATACTTATAAACTCCGAGAGATAACTCTAATCCCCGCCAAGACGACAGAGCTAACTGATTATGAGATACAAGGTAACATAGATTTTAAGAGCGTAGATCAGATCGTGTTTAGCCAATTAAGCACAATAGATAGTGAACAGTTTAATAAGAGCTTATTACTGGACATTTACAGAAACCTATGACTTTTGAAGGTGAATTAAAAAAATTATATCAATTTGATAAAATTTACAACGTGGCGGACTTTTTTAGTCTGCCTTCGTCGTCGTTATATCGTACGTTATACAATCTTAAACAAGAAACATTTGCAGATAATCAAAGATTTATTTTCTTTTGTCAAAATAATATAGATAAACAGCAACTAATATATTTTTTTAATAAGCTCCAAGAGTGTCTCGATTTTATTGACATTGGTAACTTTTTTGTTCTAGTAGTCGGGTCAGACTACAGTATTCCCGATATGTTGGAACAAGCGAGGGTCAATAAGTCGGTCAACATACCCCCAATTGGGTTTTATTATTGCGAGGATGCTAACTCCTATCCGGATATTACATATTCTGCTATTCTTAATCTACCGGAAACTATTTGTGCTCAACCGTGGATTAGCTTAGATATTACTACCAGGGGGGAATTTAAACCGTGTTGTTTCTATAGAGGCGTATTTGCCAATGACGGAGTCCCGTTTCATGTTGAGAGAAATACTCTCAAAGAAGTATATTATAGTAATGCCATGAGGACGTTACGGCAAGATTTTTTAAGCGGACAAAAACCTCCCGGGTGTGCCCGTTGTTGGAAGGAAGAAGCAGATAAAACTGTTAGCAAAAGACAATTATTAAAACACAGGATGCCAGAGTCATATGATGCAGATTGGGAAATTGAAGATTTTAAAAATATAAAATTTGTCAGTCTGGCATTTGGCAATGTATGTAATCTGAAGTGTAGGATTTGTAGTTCTGGAAATAGTAGTCGGATCGCAGAGGAAGCAATCAGATTTAATAAAGGCATGATTGATAAAAAATCGCACCCAGCGTATAAAGCCATCCAGCAGGGAAAATGGGTAAACAATGATAATCCTATATTATGGGACGAACTAGAAGATCCAGAGTCTGGAATTTTATATTTTGATCTAGCGGGCGGTGAGCCAATGCTGTCCAAACGGCACTTTGAATTTATTGCCAAATTGGTAAGATCGGGACGATCAAAAGATATTTCTATACACTATAATACAAATGGTACGATATTTCCCGAGAAGTATGTACAGTTATTTTCTAAATTTAAACGGATGGAAATAGCAATAAGTATTGATAACATAGATAGCAGATTTGATTATGAACGGTCGGGAGCAGATTGGTCCGAGGTTAAAGAAAATGTTAAGAAATACTTAGCCATGCAGGGCGGTACCGTTGAAATAGCATTGCACCTGGCTATCAATATACAGAACGTATACTATTTGCCGGAGATTTTTAATTGGATTGGGTCACAAGATTTTACATCTGTGCATTGTGGCACATTATATTATCCAGAATATTTAAACATATCCGCGGTTACCAAAGAGGCCAGAGATCTACTTTTGCACCGTTTAATCGCATACAAGGCGCCAAATGATCACTTACAAAGTTTTATAGATAACACTATCGGTATTTTAAACGATGCATCACTGTCAACTGGCGTTGAATTTTGTAGGTATATGAAAAAACTTGACAGTGCCAGGAATGAAAGTTTTGCTAAGTTATACCCAGAGGTCGCCCAGGCAATGGGCTATTAATCTTTTCCAAATAATCGTGTATAGTAGACAGATATGTTTAAAATAAAAACGTTAACCGTAAAAAACTTTATGAGCGTGGGTAATACTACCCAAGCAGTCAAAAGAGATTATATATGATAGTATATTCTAATTCTTGTAGTTTTGGTGCACCAAAACAAGGACATACTGTTTACGCTGATAAAATTGCAGAATATTTTAATGCAACGTTAATAAATTCAGGAATTCCAGGAAGTTGTAATAGACGTATTATAAGATCATCTATTAGAGACTTACTTACATTGCAACATCAACATGCTGACGAAGATATATTAGCACTAGTAGGGTTAAGTTTTATTTCAAGAACCGAGCTGTGGCAACCTTCTTTGCCACCAACAGAAACTGACGGGGACTTTCATCCCATTGCTATTAACTGGTCTAATTTAGATTTTACAAATGGGTTAATAGATACTATAATTCCAGATATACATAAATTTGCACACTCATCTGTTCAAAACTACTATAAACAATGGCTTGACCATTATTCTCCTGAAGCTGAAGTAACTAATTTAATAACAGACTTAATATCATTAACCGGATTACTTAAAAGTAGAAATATTAGATATCTAATATTTTCTAATGTTGATGTACTGCCAGGAGCTCCGCTTATTGATTATACCGCGCCGTTTTTGTCATCGTTGTATTCAGATATTAACAATGATCCTAATGTCCTTGATTTACTTAATTTTAGTTTTGGCACGTATGCGCTTACCAAAAATTATATACCCAAGGATGTTCATCTGTTTGGCAAACACGGTCATCCGAATGAACAAGCACACATTGACTTTGCCACCTACTTAATAGTACAATACTTAAATGTTTAAAATAAAAGACTTAACTGTACGTAATTTTATGAGTGTGGGTAATACTACCCAAGCGGTCAATTTTGATCGACAGGACTTAACACTTGTGCTAGGTGAAAACTTAGACCTTGGAGGAGACGACTCCGGTGCCCGTAATGGTACAGGTAAAACTACTATCATTAATGCATTAAGCTATGCGTTATATGGTAATGCGTTAACCAACATCAAAAAAGATAACTTAATTAATAAAACCAATACTAAAAGTATGATGGTCACTATTGATTTTGAAAAAGACGGACAAAGCTATCGTATTGAACGTGGACGTAAACCTAACATAATGAAATTTTGGGTGGGTGATCAAGAAAAAGAAATCACAGATGATGCCCAAGGCGATAGCAGGGAAACACAAGGTGACATAGAACGCATGTTAGGCATGAGCCACGATATGTTCAAGCACGTTGTGGCACTAAACACCTATACAGAACCATTCCTGGCATTGAGGGCAAATGATCAACGTACTATCATTGAGCAATTGCTTGGTATCACATTACTAAGCGAAAAAGCCGATAAACTTAAAGAACAGACCAAGGTAACCCGGGACTCTATAACACAAGAAGAGTTCCGTATCAAGGCAGTTACCGACGCAAATGTGCGTATTCAAGAGCAAATTGACGCCTTAAAACGCAGGCAAACACTGTGGACTACCAAGCATGCCGAAGAGATAACAAAGATTGAAAATGCCACGGCGGAATTACAAAAAATTGATATCGTGCAGGAGATCCACTTGCATAAAGATCTTGCTGTGTGGGAACAATTACGCAAAGACTTAAACGATCTTTCTAGTGCCACTAGTCGAGCAAAATTAGATCTACAAAGGGAAGAAAAAACGATCACTAGATTGATCAAAGAAATTACTACCCTAGAAAATCATCAGTGTCACACCTGCGGACAATCGTTCCACGATACTAAACATGAACAAGTATTAGATGACAAGAAAAAAGAATTAGATACTGCCAGGACAGCAGCCGGCACCCATTCGGAGTTAGTTGCAGAATTAATAAATGCCACCACTTCGCTCGGTAAATTAGGTGCCAAGCCCGAAACGTTTTATACAAAAGAATCCGATGCTATTCACCATCAAGCAAGCGTTGATAACTTAGTGGAACAGTTGACCTTAAAGATAGCAGAGCAAGATCCGTATGCCGAGCAGATTGTAGAAATGCAAGAGCAAGGTGTCGAGGAGATCACATACGACACTATCAACGACCTTACAAATGTTAAAGAACATCAAGAGTTCTTGCTTAAACTGTTAACAAACAAAGATTCATTTATACGTAAACGTATTATCGATCAAAACCTAAGCTATCTAAATGCACGACTTGGACAATACTTAGACCGCATTGGTTTGCCACATACTATTAAGTTTAATAATGACCTGACTGTTAGCATCACTGAGCTAGGCAGAGATTTAGACTTTGACAATTTAAGCAGAGGTGAACGCAACAGATTGATCCTTTCGCTAAGTTGGAGTTTCCGTGATGTGTGGGAAAGTCTGTACCAACCTATCAACTTATTGTTTATCGACGAGTTGATTGATTCGGGATTAGATAGCTCGGGTGTTGAAAGTTCGTTGGCCATACTCAAGAAGATGTCAAGGGAGTCCAACAAATCAATTTGGCTAGTGTCGCACAAGGATGAATTAATCGGTCGTGTAAATAATACCTTACACGTTGTAAAAGAAAACGGATTTACTTCGTATAGTACCGATGTTGATATCACCTAAGGTACTGCATGTAGAACCAACGGATGTTTGCCAATTGGCATGTCCGCTGTGTGCCCGCGAAACAGATCCTGCTTTCAACAAAGCACTTAAACATCACTTAACTGTTGAGCAAATTAAAGATAAGTTTAATATAGGATTTATCCAACAGTTGGATAAAATGTTTATGTGCGGCAATTATGGCGATCCGGCGGCAGGCGCACATACTGTGGATATATACAAATACTTTAGAAGTGTTAATCCCACGATTACATTGGGAATGAATACCAATGGTGGATTACAAACAAAAAAATGGTGGACCCATCTTGGCAAACTACTCGATCAACCTAGAGACTATGTTGTGTTCAGTATAGATGGGCTAGAAGACACAAATCACATATACCGTAAAAACAGTAATTGGGGTAAATTAATTGAAAATGCAACAGCATTTATTGATGCAGGTGGCCATGCTCACTGGGATATGCTAGTGTATGCACACAATCAACATCAAGTTGACCAATGTGCAGAATTTGCACATTCCTTGGGATTTACCTGGTTCCGTGCCAAAGTTAGTAAACGCCCATATATTAACGGACTAGAGTTTCCCGTTGGGTGGCAAGATCCCAGGCAGGAAACGGGTCCGATACAATGTATTGCAGTACAAGAACAAAGTACCTATATAGATGCACAGGGCCGTGTTAGCCCATGCTGTTGGTTGGGCAGTACACAAACAAACTTTGTCACTTTAGAACAAGTATCCGCGACATGGAACACTGATCCGCATCCTGTGTGTCGTGCAACATGTTCTGGACGCAATAATAGTTTTACAAACCAATGGCAACGTGAGGTGCAATTATGTTAGGCGCCGTGGTAAATAGGCATAACTACTATGGATGACATGGCTACACGAAAATATCCCAGTAGAATCTCTGCCCGAAAACTGTATTGGTTTTGTATATTTGATCACAAATACAATATCTGGTAGGAAATATGTTGGAAAAAAATTATCGAAATTTAGTAAAACGTCGTATAAGGTAGTAAAGTTAAAAAACGGTAAGAAAAAACGCAAGAGAATTAAAAGCAAAGTAGATTCGGATTGGCAAACATATTATGGATCTAACGTAGAATTAAACAAAGACGTGGAAACATTGGGTGTTGACAAGTTTACAAGAGAAATACTATACTACTGCAAAAGCAAAGCAGAATGCAGTTATGTAGAAGCAAGAGAACAATTTAACCGTAAGGTATTGGAAACTACAGATTATTATAACGGTCAGATCTCTGTCCGTGTCCATGGCTCCCACATTATAAATAAGTTTTAACAATCACTTCCGACACAAAGTCCGGCTCGTAACACAAATACAGTATACAGGCTAGCATCAGCTAATCACGGATGCCCATAAAAACTGGACCTCGGGTCACAGGGACGGAAGACTCTTTGCTGTAAAGAGCACTCAATCACTATCCTTAACAGGACGAAGATCGCTAATCGCCGCGGTTTGATTGTTTGAATAAAATTAAAGGCTAAAAGACGTAGCAGTGATGCTACACGTTCACAAGTATGTTAGCGTATATATTGTGGACCGCCGTTGTATAAAGACACAACTCGAGGTACCGGACAACCGCCTCTGTAATGTTGTAACGCTAAGTGACTGTGCTACTCGGATGATGCTACAGATCTTATCTTTGCCCAGTGCGGGCAAAGTGTGACCAATTAATCTGGATGATACTATCTAAAAACAAAAACAATTAAAAAAAACAATACATTGATGAGCGATAGCGATATCAATAGACTTACGCAGTAAGTCTTGAAATGGAAAGAAGAATATAACACTCACAGATATACTAGTGAATGGCATATCCCTCTTATATTAGATT
>Ga0114969_10000129_pt1 | contig 62121 bp, 56 predicted proteins | sample M_130807_MF_Meta_FD_87316 | JGI IMG/M metagenome (GOLD analysis project Ga0114969, IMG submission 87316) | Freshwater microbial communities from Lake Montjoie, Canada to study carbon cycling - M_130807_MF_MetaG | ecosystem: Environmental > Aquatic > Freshwater > Lake | place: Lake Montjoie... | reverse complement strand
TTTCTGTTGGCTCTAAAAAAAACTTTTTCATCTAATCGTTCTTCTAATGCATTTAACGATTTTAAGATTAAGGGTTTGTTATTACCAAAAAATACTTTAGCATAATTACCTACGCTTTCAAATAAACGAACTTCGCCTAATTTTACAAACCAACAACGTTCGCCATCTTTTACAAAAACTTGATCAGCTTCGGTTAACGTACCTCTATTTATACCACCAAGCGATGCAGCTATTTCCTTTTCTTCGCCAAGTTGCAATTTTTGAATAGCATCTGCCAAGCGATTGGGTTCTATTGGCTTCATCAAGTAATCCAATGCATTTACTTCAAAGGCTTTTAAGGCATATTCATCATATGCAGTTGTAAAAATTACATCTGGTGCACTATCTAATTGAGCCAACATATCAAAGCCGGTTTTGCCTGGCATTTGGATGTCTAAAAAAATTAAATCGGGGTTTAAGCTTTCAATTTTTTCAATACCTTCATCGGCATTGGCGGCCTCGCCAATAACTTCAATTTCTGGAAAATCTTGTAATAATTTTTTTAACTCATTTCGAGCCAAACGTTCATCATCAATAAGTAATACTTTTTTTTGCATCAATTTATTGTTTTAATTTCTATACAATTACAGGCATTGTTATTTTAGATTCTACTATATTATCTGTTAAGTTTTTTATAGAAAAACTTGCCTTGCCCTGGTATATTAAATTTAATCTGTCTTCTGTACTTTTTATTCCAAAGCCACCCTCACTATTTACTGATTTTAACAAGAGTTGTCCAGTATTTTGTACTAATAACTCTAAATTATTATCTTTAAAATCCGAAATAACCTTTACCATTCCACCATTTACTTGTTGGCTTATGCCATGTTTTATGGCGTTTTCTACAAGGGTTTGTAGCATCATTGGGGGTACTTGTTGTTTAAGGGTATCTTCATCAATATCTAATTCTATTTTTAATCGTTCCTCAAACCGCATTTGCTCTAGGGCTAAGTAATCTTTTACAATATTTAATTCTTTTTCTAAGGTAACTGTTTCGGCTTTTTCGGCCTGCATGCTGCTTCGTAATATATTGCTAAGCTCTGTTATAGCACTTCTTGCTCGGGTAGGGTTTTCATCTACTAATGCTCGTATACTATTTAACGAGTTAAAAATAAAATGCGGATTAATGTGAGATTTGATTGTTTTTAATTCTAAATCTTTAATATTTTTTTCAAGGTTTAATCTATCTATTTGATCTTTTCTTACTTTTTCCACATAGTGGTAAACAATATAAATAAGTAGCCATAAACCTATTAAAATAAAAACTTGGTAAACCCCTGCTAAGTCAGATCGGTCTTCATACTGCCACTCTCCTTTATTATTTTTATACCAATTGGTACTTTTTTTAATTTCTGTTATTGTTTTAATCGTTAACGAGTCTTTTAAAGGACTGCTTTTATAATAAGCTACACTTTCTAAACCAGCTTTTTTTTCTGCTATTTTTGCTTTTTCTAATCGTTGTTGCCGTATAAAATTATCATAAGAAAATTTGGTGACATGTTCAATTGCATTAGCACCATAAAATAAAAATAAACTAGTAACAGTTACCCCTACTATAAATAAAACTAAAATTTTATTAAACGCAAATTTTAGCCAGTTTGTTTTTTTTATTATCTTTCTTAATATATGTGTAGATAAAATTGCCGTACTTAAACGTATGGCCAAGCTTATTAAATATTCTTTTTTGCCACCTTGTTCGGTAAATCGTTCTCCAAAAAGAACAAACATAAAATACAGGTTTATTAAACCAAACACTCCCCATCCTAAAAACTGACATAGCCAATACCTAATATTTACCTTATAATTCATATTTATCAAATGTACAGTACAATTTTAAGGCTTTATTTTTTCTTTTGATTAGTGGCATAAAGCTAATTTAAAAGGTACTTACCTAAAATCTTTTTTTGTCTAAACCATTTCTATATCGTTGTATACTAACACTTTATTACTTATTTTTATAGTCTTGCAACTAATTTTTACAATATACTACCTTGATAATACTTTTTAAATTAAAAAAAAATGACATGTCATTCAATCTTTTAGATGCAGCAAAAGGCCTTTTCACGAGCGACTTAGTAGGAAAAGTAAGTGCTTTTTTAGACGAAAGTATTATCTCAAAGTAGAGCAAATAAAGTAAAAGTAGATATTATTGTTAATGGTGCTAAAGCAGATCAAATTATTGAGGCTGTAGGTTACATTTCAGCATTTGCAAAAGCTGCAACTACCGATAAAGTAGGTATGCCAAGAGATAGAAAAGTAGCTTATAAAGTATCGATGCAATAAGTTTAAATACAATTTTTTAAATTGAAAATGTCCCGAAATTTTTTGGGGCATTTTGTTTTTAGTAACTGTAAACCGGCAAACTGTTTAAAGGTTTGTAACCCTTATAAAAAACAACTAATTTTACAACATGGCTAACCCCAATTTAAATAACGATAAAGAAAATTTAACTGCAGCCGATGCTGCTTTTGAAAATAATATACGCCCTGCTGCTATCGATGATTTTAGCGGTCAGCTACAAATTATTGAAAACATTACTATTTTTATAAAAGCGGCTAAACTACGAGGAGAGGCACTTGATCATATTTTATTTCACGGCCCACCGGGCTTGGGTAAAACTACATTAAGCAGAATTGTAGCCAACGAACTTGGTGTAAACATAAAAGAAACGAGTGGCCCAGTAATTGAAAAGCCCGGCGACCTTGCAGGCCTGCTTACTAACTTAGAAGCTAACGATGTATTGTTTATTGATGAAATACATAGGTTAAGTACAGTGGTAGAAGAATATTTATACGCTGCCATGGAAGATTACCGTATTGATATAATGATTGATAGTGGCCCCAATGCAAGAAGTGTACAATTAAATTTAAATCCGTTTACCTTAATTGGTGCAACTACTCGTAGTGGTTTATTAACTGCACCCTTACTTAGCAGGTTTGGTATAAAAAGCCGTTTAGAATATTACGATGCTGTAACCCTTAAAAATATTTTATTGCGTAGTGCAAAAATATTAGGCACAAAAATTACTAGCGATGCTGCTGCCGAAATTGCTAGCCGTAGCCGAGGTACGCCACGTATTGCTAATGGCTTATTGCGTAGGGTAAGAGATTTTGCACAAGTAATTGGCAATGGCGTTATTGATATGGGGATTACCCAGCACTCTTTAAATGCATTAAACGTAGATGCTTACGGGTTAGACGAAATGGATAACCGAATCTTAACTGCAATTATAGATAAGTTTAAAGGTGGCCCGGTTGGTATTACAACTATTGCTACAGCGGTAGGCGAGGAAACGGGGACATTAGAAGAAGTGTATGAACCCTTTTTAATACAAGAAGGTTTTATAATGCGTACACCAAGAGGAAGAGAAGTAACTGAAAAGGCTTACAAGCATTTAGGAAAAATGCCACACAAAGGTGGTGCTGGTAATACGTTGTTTAGTTAAATAATTAAAACGTTCTTATAAAATAAAAAGGCTGCTCAATGTTGAACAGCCTTTTATTTATAAATTAAATTTTTTGTTAGGGCGATACCAACCTAAATCCGTTACCATGAATATTCACAATTTCTATATTGCTATCTTCTTTTAAATATTTGCGTAGCTTGGCAATGTACACATCCATACTTCTGCCATTAAAATACGTATCGCTACCCCAAATTTTCTTTAACGCTATTTCTCTGCTAAGCAAATCATTTTTGTATTCGCTAAGCATTTTAAGTAACTCATTTTCTTTTGGAGAGAGTACTTCTACTTTACCATCAATAGTTAATTCTCTTAACCTTGGGTTAAAATGATAGTTACCTAAATCAAATTCTGCATTTACTTCTTCCCTATGCATTTCTTCGTTGCGTTTTAATATTGCTTTTATTTTAAGCAACAAAACTTCGCTGTCAAAGGGTTTTGTAATATAATCATCGGCACCTAATTTGTAACCTTGTATTATATCGTCTTTCATTGTTTTTGCACTCAGGAAAAACAAGGGCACATCAGGGTTAATATCTCTTATTTCTTCAGCTAAAGTAAATCCATCCATATTGGGCATCATTACATCTAACAAACAAATATCAAACTTCTCTCGTTGAAAAGCGGCTAAGCCAAGGCGGCCGTCTCTTTCTAAAACAACTTCATAATCGTTTAGCTCTAAATAGTTTTTAAGTACCATACCAAGATTAGTATCATCTTCGCAAAGTAGTATTTGGGGTTTTGTTGCTTCCATTGTTTTGCTGGTTTTATACAAATAAAATTAATTCATATTAGTTATAGCGAATATAGTGCCTAATTTTTTGTTAAAGATAAATAAAGTCATTGGTCAATTAGTCCTTGGTTTAACAGAAGGTGAAAATGTTTCATTTTTTATACCAATACTTTTGATGTAAGCATTTAACAATTTGTGACATAAAACTAATTTTGATAAAAGTAAATTAAACTCTTCTTCAGTCATTAATTTTCTTATTTTAGCTTTTATACAGGCAGTTTTTGTTTCAAATAAAGAACCTCTTGAATACCAACAAATTTTTTTATTTTCTTTATAGTTAAATCGTTAAAAGATTTTCCAGAAATGTTAGAGAAAAGACCTTTAGTTTGTTTTACTGATACTGATAAAAAGTTGGTTGTATTGGGTGCCTTAGGCTTGGGTGGAAGAACTACAAGTAGAAAAAGCAAGAGTTAGGTTTAGCTAAAACATAAAGATTATAGTAAAGTGACCGTTACCCATTGGTACGTTGTATTTTTGTACTATGAACAAAATGCAAAAAATATTCACACATCGCTTTGGTCCTTTGATAGTGTTGGCTATCATTGTTTGCGCTTTAAATTTTATTATACGACTTACTTTGCTAATTAAAAGCTGGGCAGATGTTGAGCTTAGTTTTTTATCTTTTTTAGGGATTTTTATTGTTGGGTTATTTTACGATTTAGTGGTATGGAGTTTTTTTGCTATTCCCGTTGCTTTCTATTGCTGGCTAATGAAAGATAGTTGGTATAAAAAAAAATGGGGCCTTATTCCTTTATTCATCCTCTTTTCTATTCTTATACTTATATTAGTTTTTAGTGCCGGCGGCGAAATTGTTTTTTGGGATGAGTTTAATGTGCGGTACAATTTTATAGCAGTTGATTATTTAATTTATACAACTGAAGTTATCAATAATATTATTGAATCGTACAATACGCCGTTGATTATTGGCTCAGTTTTGCTGGTTGTATTTTTTGTCGTTTTTTTAATAAGGAAAAAAATTGTCCTTTCTCAACAACAATCGTATCGATTTAAAAAAAGAACGATAGCTTTTTTTATATTTATGCTTTTTCCAACGGCAGGCTATTTTTTGGTAAACAATTGGTACAAAAACTTCAGCCAAAATAATTATGTAAATGAATTAGCCGGAAATGGTATTTACGAATTTGGCAGTGCATTTTGGAATAATGAAATTGATTTCAATCGTTTTTATGCCACCAGAAACGATACAGCAAATTTTACTATTCTGCGTAAAATGACACAAACAACAAATAGTACGTTAGGAAATGATTTGTTAAGCGTAGATAGAGAAATTAAAAATGATAGCCCTGCAAAAAAATGGAATGTTGTTTATATTAGTGTAGAAAGCCTAAGTGGGGAATACTTAAAACATTTTGGTAGTACTCAAAATATTACTCCTTTTTTAGATTCTTTAATACCCTATAGTCTATTTTTTGAAAATTTTTATGCATCGGGTACACGTACGGTTAGAGGCTTAGAAGCCTTATCCCTAGCTATTCCTCCAACACCAGGCCAATCCATAGTGCGAAGAAAAGATAATGGCGATATGTTTACCATTGGTAATGTGTTAAAACCCAAAGGGTACGATGTACGCTATATTTATGGCGGCAATGCTTTTTTTGATAACATGGGAAAATACTTTGGAGGCAATGGTTATCAAGTATTGGATAAAAGAGATATTCCAGAAAATTTAGTTAATCATACTACTGCTTGGGGGGTAGATGATGAGGCTAGTTTTAATTTTACCTTACAACAATGCGATAAAAGCTATAACGAGGGTAACTTGTTTTTTAATCATATAATGACGGTAAGTAACCATAGGCCATATACTTATCCAGATGGGCGTATTGATATACCATCGTCAAAACAAGATTTTACTGGGGGTGTAAAATATACTGATTTTGCTATCAATGATTTTATAAAAAAAGCACAAAAAAAACCTTGGTTTAACAACACCATATTTGTAATCGTTTCGGACCATTGCAGCCGGAGTGCTGGTAAAACCGATTTGCCTGTTAATCGTTATCATATACCTTGCTTAATTTATGCCCCACAATTAATAAAGCCATCCATCGAAAAGAGATTAGTAAGTCAAATAGATTTAGCACCAACTGTTTTGGGGTTCTTAAATCAAAGTTATACAAGCCGTTTTTTAGGCTCCGACGTTTTTAAAAGAGATATATTAAATGATCGAATTTTTATAAGCACCTACCAAGATATGGGGTATATCCGCAATAATAAATTAGTTATTTTATCGCCTAGGGCAAGGGTAGAAATGTATAGCTTTGATTATGTTTCAGGTGTAAATACTCCAATTCCGTTAGACAAAAGCCTCGTAAATGAGGCAATTTCATGGTATCAAGGGGCATCTTTTTTATATAAAGAAAAAAAATATAAAAATAAATAAATAGATAAGATTTTCATAAATACCAATGCATTAGAATGTTATTAAACTTTAATGACTTGCTACTACACTGCTTTTTTTATTTTTTAAAATTATTTCGAAAAAATCTTGTTGAATAGTAAATTCCACACTATATTTACTATGGTTTTTCATAGGATATTGGATTTTAAAGCGGGACTAGATTTTTATCTTGGTCCCTTTTTTATTTTAAGGAACTGAAATATCGCCTTGGTTACTAATTGTTAGTTGTTCTTCTTTCTGTAAAAATCGCAGTACTTTCCATAGCTGATTTTTTTTATATATAGGTAGAAGCATTCGTATATTTTTTATAGTTACCGATGTTGTTTTGGCTAAGCTCAATAACTCCCTAGTAATTTTTTCAACATCTTCAGGGGAAAGTTCGTCAGCATTTGTATTAATACAATTATCGCAGATTTGGCAATTCGTTATTAACGTATCATTAAAATATCGTCCAATTAATTTACTACGGCAGTCAATAGTATTTTCGATGTAATTAAGAATTGCTGCAACTCTATTTTCATAGTTTGTTTTCCGGATAAAATAATCAACTAAGTTTAATTTAAAACTATCATTGTACATTCTATTTTGTACTAAATAAATTTGTGGTTTATCTTTTTGTGGGGTGTAAACAATAAGTCTGTTTTGGTGTAGATGTACTAATTGTTTTTTAACCGTACTTACATCCATCTTAATAAACTTAGCTAATTGAGTTTCGTAAATAGTTGAAGGAAAATCAAAAATACCTTCATACGAACGTAATAGCCCTTTAATAAGTGGTTCAAAAACTGGGTTGGTTTTTTCAAAATCTTCTAACGAGTTTTTATCTGTAGCAAAAACTAGGGTAGATGGTTTAAAAAATGTTTCTGGACAGCTTAATACATTTTCTTGCTCTAAAATTTTTATGCAATAGGTAGCAGTAAGTATATCTATTTTAAAGGAGGCTGAAAAAGTGGATAAATCAAAATCAAAACTTTGCCCCTCGCCAATGCCCGAGGGTACTTGCAAATGGTTCATTAAATGTATGTATACATTTTTTACCGTATCCTCATCAGGAAATTTAATAGTGGGTTGCTGTAGTAAAGTAGTTATTTCTTTATCGTTGTATAATAAAACTGCATAAGCTCTTTTACCATCTCTACCACACCTACCAGCTTCTTGATAATAATTTTCTAAACAATCAGGTACATCATAATGTACAACTACCCTTACATCTGGCTTATCTATACCCATGCCAAAAGCATTGGTACAACAAATAATTCTTGTTTTATTTTTTATCCAGTTTTCTTGCTTTGTATTTCTTTCATCATTACTTAAGCCAGCATGATAAAAATCGGCATTAAGGGCATGAAGTTTTAATAAATCGGCAATTTCTTTAGTATGCTTACGGCTTTTACAATATACTATCCCACTACCCGATACATTTTTTAAAATGCTTAATAATTTTGTTTGTTTACTAGCCACATTAAAAATGCTATACGATAAATTTGGTCGGGCAAAAGATTGTTGAAAACTTTGAGCAGCGTTAGTAAATAATAATTTTTCGCAAATATCTTCTTGAGCATTTTTTGTAGCAGATGCTGTTAGTGCTAATACAGGTACTGTGGGTATTTGCTCTCTAATTTTTGCTATGTTTAAATAAGCTGGCCTAAAATCGTAACCCCATTGCGATATGCAATGAGCTTCATCTACTACAATTAAATTAATATTTAATGAAGGTAAATAGTCTAAAAATAAGGCTGTTTCTAACCGCTCAGGACTTACGTATAAAAATTTATAATTACCATATGCAGCATTTTGCAATGTTTTTTTTATTTCTAAAAAAGGCATGCCACTATAAATGGCTAACGCATTTATTCCTTTATTTTTTAAATTTTCTACTTGGTCTTTTATTAAAGCAATCAAGGGACTAATAACTAAACAAATGCCATCTTTAGCTAATGTAGGTACTTGAAAACAAATAGATTTTCCACCGCCAGTAGGTAAAAGTGCTAACACATCCTTTCCTTCTAACACCGCTGTAATAATTTCGGCCTGAAGAGGACGAAAAGTATCATACCCCCAATATTCTTTTACTATGGAATGAATTGATGACAATTAATTTATTTGTAATGAAGTTAATAAACCTTTTTCACAAACAGTCGGATAGAATTTAACGCTAATACCACATCACTCAATGCCATTGTTAATGCACTAAACGTTGGTGTTAAAAAACCAAAAGCTGCAACAGGGATGGCACCAATATTATAAAAAAATGCCCAAAATAAATTTTGTTTTATGGTAATATAGGTATGCTTACCTAAGCCCAATGCTTGTGGTAAATTTTTTAATCCATGATGTAACAAAATAACATCGGCACTTTGCATAGCAATTTTCGAAGCACTACTTAAAGAAATACCTAACGTAGCTTTTGCCAAGGCTGGCGCATCGTTAATACCATCTCCAATCATAGCAGTAGGCGTACTTGCCGAAAGTTGAGAAATTTTTTCTAATTTTTGCTCTGGGGTTTGCTCGGCAATTACTTCACTAATGTTTAATTCTTTTGCAACAATTGCACAATTTTCATATCTATCACCACTTAATAAAATAGATTTTATATTTTTTACTTTTAACCAATTCATTACCAATTTTGCTTCATCTCTTATTTCATCTGCAACATCTATCCAACCAATTAATGTATCATTTTTAGTTATAAAAATATTGTGGTTAAAATCGATAGACTTGTCTGTTAAAATTTTGTAACTCCCAGCCCCAAAAATATTTCCCTCTATATCAGTTGCTTTAATTCCTAGGCCTTTTATTTCATCAATCGTTTTCCATATAAATACATCATTCGTTTTCCATTGATTAAGTATTGCAGTTGCAACAGGGTGGTTACTAAATTTTTCTAATGAGTAAACTATTTTTTTAAATTCACTTTCATCTATTGTTGTGCTAAAATTTGTAATGGTAAAATGCCCTGTGGTTAGTGTACCTGTTTTGTCAAATACTACTTGCTCAATATTTTTAAATGTTTCCAACGCACTTGCATTTTTATACAAAATACCATTTTTTGCCCCTCTACCTAGCCCAACTGCAATTGCTGCAGGTGTTGCTAAACCCATTGCACATGGGCAGCTAATAACCAATACTGCAATAGCCCTCATTAAAGCATTGCCGCTACTAATGTCAAAGGCAAAATAATTTATTAAAAAAGTAAGTACCGCAATGCCAATTACAGCAGGTACAAAAATGGCACTAATTTTATCTGCCATTTTTTGCATGGGTGGTTTTTCGCCCTGTGCTTGTTTTACCATATTTACAATGCCTGCCAAAACCGTATCATTACCTACCGCAGTTACTTGTGCTTTTACTGTGCCACTTTCTAAAAAACTACCACCAATTAAACTATCTTTTTTAGTTTTATAAATGGGTACACTTTCGCCACTAATTATTGCTTCGCTTACACTACATTCTCCCCATAAAATTTTACAATCAATAGGAACTTGTTCTCCATTTTTTAGTAAGATTAAATCCCCAACTTTTAGTTGTGTATTTTCAATAGGAAAAATTTGCTCTTGATGTTTATCGTCAAACGCAATCATATTAGCTATTACTTTTTGCGATTTTGCTAATTGGTTAACTGCTTTTTGTGTAGATTGAATAGCCGCATCTTCTAAATAATTTCCTAAAAAAACTAAGGTTACTATAGAGGCGGCCGTTTCAAAAAACATATAATCCATGCTATGTAAAAAAAACATGCCGTAAAAGCTGTAAACAAATGCAGCTAAAGAGCCTAGCGTTACCAATACATCCATATTAGGCATACTATTAGCAATACTTTTAAGTGCACTCTTACCAAAATAAAGTATTCCAACTATAAAAGGGGGTAAGCATAAGCCAAGCTGAATGTATGGTTGCATTAGCCAATGAAAATGCCACCATTTATCAAACATGTGTAGCATTAAAATGGCGGTAAAGGGCAAACAAAATAAAAAGCGACTTTTGTTTGTTTTTAAAAATCCACGATTGTTTTGCTCATGTTTAGTATTGTTGGTGTCATTTGCATCATTTACGGAATAGCCTAAACTTTTTATACCTTGTTTTATTTTTTTTTCATCAATTTGCTCCACTGTAGTAAAATGTACATCGCCACTTAAAGGGTTTACCTTAACGTTTTGTAAGCCTTGTTTTTTTAAGTAATTGGTTACAGATGATGCACAGTTTGTGCAATGCATACCCTCTACTCTCCAGTCTATATTGTTACTCATTTCTTTTTTATTACACTAATTTTTACGAATTACACGAATTAAAAAAATTAGTGTAATTAGACTAATTGTTGTTACAAAGCTACTTTTAAAAAAAATATCAACTTTACCAATTCGGCAAAATATCTTTGCAACATGGAGGTAATTTTTTCTTTACAAGAAATAAACGAAGCTGCATTAAAGGTAGTAGAGCAATTAGGTAATAATAAAGTTATTGCCCTACATGGCGAAATGGGTGCTGGCAAAACTACTTTTACCAATGCTTTTTGCAAGGCATTGGGGGTTATAGATGTGGTAAGTAGCCCTACTTTTTCTATAATAAATGTGTATGAAACAAAAAACGACAACACTATTTATCATTTAGATTTATATAGATTAAAGAATGAAGAAGAAGCCATTAATGCTGGGGTAGAGGATTGCTTATATAGCGGTAATATTTGTTTGGTAGAATGGCCGGATAAGCTGCCCACTATTTTCCCCGAAGAAACACTACATATAAATTTTGAACTAATAGATGACACAAAAAGAAGAATAAGCTACTAACATTTTTCATTTTTCATTTTTAATTGTTACTTTACAATATGGCAACACAAAAACCATTTGTATCTCCTTCTTTTACCTACGAAACATTAGAAGAAACGTTGGATATAAAACCAAAAGGGGCAGAATTATTTATTGGTATACCCAAAGAAAGTTCGTTTAACGAAAACAGAATTGCCCTTACACCCGAAGCCGTTGGGGTATTAGTTGCTAATGGGCACAGGGTTATTATAGAAACAAAAGCTGGTGATGGGGCAAGCTATACCGATAACAATTATAGCGAAGCAGGTGCAAAAATAACCTACCATAAAAAAGAAATTTTTGAATGTGATATAATTGTAAAAAGTGCACCCGTTAGCGAAGAAGAGTGTGATTTACTAAAACCTAATCAAACCATTATTTCTCCTATACATTTGGCCGTAATGAAAAGAGAAATTTTGCAGAAGATGATGGAGAAAAAAATTACTGCACTTAGCTTTGAAAATTTAAAAGATGATACAGGGCATAACCCCATTGTACGTAGCATGAGTGAAATTGCAGGTAGTGCAGTAATGCTTATTGCCGGGCAATATTTAAGTAATGCAAACAATGGCAAGGGTGTTTTGGTTGGAGGAATAAGTGGAATACCGCCAACAAAAGTTATTATTATTGGTGCAGGTATTGTTGGCGAATATGCTGCCAGAACAGCGTTGGCTATGGGAGCAAGTGTAAAAATATTTGATAACGATATTTACAGATTAAAACGTTTGCAAAATAATATTGGCGGACGTTTATGGACGAGTGTAATTGAACCCAAAATTTTAGCCAAGCAACTAAAAACTTGTGATGTTGCTGTTGGTGCGTTAAGTGGTGATGGGGGTAGAACACCGATTGTTGTTAGCGAAGAAATGGTAAGCCAAATGAGAGCCGGAAGTGTAATTGTAGATGTAAGTATTGACCGTGGTGGCTGCTTTGAAACCAGTGATGTTACCAGCCACGAAAAACCTGTATTTACAAAATATGATGTAATACATTATTGTGTACCCAATATACCTAGTGGCTTTGCCCGAACTGCCAGCCAAGCTATTAGCAATGTATTGATGCCGCTTATGCTAGAAACTGCCCATGATGGGGGAATAGATAAAACCATTTGGCATAAAATAAATATACGTAGTGGTATTTATTTATTTAAAGGAAGCCTTACCAATTTTCATTTAAGTGAGCGTTTTGATTTGAAATTTACGGATTTAAATTTGTTGATTGCTAGTAGGAGGTAGGTTATTTATACCTCCCCACCTCCAACACCTCCTCACAAAAACTATACTCTTGCTTATCATTACTACACACAATTACTAATTTATTGGAGGTGTAGGTTTTTATAAGTTGATGATAAAGTGCGATTCCATCTTCATCTAAATTGGTAGTTGGCTCGTCTAATAATATAATAGGGGTGTTGCTAAAAAAGGCTAAGGCTAATTTTAAGCGTTGTTTCATTCCACTGCTGTAATAGCGTATTTGCTTGTTTGCAGAAGCTTGTAGGTTTACGATTTGTAAAATTTCGGCTGCTGGTAAAATAAGTTGTTTAAAGGTAGAATGAAAACGTAGCATTTCTAAAGCTGTCATTTCCTCAATCAATTCTAAATAAGGTGTGGCAATAGAAATATATTGATAGTGTTGTTCGTTGCTAATTGTTTGATGTTTGTTTTTTGTTGTATTTGCCAATTGCCCACTGCCCACTGCCCACTGCTGACTGCTTATTTCAACATTTCCTTCATTATGCATTAGTGAACCAGCAATTACTTGTAATAAGGTAGATTTACCCGAACCATTTGAACCGGTGATAGCATACTTTTTCCCAACAATAAATTCATACTCAATAAGACGAAAAATCCATTCTCGGTTATAGCGTTTGCCTAAATTTTGTAAAGTGATTTTCATCGGGTCAATAAGTAATTAGTCAGCTTTGTTTGGGTTTTACTCATCGTCCATACTTCCCTTTGTAAATCTTTTAATAATTCCTCTTCCGCTTTCTCTTATAAAAGTTACAATTTCATCTCGTTCGTCTGTTGCAGCTATTTCTTCTTCTATAAAATTTAAGGCTTGAGATGTGTTCATTCCTTTATTATAAATAATTCGATAAATATCTAATATTTGATTTATCCTATCTAACGAAAAACCTCTACGTTTTAAACCCACAGAGTTTACACCTGCATAACTTAAAGGTGTACGTCCTGCTTTTATAAATGGAGGGACATCTTTACTTACCAAAGAGCCACCAGCTACAAAAGCATGTTGCCCAATTTGTACAAACTGATGTATGGCACACATACCTGCTAAAATTGCATTATCGCCAACGGTTACATGCCCTGCCATTTGTGTATTATTGCTCATAATGCAATTGTTACCTATAATACAATCATGTGCTACGTGGCTGTAGGCCATTATTAAACAGTTGTTACCCACTTTTGTCGTCCATCTATCCTTGCTTCCACGGTTTATGGTTACAAACTCCCTAATGGTGGTGTTATCGCCAATTTCAACAGTGGTTTGTTCGCCATCAAATTTTAAATCTTGTGGTATGGCTGCGATAACAGCACCCGGAAAAATACGGCAATTTTTTCCAACTCTTGCACCTTCCATAATGGTTACGTTGCTGCCTATCCAAGTGCCTTCGCCAATTTCTACATTGGGGTGTATTACACTAAATGGATCAATTTTCACATTGGTGGCCAACTTTGCATTGGGGTGTATGTATGTGTGTGGATGAATCATTGTACCCTAAATCCCTAAAGGGACTTTAATTGTGTTTGATTTATAAATTATAATGAACCAAAAGCCCCTTTTCCGAAATTATCGGGACAAGCAGGGGTTTAGGGTTAGTTCCTTTTTACCAACTGTGCCGTTAACTCAGCTTCTGTACAGAGTTTATTACCTACATAAACGCTGCCTTTCATTATACAAATTCCTCGGCGTATAGGTTCTACTAATTCCATTTTTAAAATTAATGTATCGCCGGGCACTACTTTTTGCTTGAATTTACAATTATCTATTTTTAAAAAATACGTATCGTATTGCCCATCGGGCATAGCATTTATACAAAGAATACCGCCTGTTTGTGCAAGGGCTTCTATTTGTAAAACACCAGGCATTACAGGGTTGCCTGGAAAATGCCCCAAAAAGAAATGCTCGTTAAAGGTGATATTTTTAATACCTACAATTTGCCTATCGGTTAGTTCAATAATTTTATCTACAAATAAAAATGGATAACGGTGGGGTAATGTTTTTTCTATTTGATCTAAGGTATAAATTGGCTTTTGATTAGGATCGTAAATAGGTATATCCTTAGTGTGTTTATTTTTCTTGATGTATTGTTTTATTTTTTTGGCAAACTCTACATTGCTGCTATGGCCGGGACGGTTAGCAATTATATGCCCTTTAATTGGGTAACCTATTAAGGCTAAATCGCCAACAACATCAAGTAGTTTATGCCTTGCAGGCTCGTTGGGGTAGCGTAGCTCTAAATTATTTAAATATCCTTCACTTTTTACTTCTATTTTATCTCTGCCAAATGCTTTTGCAAGTCGGCTCATTTCTTGCTCGGTAACTGGTTTATCCACTACCACAATGGCATTATTAATATCGCCACCCTTTACCAAATTATTATCTAACAACATTTCTAACTCATGTAAAAAACAAAAGGTGCGGCATGGGGCTATTTCTTTTTTAAAATCTCCAATAGATTTTAAACTTGCATGTTGTGTGCCCAAAACAGGGCTATTAAAATCAATTAAGGTAGTTATTTGATAGTTGGTTGCTGGTAGGGCCGTCATTTCAACCCGTTTGTTTTCATCGTAAAAGCTAATATTGGTATCAATGGTGTACCAAGCTTTTGCAGCATCTTGCTCTAACACACCAGCTTTTTCAATAATTTCAACAAAAGGTTCGCTGCTACCATCAATAATAGGTATTTCGGGGCCGTTAATTTCTATTAAACAATTATCTACACCCATGCCCACTAAGGCTGCTAAAATATGCTCTACAGTACTCACCTTAGCTTCGCCTTGTTCTAATGTAGTACCACGGCTGGTATCTGTAACTAAATCGCAATCAGCTTTAATTATAGGCATACGAGCTAAATCTATACGCTGAAATTGAAAACCAAATCCAGCGTTAGCTGGCTTAAGCGTCATATCTACATTTATACCAGTATGCAAACCAGTGCCAGAAATGCTGACTGAATTAGCTATAGTATGTTGTTTATCTTGATTGAAATTTGCGTCCATTCTTTTGTTTTTGTAAAGATGGGCAAAGATATTTTATTTTTTGTTATGATGTGGGGATTGGATGATTTGGGTTTATTGAACATATTCCGTTGAGCTTTTGGATTAGGGTCGGGCATTAATTATGTTTTTAGGTACAAAAAAGCTATCAAATACCCTAAACCTATTGCTAAGAAAATAAAAAAGTTTAAATATATTAACCACCTTACTTTTATTTTACAGTTAATAACAGTTTCAAAATCACTGTTTGAGCTCTCTTTAACCTCAACATATAAGGTTGAGCCATACCATGCACTTATTATTCCACCAGAATTATAACGTATACTAAAACAATTTCTTTCAACTTTTTTAATATCAATATCCGAAAAATGAGGCTTACCAATTGATTGTTTTAGAGTATTGGAATTGGCAACTAGTAGGTGTAGGTATGTATAAATTTCTTCAGATATGAACTTTTTTATTCTACTAATCATAAATCTATATAATACGGAATCAATTTGTCTATTTCTTCCTCAACTCCTTCACCAATGCCTCTAACTCCTTCAATCGCTTTTCCATTTGTGGTAAGCTACGTACAAAAGCTTGGTTACGCATATATTTACTAAACTCATCAAACGGAGTACCCGTTACAGATGTGCCTGGTTTTACGGCTTTACCAACACCTGTTTGTGCATTAATTTTTGCTCCATTGCCAATTATTAAATGCCCTGCAAGCCCAGCTTGGCCACCAATCATAACATTGTTACCAATTTTTGTACTACCGCTAACACCTGTTTGTGCAGCTATTACGGTGTTATTGCCTACTTCTACATTGTGGGCTATTTGTAACAAGTTATCTAACTTGGCTCCAGTTTTTATTATTGTGCTACCAATGGTAGCCCTATCTATACAAGTGTTGCTGCCAATTTCTACATTATCTTCAATAAGTACATTGCCTATTTGGGGTACTTTTTTTAAACTACCATCTGCTTGTGGTGCAAAACCAAAACCATCGGCACCAATTACACTGCCAGCATGTATAGTAACGTTGCTGCCAATTATACAATCATGATAAATTTTTACACCTGGGTGTAAAATTGTATGTTGAGCAATGGTAACGTTATCGCCAATAAAAGTGCTAGGATAAATTTTTGTACCATCGCCTACCACTACATTTTTACCTACATAAACAAATGCACCAATGTAAACATTATCACCAATTTTTGCAGTAGCATCAATATAGACAGGTTGTTGTATGCCTGTTAATTGTTGTTGTTGTATTTGTTGATATTTATCTAGCAAAGTTGCAAAAGCACTGTATGCATCGGGTACTTTAATAAGTGTGGCTGTAATAGGTTGTTTAAACTCTTGTGTATCGTTTACAATTATTATAGATGCTTTAGTAGTGTATAAAAAATCGTCGTACTTAGGGTTAGCTAAAAAAGCTAATTGCCCTCGCTGGGCTTCTTCAATTTTACCAAACGAGGCTACAGCAATGTCTGCATTACCATCAACTTTACCATTTACTAATACCGCTATTTGTGCCGCTGTGAATTGCATAATTTAGTTCATTGTTTATGGTTCATGGTTCATAGCCGCTATAGTATAAAAGTAATTAGTAGCTATCAACAATTAACTATTATTTATATCCCATCATCTGGGATAACAAATATAATATTTTGTAACCTTACCTGTTAAGTTTTCGTTTATTAATGCATTGTCTACTTCACTTATATCTTTTACATCGCCATTTTTAAATAATATGTAAATATGTTCGTTAGTAAAATTGTAGGTACTAGTGCTGCTTTCGCCAGTAAACACTAACCATTGTGCATCTTCTAAGGGCAAAATAAAATTTTGTGAAACTTTATTTATTTGCTCCTCAATAGTGTTTGCAGTAATAGCTTTTGATTGGTACTTAACTTTTAGCAATTGACGGTTTACAACGCCATTGCATAAATAGGCTAACACTTTATCGGGGTGTGTACACCATTCTTTTATGGCAGCCAATACATCATAATCATCTATACTACAAAACTCTTGTAACGATACGGTATTTATGGGCTCATTAATAAATTTATTTAATGCAGTACTGCTATGTGCCTTTATAAACTTTGCTCTTTTAATAAGTTGTTTAAGCATTTGCTCTGCACACAAAACCGTTTTGTGTAAATACACTTGCCAATACATTAACCGCCTACTTACCAAAAATTTTTCTATAGAATAAATCCCTTTCTCTTCCACCATTAATTCGCCATTATGTACCACCATCATTTTTATAATTCTATCGTAGCCAATACTGCCTTCAATTACACCAGTAAAAAAACTATCTCTAGTTAGGTAATCCATTCTATCCACATCGAGTTGGCCGCTTATTAATTGATGTAAAAATTTTTTGTGGTACTTATTGGTAAAAATAGTTAAGGCTAATTCTAACTGTCCGTTAAACTGTGTATTTAATTCTTTTATTATTAGCAACGAAATTTCTTCGTGGTGCATGCCTTCTATTAGGGTATGTTCTAACGCATGGCTAAATGGTCCATGCCCAATATCATGTAAAAGAATAGCAATTTTTGCAGCTTGTTGTTCTTCAAACGTAATGTCAACTCCTTTACGGCTTAACTCGGTTAAAGCCAAACCCATTAAATGATACGCCCCTAAAGAATGATGTAGCCTACTGTGTACTGCACCCGGGTATACCACATTTGCCATGGCCATTTGGTTTATGCGGCGTAAGCGTTGATAGTATGGATGTGATATAAGTTGGTTTATTAATTCATCATCTATAGTAATAAAGCCATAAACAGGGTCGTTAATAATTTTTCTAAAAGGCATAAGTAGTTTGCAATTGGCTGTTTGTGTTTTTGTAAACATGCCCAAGCTGTTACTTGTTTTTGTTAAAAGATACACAAAGCTAAATAAAGATGATAAGGTATGCTATAAAAAATTAAATTTGTAGGAAGTAAGTTTATGGTTCATTGTTGATAGTTCATTGTGTACACATTGCATTATATCATTTTACCATGAACAATGAACCATTAACAATGAATTAAATGAGTACAGCAAAAATACTTTGGGTAGATGATGAAATTGATAGCCTTACCAGCCAAATACTATTTTTAGAAAATAAAGGTTATCATGTAACTACAAAATCAAATGGCTTTGATGCTATTGAATATGTAAAGGATAATGTGGTAGATGTAGTGCTTATGGATGAATCAATGCCAGGCCTTACTGGCCTACAAACCTTACAGCAAATAAAAGAAATTAAAACCAACTTGCCCGTTGTATTAATTACAAAAAACGAGGCCGAAAATTTAATGGACGAAGCCATTGGTAGCCAAATAAGCGATTATTTAATTAAGCCGGTAAACCCTAATCAGGTGTGGTTGAGCTTAAAAAAAATAATTGATAATAAACGATTAGTAGCAGAAAAAACAACATCTAGCTATCAACAACAATTTACTAGTTTGTTTAGTGCATTAAATAGCAATCCTAATTATAATGAGTGGATGGATTTGTATAAAAAATTGGTGTATTGGGAGTTAGAAATGAAGAAAAGTGATAGCCCCGAAATGCAAGAAGTGTTTGCCTCTCAAAAGCAAGAAGCGAATACAGAATTTTTTAAATTTGTAGGCAAAAATTATGATAGTTGGGTAAATCCAAAAACTATAGATGCCCCTATAATGAGTAATTCATTAATGAAATATAAAGTTTTTCCGCACTTAGAAAAAGGCACCCCATTATTTTTTGTGTTGATTGATAATTTACGATTTGACCAATGGAAAACTATACAGCCCATATTTGCCGAAAGCTTTAGAATACATGAAGAGGAAACGTTTTATGCCATTTTGCCCACAGCAACGCAATATGCCCGTAACGCTATTTTTGCCGGAATGATGCCCATTGATATTGAAAAGCAATTTGCTACCGAATGGAAAAATGATGATGAGGAGGGTGGAAAAAATATGTTTGAGGAAACGTTTTTTAAGGCACAATTAAAACGATTAGGTAAAGGCGATTTAAAATATTCGTATACAAAAATTACCAATAATAACGATGGTCAAAAGTTAGTTGATAATATGCATACTATGTTGCAAAATGATATAAATGTTATTGTATATAATTTTGTTGATATGTTAAGCCATGCTAGAACAGAGATGGAAGTACTGAAAGAGTTAGCTGGCGACGAAACGAGTTATAGAAGTATTACAAAAAGCTGGTTTGAGCATAGCCCATTACACCAAGCCCTTAAAAAAATTGCCGATAAAAAAATAAATTTAATTGTAGGAACCGATCATGGAAGTGTACGAGTAAAAAACCCTGCAAAGGTTATTGGCGATAAACAAACTACTGCAAACTTGCGTTATAAACATGGCCGTAATTTAAATTACGAGGCAAAAGAAGTTTTGGTGTTTAAAGATCCTAGAGAAGCAGGGTTACCAACGCCTAATGTAAATAGTAGTTTTATTTTTGCCAAAGGAGATCTGTTTTTATGTTACCCTAATAATTATAATCATTACGTAAATTACTACCGCAATACATTTCAGCATGGTGGGGTAAGTTTAGAAGAAATGATTGTACCTATTATTAGAATGACAAACAAATAGAAACCCCCTCCGCCCCCTAAAGGGGGAACTTGTAACAGCATTTTATTTTCGGCACTATGCTGAGTTTTAAGTATTTCGTAACTTTAGTTATCAACGTTTGTTGAAAATTTTATTTTGTTTAACTCTCCATTTAATGGAGGTTGCACTTAATTAAAAACTATAAAAGTCCCTTTAGGGATTTAGGGCATGAAATACACACAAAACATATTAGATAAAATAGAAAAAATTGCTGAAGAAGTTGGCTATGTAATTCGTTACGAAAGAGGAAATTTTCAAAGCGGTTATTGTATATTACAAGCCAAAAAAGTAATTGTGTTAAATAAGTTTTTTCAAACCGAAGGAAAAATAAACACCTTAATTGAATTAATGCCTCAATTACATATAAATTTTGATAAGCTTACCTTAGAAAGTCAAAAAATGTACGATGAGGTAATGGCAGCTGAAGCTACTAAATAACCAATAAGTTTTTCATTCCTACATTATTTTATTTATTAATTTGCATTTATTAATGCAAACTCCTCGTTTAAAAATTACTTTCCTTGGTACAGGCACTAGTAGTGGTGTGCCTATGATAGGTTGCAGTTGTGAAGTTTGCGTATCTACCAATAAAAAAGACAATCGTTTACGAAGTAGCATTTTAGTACAAAGTGCTACTACAAGTTTTGTAATTGACACCACCCCCGATTTTAGGTACCAAATGTTACGAGCTAATGTGCAACAGTTAGATGCTGTTTTATTTACCCATCCCCATAAAGATCATATTGCTGGGCTTGATGATGTAAGAGCATATAATTTTTTTAACCATAAGCCAATGGAGTTATATGCTAACTCTTTAACAGAAGAAGCCATAAAAAGAGAATTTGCCTATGCTTTTTCTGATAAAAAATATCCTGGGATACCTAATTTAAATATTAATACGATTGATAACAACCCATTTTATATTGGCGATATTTTTATACAACCCATTTTAGTATGGCATATAAAAATGCCTGTACTAGGTTTTAGAATGGGTGATTTTACCTACATAACCGATGCAAATAAAATTGAAGCATATGAATTAAAAAAAATTATTGGCTCAAAAGTTTTAGTGCTAAATGCCTTACGTAAAGAAAAACACATTTCCCATTTTAATTTAAACGAGGCAGTTGCACTTGCTCAACAATTACAAATACCAAAAACCTATTTTACCCACCTTAGCCACCAAATGGGTTTACATGCTGAGGTAAGTGCAGAATTACCAGAAGGAATTTTTTTGGGATGGGATGGGTTGGAAATAGAAATGTAGTATATTAGTGTATAGATTTTTTAAAATAAACCTTATTTGATTGACTAGTTTTATCAACTAAACTTATTTTGATAATTTGTATAACCCTTTATGAAACAATTTATTCAAGCCTATTTTAATTTTACTAAAAAAGAACGGCGAGGTATTTTAACACTTTGCTGCTTTATTATTGTAGTTTCTTTTTTACCTAGTATTTTTCCTTATTTTATACAAACAAAAACACAAGCAACAAAAAATTTTGAAACAGATATTGCTAGGCTAGTACTCAAGCAACAAGATAGCAGCAATACATTTTATGGAAAAAATTATGAGGAGAATAGTTTTCAAAACTATCATCAACCCAATTATAAAAATTATGTAATAAAAGGAGAGTTGTTTTACTTTGATCCAAATGTTATTAGTGTAAACGAATGGAAACGATTAGGTGTAAGAGATAAAACCATTGCTACTATTTTAAACTATACCAGCAAAGGGGGTAAGTTTTATAAACCAGAAGATTTAGGAAAAATTTGGGGCTTCTTTCCCAATGAAGTAGAACGATTGATGCCCTACGTTCAACTTAAAGAAGTGCAAAATAACTACACCAATAATTATCCTGCTCAAAATAATTACGAAACCAAAACCTACGATAAACCCAAATACATACCTACAATTATTGATGTAAATAATGCAGATACCACAGCTTACATTGCTTTGCCAGGCATAGGTAGCAAATTAGCTCAACGTATAATTGTGTTTAGAGAAAAATTGGGTGGCTTTTATAAAATAGACCAAATTGCCGAAACCTTTGGCTTAGCAGATAGTACTTTTCAAAAAATAAAGTCACGTTTAACTATTAATGATAAAACAATAAAACAGTTCAATATTAATACCGCTACTATTGATGAAATGAAACTACACCCATACTTACGCTACAATATTGCCAACGCCATTGTTCAATACCGAACACAGCACGGAAATTTTAATAACATAGCGGATGTTAAAAAGATTATGATTATTGATGAATTGTTATTTAACAAAATATCCCCTTATATAACAATACAATAGCATTTGTGTTAATTGGCGTGATCTGTGGCTCAAAATAAGGTAACTTTGTCCTACAAATAACGAATGCCATTTTATGAATTTTCAACAAAGTGAATTGACTGCTCAAGTAGCTCAAACAGCCAAAGATTTTGCCCTACAACACATAAAGCCAAACCTTATGGAGTGGGATGAAAATCAAGAATTTCCTTTACACATTTTTAAAGAGTTAGGTAATCTTGGTTTAATGGGCATTTTAGTGCCAGAAGAATATGGCGGTAGCGGATTAAGTTATTTTGAATACAACGTAGCTATACAAGAAATTGCAAAAGTTTGTGGTAGTATTGGCTTATCATTAGCTGCACATAATAGCTTGTGTATAGGGCATATTTTAACCTTTGGAAATACAGAGCAAAAGCAAAAATATTTACCCAAACTATCTACAGCAGAACATATAGGAGCTTGGGGCTTAACCGAAGCTAATACAGGTAGCGATGCAGGCAATATGAAAACTACGGCTGTAAAAGATGGGGATGATTGGATTATTAACGGAACAAAAAACTGGATTACACATGGCAAAACTGGCGATATAGCAGTGGTAATTTGCCGTACTGGTGAGCCTCGTACAAAAGATAATGCAACAGCATTTATAATTGAACGTGGTACCGCAGGTTTTAGTGGCGGAAAAAAAGAAAATAAATTAGGTATGAGGGCTAGTGAAACTGCCGAAATGATTTTTGATAATTGCCGAATACCCGATGCCAACAGAATGGGAGAGATTGGTAGTGGGTTTAAACAAAGTATGAAAGTGTTGGATGGCGGAAGAATTTCTATAGCAGCATTAAGTTTGGGCATTGCAAAAGGAGCGTACGAAGCTAGTAAGCAATATGCAAAAGAGCGTTATCAGTTTGATCAACCTATTGCAAATTTTCAAGGTATTAGTTTTAAGTTGGCAGATATGGCTACAAAAATTGAATGTGCCGAATTATTAATTAACCAAGCCTGTTCTTTAAAAATGAAGGGCTTGCCCATGACAAAAGAAGCAGCAATGGCAAAATATTATGCCAGTGAAGTATCGGTAGAAGTAAGTACAGATGCCGTACAAATTTTTGGCGGTTATGGTTACACTAAAGATTTTCCTGTAGAAAAATTTTATAGAGATAGTAAACTATGCACTATTGGGGAGGGTACAAGTGAAATACAAAAATTAGTAATAAGTAGAGAGGTGCTTAAATAATAAGGGTAAGAAATAATTAATGGTTAATAATTTTGCCTTACTATTTGTAGGGCATTTTTAATTTTAAGAGGTATGAAAAATATAGTTTTTGTTTTATTTATTTTATTCTTTAGTTGTACCGGTGGGGAACATAAAAATACATTGACACAACAACCAATTGTTGCGAATGAAAAAAAAATAGATGGAGAAATGTTGTTTATAAATAATTGTGCTAATTGCCATAAGCCAGATAAGGATTATACAGGGCCAGCTTTACAAGGGTCTTTAAAAAGGTGGCAAAATGATAAAAAAGCGATGTATACATTTATAAGAAATCCTCAAAAGTCTATAGAACAAAATAGTTATGCTAAGCAAATTTTTAAAAAATGGAATGGAACTTTAATGACAGCTTTTCCAAATTTAAGTGATGAGGAAATAGATAAAATAATGGCCTATTGCGATAACATTATCCTATAAAAAATAAAAAAACTACACACATTAAAAAATTCAAATGAAATCAATTTGATATCAAAAAAATTTCTTTACTTTTTTTGTGATTTTAGTCTATTTAACCTCTATCAACATACACTCATTCAAATGCACACTAAGCTTATGTTGTACTCCACACTTTAAGGCAAAATTATTTTTTTGGTGTCCAACTGCAAAATCAAAACAAACGGGATAATTATAAGCAGCTATTTTTTCTAAAACAATTTCTTCAATTGATTTTCCAAACTCTTCCCCCACATCATCTTTTTTTATTTTAAAACCACCAATAAGTAAAGCACTCAGTTTATTTAGTTTACCACTACGTTTTAAATTCCAAAACATTCTATCTAAGCTGTACAAATATTCGCCAGTATCTTCTACAAATAAAATTTTCCCCGTTGTATCTATATCGCTTTTGCTACCTGAAAGGCTTTCTATTGTTTTTAAATTGCCACCAACTAATTCTCCATAGGCAATACCTGTTTTATTTTTTGCATTGGGTGTAATGGTATATTTCATTTTTTCACCCACTAAACATTTTTTTATGCTTTCAATACTTTCTTTTTGTACATCGTCTGCCTTGGCCCAATCATCCGGAAAACTATTACACATTTTCGAATGAATACTGGCAATACCAAAGTTGGCATTTAAGTGGCTGTGTAAAACGGTAACATCACTAAATCCTATTATCCATTTTGGCTTTTTAGTAAATTTTTTAAAATGTAAGCTATCTATTATTCGTATAAAACCATAACCACCTCTAGCACATAAAATACAACTAACCTTTTCATCATCTAACATTTGTTGAAAATCGGCTAAACGTTCTGCATCTGTACCACCAAATGTAAAATCTCTTTTGCCAATGGTAGTACCAATTTTTATGTTAAAACCCCATTCTTTTAATTTTAAAATAGCAGGCTCAATTTCTTGTAAGGTAATATAACCTGCCGGGGATGATATGCCAATGGTATCCCCTTTTTTTAAGTAAGGAGGAATCTTGGCGTTTTCAATATTAACATTTTTAGTACTAGCCGATGCTGCAAGTACAGCTCCTAGTGGAAGTAGGGTTGATAGGAAATCTTTACGTTTCATACTTAAAAATACTCAAATTTCGGTTTTGAAAATCTTTAAGGTATTTTTGTGTATATAAAAGCTAAATAGTTGGATAGTGAACACCGGTCCGTCTATAAAGAAAACAGCTAGGATAACTAAAACAAAAAAATGAATAACCCAAAACGATATTTAATTACAGCAGCATTGCCCTATGCAAATGGGCCAGTGCATATTGGTCATTTAGCAGGGTGTTATTTACCAGCCGATATTTATGTGCGGTACTTAAGAGCTCAAAAAAGAGATGTAAAATTTATTGGCGGTAGCGATGAACATGGCGTTCCCATTACTATTAGGGCAATGAAAGAAGGTATTAAACCCCATCAAGTAGTAGATAGATATCATACAATTATTAAAGAAAGTATGTTACAGATGGGGATATCGTTCGATATTTATTCTCGTACTTCCAATAAAGTACACCATGATACTGCATCTGATTTTTTTAAAAAATTATATGATGATGGGGTGTTTGAAGAAAAAGAAACAGAACAATATTTTGATGAAAAATCGAATACATTTTTGGCAGATAGATATATTGTAGGTACTTGTCCAGTTTGTAATAACGACAAAGCCTATGGCGATCAATGTGAAAAATGTGGTAGTAGTTTAAGCCCAGAGCAATTGATAAATCCTAAAAGTGCATTGAGTGATGTGCCGCTAGTAAAAAAGAAAACAACACATTGGTATTTTCCTTTGCAAAATTATGAAGCTTGGCTAAAAGAATGGATTATTGAAGGACATAAAGAATGGAAAAATAATGTGTATGGGCAATGTAAAAGCTGGTTAGATAGTGGCTTACAAAGCCGTGCTATGACCAGGGATAGTAATTGGGGAATAAAAGTTCCATTGCCAAATGCAGATGGAAAAGTTTTGTATGTGTGGTTTGATGCACCCATAGGTTATATATCTGCAACAAAGGAATTAACAAATCAATGGGCCGATTATTGGTGTAAGGAAGATACAAAATTGGTGCATTTTATAGGGAAAGATAATATTGTTTTTCATTGCATTATTTTTCCGGCAATGTTAAAAGCACACGGGAACTTTATTTTGCCAGATAATGTGCCTGCTAACGAATTTTTAAATATTGAAGGAGAAAAAGTTAGTACAAGTAGAAATTGGGCAGTATGGGTAAATGAATATATAAAAGATTTTGAGGGATGTGAGGATGTGTTACGTTATGTACTTTGTGCCAATGCCCCCGAAACAAAAGACAATGATTTTACTTGGAAAGATTTTCAAGATAGAAACAACAGTGAATTGGTAAGCATTTTTGGAAATTTTGTAAATAGGGCTTGGGTTCTAATGCATAAATTATGCGGAGGTAAAGTGCCCAAATTGCATGAAGATGTTTTAGATGAGAGGGATAAGGCATTAATGAAAGATATTCAACAATCAGCCTTAAATACTCAACATTTAATAGAGGAGTATAAGTTTAGAGATGCATTATTTGAAGTAATTGATTTAAGTAGAAAAGGAAATAAGTATATGCAAGAAAAAGAGCCTTGGATTGTAGTAAAACAACTAACCACTGACCCTCTTGCTCAAAAGAGTATTGATAATTGTTTACATTTATGTTTACAGCTTACCGCTAATCTTTCTATTTTAATAAATCCTTTTTTGCCCACTATAGCAAAAAAAATGTGTGTTATGATGAAAGTGGTAGATAGAATGTTGGATTGGGAAAATGCAGGTAAAATAGATTTGCTTAAAGTAGGCTATAGTTTAAGAGAGCCTCAATTACTATTTAGAAAAATTGAGGATGAAGAAATAACAAAGCAAATTGAAAAACTTAAAAATAATTTAGTAAAACCAGTAATGAGTGAGCAAGTAAGCAACGAAGTAGAAAACTCGAAATCCGAAATTACTTTCGATGATTTTGCAAAAATTGATTTAAAAATAGGGACAATAGTAGCTGCCGAAAAAGTTGAAAAAGCAGATAAGCTTTTAAAATTGCAAGTTGATTTAGGTACAGAAATAAGAACAATAGTAAGCGGTATTGCCTTGCATTTTTCCGCAGAAGATATTGTGGGTGAGCAAGTAACCGTGGTTACCAATTTAGCCCCTCGTAAAATGAGAGGTATAGAAAGTAATGGGATGATTTTAATGGCCGAAGATAAATTGGGGAAGTTGTATTTTGTAAGCCCAACAACTGTAATAGATAATGGTAGCGGAGTAAGTTAATTAATTGAAATTTTTATTGTTATACTTCATCTTGGCTTTTTGTAGTATTTCAACTAAAAAACAACAAAATTTCGGCCTTGTCTGGTTATTATTTTCAAACACCTATTTTACAGGAATGCTTCTCTAATTATCCCATTTTGAAATGGCAAACTAACGATAAGTATAGTGCAATCAATTGGTTATATAACCGTAAGGTAAAGCAAAATAGAAATGTACTTATTTCACTATTACCCTAATTTTTTGGCGATTAATTTTTTAATCTTACTTTCGTATTAAATTAGTTGCATAGCTAACTAATTTTAATTTTCTTAACTAGAAAAAGATTTTTTGCTTTATGAATAAGCGCATAATTAAAAAAGTAGCCGTATTAGGTAGTGGAGTAATGGGGAGCCGTATTGCTTGCCATTTTGCAGGTATTGGCTTACAAGTATTGTTGTTAGATATACAACCTAAAGATTTGCCTACAGATGCAAAAACTGCTGAAAAAAATAAAATTGTAAACGATGCTTTAACGGCTGCAATAAAAAGCAACCCAAGCCCAGTTTATACTAAAAATGTAGTTAAAAAAATAAAAACGGGAAATTTTACCGACAATATGAAAGATATTGCTGAGTGTGATTGGGTGATAGAAGTAGTAGTGGAACGGTTAGATATAAAACAAGCTGTTTTTATAGAGGTAGAAAAATATCGTAAGCCTGGTACCTTAATAACATCTAACACATCGGGTATTCCAATACATAGGATGGCAGAGGGCAGAAGTGATGATTTTAAAAAACATTTTTGTGGTACACACTTTTTTAATCCACCAAGGTATTTGCGTTTGTTAGAAATAATACCAACACCGCATACCGATGAATTGGTAGTAGATTTTTTAATGGAGTATGGAAGTTTGCAACTAGGCAAAACAACGGTGTTGTGTAAAGATACTCCTGCATTTATTGCCAATCGTGTAGGTGTTTTTGGTATGATGGCAATAATGAATGCCATGGAAAAATTACAATTGAATGTTGATGAAATTGATGCGCTAACTGGGCCAATTATTGGTCGCCCCAAATCGGCAACATTTCGTACAGCCGATGTGGTGGGTATTGACACGTTAGTAAAAGTTGCAAAAGGTGTTGCAGATAATTGCCCAACAGATGAGGCAAAAGCTATTTTTAACATACCAGCTTGGTTAAACAAAATGGTAGAAAATAATTGGCTTGGAGATAAAACCCAACAAGGCTTTTTCAAAAAAACTAAATCTTCCACAGGCGAAAAAGAAATACTTACGTTAAACCTACAAACCCTTGAATATGGTGCAAGGCAAAGGCCAAAGTTTGCAACACTTGAAACCGCAAAACCAATTGACGATTTAAAAACAAGGCTAAAGGCATTGTGTGCAGGCACAGATAAGGCTGGAGATTTTTACAGACAGTTCCACTATAATTTATTTAGCTATATCTCTCATCGTATTCCAGAAATTAGTGATGAATTATATAGAGTAGATGATGGAATGATGGCAGGCTTTGGTTGGGAAATTGGAGCATTTGAAAGTTGGGATGTTTTAGGCGTTGTAAAAACAACTGAAGCTATGAAAGCTGCAGGATATAAAGTTGCAGCATGGGTTGATGAAATGATAGCAGCAGGCAATAAAACATTTTACAAAGTAGAAAATGGAAAACGTTTGTGTTATGATGTTGCAACAAAAACCTATAAAGCATTACCAGGCGGAGAAGCATTTGTAGTAATGAAAAATTTTGAAAATGAAACCCTTTGGAAAAATAGTGCTTGCCGTACCTATCATTTAGGGGGCGATGTATTAGGCCTAGAGTGGTACACAAAAATGGGAAGCATTGGTGGTGAGGTGTTAGAAGGAATTCAAAAATCAATTACCCTTGCCGAAGGCAACTATAAAGGTTTAGTTATAGCTAATGATGGTACAAATTTTAGTGCTGGTGCAAATGTAGGTATGATATTTATGTTGGCCATTGAGCAAGATTATGATGAAATAGATATGGCTATTCGCCAATTTCAACAAACTATAATGAGGGTGCGTTACTCTGGTATACCTGTGGTGCTTGCTCCACACGGTTTAGCCTTAGGCGGCGCTTGTGAAATGAGTTTGCATGCAGACAAAGTAATTGCAGCTGCAGAAACCTACACAGGTCTTGTAGAAGTTGGTATTGGTGTAATACCTGGCGGTGCAGGCACTAAAGAATTTGTTTTACGAGCTGCCGATGAAATGCATGATGGGGAGGTAGATACGCTTACTCTACAAAATCGTTTTTTAACAATAGCAACTGCAAAAGTTGCAACAAGTGCTCATGAAGCCTACGATTTAGGTATTTATAGAAAAGGTAGAGATTTAGTTAGTGTAAACCAAGGCAGAAGAATTGCAGAAGCTAAACAAGCCGTAATTGATTTGTATGATGATGGTTATATGATGCCTGTAGAACGTACAGATATTAAAGTTTTAGGGCGTAGTGCATTAGGTGCAATGCATGCAGGTATTAATGGTATGCGTTTAGGAAATTATGCTACAGTGCATGATGCAACAGTAGCAAAAAAATTGGCTTACGTAATGTGTGGTGGCGATTTAAGTGAACCACAATTGGTAAGTGAACAGTATTTATTAAATTTAGAAAGAGAAGCCTTTTTATCGCTTTGTGGAGAAAAGAAAACCTTGGAAAGAATACAAAGTGTTTTAAAAAGTGGCAAGCCACTGAGGAATTAAAATAACTAACTTTAAAGCACTAATTTTGGTGCTTTTTTAATTAATAGATATGGGGATTTTAGAATTAAAGAATGAAAAAAACAAACTTTACTTTACTAATTGGTTTTGTGTTGGCAAGTACATTAATGACATTCTTAAAAGGCCTAATTGTTGGGTTATGTTTTTCGCCAGATACATTACATAATTTTAAAGGGATTAAATATATTGGATATTTTGCTTTAATGGCAACAGTGTATTTAATGGTTGCTTTTCTAGTTGCTATTTTGGTAAAACGTACAGGGCTTTTTATTATTATTTATTTTGTATTGGTGGTAATTTTCGATAGTTTGTTGTGGCTAGGATTAACATTTAAACAAAATCAAGTTGGTTATTTTACCTTTAGAAGCTGTAGATTCTTTAGTGCCTGATCCGTTTAAACCTAAAATGCTATATAATAGAACAGTTACTGATATTGCTTTAATTGGAGCAGCAGGTCTATACCTAAGTCTTTATATTTATGTGATTATTAGTTACTTTAAAAAGGCTAATTTAAAAAACTAAACCAAATCTTCCAAAGCCTCATCTACCTCGTTATATAAAAAGTTAAAACCAGCATCTGTTATTTTTTTACAACTAACTGTTGTGCTTTTTAATATTTCTATACTTCTATCGCCCATCATTAATTTTAAAAAAAACGAAGGAATATAAAATGGGAAATAAAATTTCCCAGCTATTTTCCTAGCTAACTTTAGCATTAAATTTTTATTGGTTACGGGGTTTGGGGCAACTGCATTGTATGCTCCTTTTATGTCTTCATTTTCTATTGCAAATAAAAATTGGCGGCATAAATCATCAATATGTATCCAACTTATTACTTGGCTACCCTTACCCAAAATAGTAGCTAATTTAAACTTTAGGGGCTTTACAAATTCGGCTAAAGCACCCCCGTTACTACTAAATACAATGCCAATTCTCACTTTTGCAACTCTTATACCTAGTGAATTAGCATAATCAATACTATCTTCCCAAAGTTGGCATGTACTGCCTAAAAAACCTTCAGCAGGTTTATCGGTTTCGGTAAAAAAATAATTATCTATTTTATCCTCACCATAATAACCAATAGCACTGGCACTTACAATTGCTTTTACGTTATGCTCATTATTTTTTAACGTGTTTACAATTAATGCACCACTTTTTACCCGGCTATCTACAATTTCTTTTTTGTACTGCTCTGTCCATTTTTTGTCCATTACGCCTGCACCAGCAAGATGAATGATGTAATCTGCTTTTTTTACAGCCTCAATATCAATCTCCTCAGTTGCAACATTCCATTGTGCATAAGTTACATTTGGCTCAGTTACTATTTCTTTTTTACCTCTGCTTAAAATAATAACCTGGTATCCTTTACTTGTTAGCAATTGGGTAAACGCTTTACCCACTAAACCGGTACCGCCTGTTAGTAATACTGTTTGCATCATTTTAGTTGTTTATGTAAAAACAAAAATTCATTCATCTTGTTTAAAAAAATATGCTTTGGGTTATAAAAATCGTAATTTTAATTTAAAGTTTGCTAGTATGTACAAAATGATTTTTAGTTTAATAATAGGTTGTTTTTTTAATGCTCAACTAACTATAGCTCAACAACTAACTTTTTCCGATATTGATAGGCAAGATAAGGCGGATTTAAATTTTGAAATAATTGGAAAAATGAACTCCAATATTCTCATTTATAAAAACACACGTTGGAAACATAAAATTACTGTACTAGATAATAGTATGCAAGAAGTTGAAACAGTTTTCTTAGATTTTTTACCTGAAAAAACATTTAATGTAGATTTTATTGCCTACCCAAATCATGCTTTTATGGTTTATCAATACCAAAAAAAGAATATACTGTATTGTATGGTAGTTAAGTTAGATGCTATGGGTAAAAAACTTACTCACCCAGTACAAATAGACTCTACACAAATACCTTTTTATGCGGATAACAAAATTTATACAACCATTGCAAGTGAAAATAAAGAAAAAATTGAAATATTTAAATTACATAAAAAAAACGATAACTATACCTTAGCTACAAACCTATTTGATAAAGACTTTAAACGTATTCATCAAAACAGACAGCAATTAAGCTATGATGAACGTAGAGATACCTATACTAATTTTTTGGTAGATAACGAAGGCAATTTTGTATTTACTAAAGAAACTAAAGAAGGGAATCGAGGTGGTAGCAATAAACTAAGTTTAGTACTATTAAAAAATAAGGAAGATACCTTAACTTTTTTGCCCATTAACTTATCTACTAATTATATAGACAAAGTAATTTTAAAAATTGATAATTTAAATAATCGGTACTTATTTACTTCTTTTTATTACAAAAAAAATAGAGAAAATATTGAAGGCGTTTTTTCTACGCTATATAATAAGGTAGAGCACAAAATTTCTACACCCACTTTTTCAGTAATTGACGATTCTATAAGAAATGCAGCTAAAAGCAATGGTCAAATACGCCTTGCTTTAAACGATTTTTTTATACAACAAATTGTATCTAAAAAAGATGGTGGTTATATTGTGGTTTCCGAAGATTTTTCAACTCAAAATACAGGGGGCAATAATTCCCCATTTAATCGATGGGATTATTTTAATAACCCCTATAACTTTAACTCTTATTATTATAATCCATATGGCGGTTTTAATAGGCCATTTAATAATTTTAACAACTTTAATAATCCACAAAGAGTTCGGTATTACTATTCTAATATTTTAATAATGAGTTTTAATAAAACTGGTATTCAAGAGTGGAGTAGAGTAATTCAAAAAGATCAATATGATGATGAAACTGATAATTTTTTATCGTATGTACTTGCACCTTTTAATGGCGAACTTCATTTTTTATTTAATAGTGATAGAAAAAATCAACTTATTGCAGATCATAGTATTAATGTAAATGGCGATGTAAAACGAAACCCCACATTAAAAAGTCGAGAAAAAGGCCATCAATTTATGCCAAGGCTTACCAAACAAGTTGGGGCAAAGCAACTTATAATCCCATGCGATTATAGAGGCTTTATATGTTTTGCAAAGGTGGATGTTTAACCTATTTATGTTAGAAAAAATACAGCGATTAAAGTTTTGGGATACTTAATTTTACACCAAACATTACAAACGAGTGATAGGTACTTTTAAAGCAAATAATCCCATCAATAATTTTTTATTACTTATTTACGGGGTACTATTAAAGTTGCCTATATTTCTGTATCCTCAACTTATAAAACCACAACAAGTTGATGGATTTTTATACAAAGAGTTGCTAAAGTGGATGAGTGCAGTAACCACAAGCGTTCCATTTTTATCTTCACTGCTAACTTTTTTATTACTTTTTACACAAGCCATATCGTTAAATAATTTAGTAAACGCTCAACGTTTATTTCCTAAACCTAATTACTTGGCCGGTATGAGTTATTTGCTTATAACTTCTTTATTTACAGAATGGCAAACCTTATCTGCCCCACTAATTATTAGTACTATTGCCATTTGGGTGTTAAATAAAATGAGTAATTTATATGCCATACAAAATCCTAAAACAACATTATTTAATATAGGTATAGTTATAGGTACAGGTACATTTTTTTATTTTCCATCTGCTACACTCTTAGGCTTGGTTTTTTTTGGGTTAATTTTAATACGACCTTTTAAATTTGCCGAATGGTTAATGGTTTTACTAGGTGGCTTAACACCTTATTATTTTTTATTAGCCATTGTTTTTTTAACAGATAAATGGAAGGGTTATTCGTTTCCGGGAGTAGCTTTTTCATCACCAGTTTTTCAACAAACCAACTTGTCTTACATAGCCTTTGGGTTAGTGGTATTAACCGCTTTAATAGGTTATGTTTTTATACAACAGAATTATAGGCGGCAACTTATACAATCCCGTAAAAGTTGGAGTATTATTTTCATTTACCTGTTTATAGCGTTAATTGTTCCTTTTATTAATGCTACTAATACCTTTAGCTATTGGATTTTATGTGCTGCACCCTTTTCGGTATTAGTTTCGGCTACTTTTTTTTATGCTAAACAAAAATGGTTGCCCTTACTACTTCATTGGGCAATGGTGGTTTTGGTAATTGTGTTAGGTTACTATCTTTTTAAATAGGGCTATTTGTTATCTTTGCAGTACATTTTACATTTTATAAATAATAGGTATGAAGTTTGGTGTAGTAGTTTTTCCGGGAAGCAATTGCGATAGAGATATGATGGAGGCTTTAAAAAACGATTTAAAGCAAGAAGTTATTCAGCTTTGGCATAAAGATAGAGATATAACTACTTTTAGCACAACTGATTGCATTGTATTGCCGGGAGGATTTAGCTATGGCGATTACTTACGCTGTGGGGCAATAGCCCGTTTTAGCCCTATGATGCAAAGTGTAATAGATTTTGCTAATAAAGGGGGTAAAGTTTTAGGCGTTTGCAACGGGTTTCAAATTTTGTGCGAAAGTGGTTTGCTGCCAGGTGCTTTGCTACGCAATGCCGATCAGCAATTTGTTTGCAAAAATATTTTTATGAAAGATGCTATTGCACAAAATAGCGAGGCATTAAAAATTCCTATAGCACACGGCGAAGGACGTTTTTTTGCAGATGAGAAAACCATAGAGGAAATGGAAATCCACAAACAAATAGTATATCGCTATTGTAACGAAGAGGGCGTTGTAAATGCTAGAGCTAACCCAAATGGGGCAATACACAATATTGCAGGCATCTGTAACAAAGAGCGTAATGTTTTTGGTATGATGCCTCATCCGGAAAGAGCTAGCAGCAGCCTTTTGGGAAATGAGGATGGAAAAAAAGTGTTTAATCACTTGTTTGGCATAAATTAACAAGCTGTAAACAACCAAAAAACTAAATTGGTCGTTTATTTGTATATATAAATAGAAAAGAATGATAATGAAAAAGATTTTATTAAGTGTTTTATTAGTGACTAGTGTAATTTTTGCAAATGCACAATTAGCAAGCCCTGTGCTGTGGTCATTTACATCTAAAAAAATTGCCGATAAAACGTATGAGGTTTATTTAACGGCAACTATACAAAATAGTTGGCATTTATATTCTCAAAATCAACCCAAAGATGCTATTAATCAGCCAACTGCAATTTTATTTAATAAAAACCCATTAGTAACCATTGATGGTAAAACAACAGAGGTTGGTAAAATGGAATTGTATCAAGATAAAAAATTAAAAATATCGGCAAATCAATATGCGAATAAAGTAGTATTTATACAAAAAATAAAAGTAAAAAGTAACGCAAAAACAACCATTAGCGGAAGTGTAGAATATCAAACTTGCGACGATAAAAAATGCTTGCCACCCAAAAAAGAACTTTTTAAAGTGGCGTTAAAATAATTATTTATAATTATAACATAAATAACGAGTTCACTTATACGAACTCGTTTTTTGTAAAAAACAACTATGCAAAAAATTTTATCTTTCTTTATTATTCTATTATTTAGTAGCACACAGTTATTAGCTCAAACAGATTCATCTGTATATAAATGGACCATTACTAGTAAAAAAATTAGCGAAAAAAAATACGAACTAAGCCTAAAAGCATCAGCAGTAGGCGCCAATCAGTTGTATGCTCCCCAGCAAGATTTAGATGGGGTAAAATCTGCTGAAGTAAGTTTTTTAGACTCTTCAATAGCAGTAGAAAATTTTATTGCTGTTAGCCCAACCCAAACCATAAAGTCAACCATTTTCGAAAATAAAATGGTACAAGTACAAACAGGAAATGTAGAGTGGAAGGTAATAGTAAATTTTTCAACTACAGTGCCAGCAAATCTTTTGGGTAACCTTACTTTTTTTTATAATAAAGATGATGAGTTTACCAGCGATCCTCCCTTTGCGTTTAATGCTAATATAGAAGGTGGTTTAGCAAGCGGTGGTAAAATAAAAATAGCTAGTATAGATATTAAAAAGCCACAAGCAAATTGTGGCGATGATGACACTCAAAACAAAAGTATTTTCACCATATTTATTTTAGGTTTTTTAGGTGGCTTAATTGCTTTAATTACGCCTTGTGTTTTTCCAATGATACCTGTAACGGTAACCTTTTTTACTAAAAAAGCACAGACTAAAAAAGCAGGAATTCGTAATGCAGTATTTTATGGCTTTTTTATCTTTTTAATTTATGTAGCTATAACCATTCCATTTCATTTAGCTAGTAAAACCATAAGTCCCGAAATTTTTAATAATATCTCTACAAATGTTTGGTTAAACTTAATCTTCTTTGCAGTATTTGTATTTTTTGCTTTATCGTTTTTTGGCTTATACGAAATTGGTTTACCCTCTTCTCTAGCCAACAAAGCCGATAGTAAAAGCGGAGTAGGTAATTTAGGAGGCATTTTTTTTATGGCAGGTACGTTGGCTATTGTTTCGTTTAGTTGTACAGGGCCAATTTTAGGAACACTTTTGGCAAATGTTGCTAACCAAGGAGCATGGCCACTTACAGCCGGTGCAGCAGGCTTTGGTTTAGCATTGGGTTTACCTTTTGCACTGTTTGCACTGTTTCCTAACTGGTTACAAAGTTTACCAAAAAGTGGTGGGTGGATGACGAATGTAAAAGTAGTATTGGGTTTTGTAGAGTTAGCCTTAGCCGTAAAATTTTTAGCTAATGCAGATAATGTGGAGCAATGGGGAATAATTAAACGAGAAGTATTTGTTGCACTTTGGGTAATTATTGGCGCATTAACAGTAGCCTATTTATTGGGAGTTTTAAAAATTGGGCATAGTGAACCAGTTAAAAAATTTGGTGCAATTCGTATTTTCTTTATAGTATTTTTTGCAGCATTTACCGTTTATTTAGTGCCAGGCATCTTCAATACTAAATATGCAAGCTTAAAACTGTTAAGTGGTTTTCCACCACCACAATCGTATACTATATACAAAAATCATGTATTGCTTATAAAAGTTATTGAACCTATACATAATAATTACGAAAAAGCATTGGCGTTAGCTAAAGAGCAAAACAAACCCTTGTTAATAGATTTTACAGGTTGGGCATGTGTAAACTGCCGCCGTATGGAAGAAAAAGTTTGGACAAATAAAGAAGTAGATAGTATTATGCGTAAAGAGTTTATAGTGCTATCGCTTTATGTAGATGAACGTACAAAATTACCTGCCACTGAGCAAACTGTTTTTAAAACCAGTAGCGGAGCCGATAAAAATATTGTAACTGTTGGAGATAAATGGGCGACTTTTCAAACAGAAAATTTTGGAGCTACCAGCCAACCACAATATGTAATTTTAAACCCCAACGAAAAGCTTTTAACCAAAACAAAATTTTATACACCAAACCCTGATGAATTTGCAAGTTGGTTAAAGTGTGGTTTGGGAGAGATGAAGTAATAAATATAAAAAAACTAAAATTCAAAGCTGATTCCGCCAAATTAAAAAACCCTTAATCGAGGGGTTTTTTAATTTGGGAGTTACAGTTTCTTAAGGGATAATATTATAATGTAATTTGTTTTTCTGTCATCATTTTGCGTAGGTTAATTAATCCATAACGCATACGGCCTAATGCAGTGTTTATACTGCAATTGGTAAGGGCGCTAATTTCTTTAAAACTTAAGTCGGCGTAGTGGCGTAAAATAATAACCTCACGTTGGTCTTCTGGCAACATATCTACCAAACGTCTAACTCTATCGTGGCTTTGGTTAGCCATCATTTTTTGATCGGCACCTGGCTCAAAAAAGTTTAGTATTTCAAAAATATCTTTATCATCACTTGTTTTAATAGTTGGCGTACGTTTTACTTTTCTAAAATGGTCTACACACATATTATGTGCAATACGCATTGCCCATGGTAAAAATTTTCCTTCGTCGGTGTATTTACCAGCTCTAAGGGTGTCAATTACTTTAATAAATACTTCCTGAAAAAAATCTTCAGCTAAGTACCTATCTTTTACTAATAAATAAATACTAGTAAAAATCTTTTCTTTGTAACGTAATACAATAGTAGAAAATGCATCACTATCTCCATCTACATACAAATGAATAAGTTGCTGGTCGGTTAAGTTTGTTAGACATTTCATAACTTCTACAATTTTTTGATTTAGGATGTTATTTGTTAACAGGAATCAATATTGATTATTTTGCGTAGAAGTATACTTGATAGGCTTTTTGGTTTTTATCTTTATTGGATATTGGTTGTGTAAAATTATAGATTATGTTGAAAATTACTAGTGTACTAATACCTAATTTTTTATAGTAGTTATACGATAGTATATTTACGAAATAAATCTACAACAATTTCATAATCATTTTTATAAATCGAATATACTTTAAGAAATCTTTCACATTTATAAAGGAATGTTACAACTATTAGTGCAATTAAATTGTTTTAAATAAAATGTTAATTTTTACTTTACTAAATAAATGACAACTATTACAAACGGCATTGCAATAAAAGGCGCAAGAGTTCATAATTTAAAAAATATTTCGGTAACCATACCTCGAAATAAACTAGTGGTAGTAACAGGTGTATCGGGTAGTGGCAAATCATCGTTAACCATTGATACACTTTTTGCAGAAGGGCAACGCCGCTATGCCGAAAGCCTTAGTGCATACGTAAGGCAGTTTATGCAGCGTATGAATAAACCTGATGTAGATGATATAAAAGGACTTTGCCCAGCCATTGCAATTGAGCAAAAAGTTATTACTCGTACACCACGTAGCACAGTGGGTAGCATGACGGAGATTTACGATTATCTACGTTTATTATTTGCTAGAGTTGGAAAAACAATTTCTCCAATTAGTGGTAAGCAAGTAAAAAAACAAGATGTAACGGATGTTATTAACAACATAAAAAAATTAAACGACGGCGATAAAGTTTTTATTTTAGTACCCTTTAAAATAAATAAAAATAGAGATGTAAAAGAGGAGTTGAATATTTTATTGCAAAAAGGATTTTCTAGAATATATCATCAAAAAGAAATAATAAAAATAGAAGATCTTCTTGAGTCAAAAAAACTATCAACTATTAACTATCAACTATTAACTTATGTTTTAGTTGATCGTTTTATTAAAAAAGATTTTGAGGAGGAAGACTTACATAGAATATCCGACTCGGTTAACACTGCATTTTACGAAGGCGAGGGTGAAATGCAAATTGAAATTAATGGCACAAAAAAAATAACCTTTAGCAATAAGTTTGAGTTAGATGGTATTGTGTTTGAAGAACCTTTGCCTAACTTATTTTCATTTAATAATCCCTACGGTGCTTGCCCAACTTGTGAGGGTTTTTCTCAAATATTGGGAATAGATAAAGATTTAATTATACCTAACCCACAATTAAGTGTGTATGAAGGTGCAGTAGCGCCATGGAAGGGAGAAAAATTAGTATGGTGGAAAGATCAATTTATTCAAAAAGCAAAAAATATAAAATTTCCCATACACAAACCAATTATTGATTTAAGTGTAGCTGAAATGCAATTGCTATGGAGTGGGGGTAATGGAGCATTAGGTATAAACGATTTTTTTAAAGAGGTTGAAGCAAATTTATACAAAGTACAATACCGAGTTTTATTAAGTAGATATAGGGGAAGAACCGCCTGTACAGCGTGCAATGGTTATCGCTTACGAAAAGAAGCGTTATATATAAAAGTTACCGATAAACATATTGGTCAGTTGTGTGAGGTACCTGTAAAAGAGTTGAAAACTTGGTTTGATAAATTAAAACTAAGTGCCTTTGATACAGTAGTTGCTAAACGTATTTTAATTGAAATTGAACATAGAATTAAAACGTTGTTAGATGTTGGCCTTGGTTATCTTACTTTAAATCGGTTAGCTAATTCGCTAAGCGGTGGCGAAAGCCAGCGCATACAACTTACTAGAAGCCTTGGAAGCAACTTAACCAATTCGTTATATATATTAGATGAACCTAGCATTGGGCTGCATAGTAGAGATACAAGTCGATTAATAAAGGTATTAAAAGAATTAAGAGATTTAAATAATACCGTTGTTGTGGTAGAGCATGATGAAATGATGATGAGAGAAGCTGATTATATTATTGATATGGGCCCATTAGCTAGTCATTTAGGTGGTGAGGTGGTTGCCGCAGGAAATTATAAGGAATTAATTGCTAACGATAAAAGCCTAACAGGAAAATACCTTAGCGGCAAATTAAAAATTGAGCCACCAAAGCAAATTCGTAAATGGACAAGAAGTATAACCGTTGAAGGCGCAAGACAAAACAATTTAAAAAATATTAATGTTGAGTTTCCTTTAAATGTATTGTGTGTAGTAACCGGTGTAAGCGGTAGCGGTAAAACTACATTGATAAAACAAATTTTATATCCTGCCTTACAAAAATTAAAAGGAGAGTTTACCGAAAAAAGCGGTATACATAAAAGTATAAAAGGCGATGTTGATTTTATTGCACAAATAGAAATGGTAGATCAAAACCCAATTGGTAAAAGCAGCCGTAGTAATCCGGTAACGTACATAAAAGCGTACGATGAAATAAGAGATTTGTATAGTAAACAGCACATGAGCAAAATTCGTGGCTTTTTACCAAAGCACTTTTCGTTTAATGTAGATGGGGGAAGATGTGATGCATGCAAAGGCGAAGGAGAGCAAACAGTAGAAATGCAGTTTTTGGCAGATGTACATTTAACCTGTGATGTATGTATTGGAAAACGTTTTAAAGATGAAGTGTTGGAAGTAAAATACAACCATAAAAATATTTATGAATTATTAGAAATGAGTGTTGACCAAGCCATAGAATTTTTTGTAGACGAACCTAGCGTAGCAAAAAAAATTAAACCATTAAGTGATGTTGGTTTAGGTTATGTAAAATTGGGACAAAGCAGCGATACCTTAAGTGGTGGCGAAGCACAACGAGTAAAACTAGCTAGTTTTTTAGGCAAAGGAAAAGCACAAGGCAGTGTATTGTTTATTTTTGATGAGCCTACAACAGGGTTACATTTTAACGATATTAAAAAACTATTAACCAGTTTTAATGCATTGATAGAGCAAGGGCATAGTATTTTAGTAATTGAGCACAATACCGATGTAATTAAAAGTGCCGATTGGGTAATAGACCTTGGTCCAGAGGCTGGGGATGCCGGCGGTAATTTAGTTTTTAGTGGTAAACCTGCCGATTTAAAAAAATGTAAAGAAAGTTTTACGGGAAAATATTTATAAATTATCGCAACCTATCACTACTTTTTATCAATTTTTCATCTTTATTAATAGCCCGTGCTGCTAACAATAAAAATAGAGTTATAAAACCATGTAGTAATGCAGTTAACGAATAGGTACCTACTGTAAAAGTTTGCACTTGCTTAACATATAAAAAAAGTAAAAAAGCTTCTATTAATATTGCTAATACTATAAGCCTAAGTTGCATTATTCTATTTTTAAATAAACATAGTATTACAATACTTAGTAAACCAACAACAAGTGTGGCTGCTAAAAGCAAACTATTTTCTGTGCCGGTTAAAGGGTAAGAGGCTATTGCTTTTGCATTTGTACCACTATAAAAAGGAAACTTTAACGTTAAAAAGCTACATACACTAGCCAATAATAACCATATCGTTTGAATACGCTGCAACATATTTTTTTGTAAAAATACTTATTACAAAATAAAACCACTCAAATAAGTTGAGTGGTTTTATTTTTAAAACTTAAATAGTTTGCTTTACTCTTATATAACTTTTAAAGCAACGTGTTGCTGTGTTGTAGCATTAATTTTTTGAATTGCTGCAGGTTTTAAACCACTATTGCTTTTAGCTTGTTTAACTATAAATGGCTTTTTAAACGTCCTATTCAGTGTATTTTTGCTACCGGGTTATAAAACGGTGTTAACATTTGCCTCTGCCATTTTTGGCTTTACTTTTACCTCATTTATTTGTTGGGCAACTAAAACGTTGCTTAAAACAAATGTTACTTAGCGTAAAGGCAAAAAAAATCTCCATAATTGGAGATTTTTTTAAATTATTTTTCAATTCTATAGTTCAGGATATAAAGGAAACTGACCCATAAATATTTTTACTTCTTTAGCTATTGTGGCTAAAACAGTTTCATCATCTGCATTCATTAATGCCTTGTCAATAAAATTTACTACAGCTGCCATATGTTCTTCCTTCATACCTCGGGTTGTTATTGCGGCTACACCTACTCTTATACCGCTAGTAACAAATGCACTTTTATCATCGTAAGGTACCATGTTTTTATTTACAGTAATATCTGCCTTACCTAATGTTTGCTCTCCTTTTTTCCCACTAATATTTTTGTTGCGTAAATCTATTAACATTAAATGGTTATCGGTACCACCACTAATAATATTATACCCCAATTCTGTAAAAGCCTTTGCCATAGCCCTTGAGTTAGCAACCATTTGTTTTGCATATACGGTAAATTCATCGGATAATATTTCGCCAAATGCAATTGCTTTTGCAGCAATTACATGCATAAGTGGACCACCTTGTGTACCCGGAAAAACAGCCATATCTAACAAATTGCTCATCATTCGTACATTGCCCTTTACATCTTTTAAACCAAACGGGTTTTCAAAATCTGTTTTCATTAAAATAATACCCCCCCTTGGGCCACGTAAAGTTTTATGTGTAGTGCTTGTTACAAAATGACAATGCTCAAAAGGGCTACTTAATAAGCCTGCTGCAATTAAACCTGCTGGATGTGCCATGTCGCACCAAACAAATGCATTAATTTCATCTGCTACTTTCCGTATTCTAGCATAATCAATGTCTCTGCTATACGCACTAGCGCCACAAATAATTACTTTAGGTTTTTCGGCTCTTGCTTTTTCTTCTAACATTTCGTAATCTAATAAGCCAGTATCTTGCTTAACTCCATAAAAAACGGGGCGGTACAATTTTCCACTAAAATTTACAGCACTACCATGTGTTAAATGCCCACCCATGCTAAGGTCTAGCCCCAAAATTGTATCGCCAGGTTGTAAAATAGCTAGTAGTAATGCTGCATTTGCTTGTGCACCACTATGGGGTTGTACGTTTGCGTATGCACAATTAAATACTTGCTTTAATCGATCAATGGCTAGTTGCTCTACTTGGTCAACAACTTCGCAACCTCCATAATACCTACGCCCAGGGTAACCCTCGGCATATTTATTGGTTAACGACGTGCCCATTGCCTGCATTACTTGTAAGCTGGTAAAATTTTCCGAGGCTATAAGCTCAATACCATGGCGTTGGCGTTCTAACTCTTGATCAATTAAATTGAAAACTAAACTGTCTTGCTGCATTTTATACGAATTGATTAAATATCAAATTAACTTTTAAATAGAATGCAAATGTACGGTGTGCTTTTTTTATTATGAATTTCGTTTAATAAAATTATTCATTTAAAAGCCTTAATTTCACTATCCTTTTATAAATGCTTTAAAAAAACCTTGCATGAAGGCAATAATACCTGTAGCAGGTGCTGGCACAAAATTAAGGCCACACACATATACACAGCCTAAGGCACTAATACCATTAGCTGGAAAAACTGTATTAAGTATAATTGTAGATCAATTAAACGAAGCAGGTGTAAATGAGTTTATTTTTATTATTGGTTACTTAGGCGAAAAAATTCAAGATTATGTACAGCAACATTACCCACACTTAAAATGTCATTTTGTTCAACAAAATGATAGAAACGGAACTGGATATGCTATAAAACTTACTAAAGAAATTGTAGACCAAGATGAAGTTATTATTGTATTGGGTGATACAATAGCTGAATATAATGTGAAAGATTTTATTACATCTCCACATTCATTGCTTGCCGTAAAAAAGGTAGATGATCCAAGAAATTTTGGTGTTGCCGAAATTGATGAGCATAATTTTATTAGTCGTGTTGTAGAAAAACCTACCATACCTAAAAGCAATATGGCACTTGTGGGCATATATAAAATTAAAGAAACAGCCCTTTTATTTACGTGTATAGAAACGCTATTAAAAACAGATGTAAAAACATACGACGAATTTAATTTAACCGATGCCTTGCAGTGCATGATTATAAATGGGGTAAAGTTTCAGGCATTTAAGGTAGATGCTTGGTTTGATTGCGGAAAAAAAGAAACATTAATTGAATCAAATGCTACCTTGTTAAAAAAATTTGGCGGCAACGGAAAGCAAGAGGATTTTGAAAATACAATTTTCATACCACCGGTAAGTATTGCAGCAGGGTGTAAAATTGCTAACTCGGTAATAGGGCCAAATGTAACTATTGGCGAAAATACCACCATAAACTGTGGTATTATTAAAGATTCAATTATTGGTGCATACTCTAATTTATACGAAATAGTATTAAACAATTCACTTATTGGTAATGATGCGGAGGTAAAAGGAGTGAGTAGAAATTTAAATATTGGCGATAATACGGCTATAGACTTAGGTGGTGGAGGAAAATAATAGATGAAAAAAGGTCCTTTTTTATTTTATATCTATTAACACTTATTAAGAAAAATGGAAATCATCTTCTGCCCAACCACAAATAATACCACCCATTAGCGCAAGCCATACAATCCAATAGCCGGCATGTATAAACGTAAGTTTCCATGTTTTGCGGCTAAATATAACTAATTAGCCAAAACGCTTTATTTACAAGGTTTTACGAAAATAAAATACATTCAAGGTACAAATAAGGTACAATACCTTTCAGGAAATTCACTTTTGAGGGGTTGGATAACAATAAATAATTTACATTTACTAAAAACAAAATAATATGAAAAAGTTGTTAATTATTCCAATGTTATTTATGTGTAGTATGGTAATTGGACAATCTAAAAAAATTATAGGCAACCCTATTAAAATAGAAAATCTTGAGGTTGCCCAATATGATTTTCCTAAAACCATGAATTGGTTAGATGCTAAAGCTGCATGTGCTAAGCTAGGTAAAGGTTGGAGACTACCTACAAAAGATGAATTGAATGTTATGTATAAATACAAAGATAAAATTGGCGGTTTTGCGGATTACTACTATTGGAGTTCCACCGAGAGCAATAATTACGACGCGTGGAGCCAGGGCTTCAATTTTGGCTTACAGAACTACGGCAGCTACAAGGGCACCAGATACAATGTTCGGGCTGTGAGGGCTTTTTAACTATTTATCAATTTAACTATTTTTAATAACCGCATAGCGGTCGATTTTTAAAAATAAAACAATAGCAATAAAGGATAAGAGTGAGGTAAGTCCAAAAACTAATGCCACATTACCTTTTTTTTAATTCTTCGTCAGTTAGTCCTTCGGCCTTTATCCATGCAGTACCAAATAAAGCCAATTAGTAGCGTTACTAAGGAGGCAACAGCAGCACTTAATGCTCTGTGAGTCATATTCATGATAATTAGTTTTATTTAAGCCAAACTTAAAAATAATATTCAAATTTCAAGTTTTACAAAAAACGAGCAATTTTTATATGAAAAGCTTTATAATTAAAGAAATTTTTGGTTAAATATAAAATAAAAGTATTTACTTTGCGTTTCAAAGTACTTTTAGTTTATGTTTTATAAACCTTGACTAACCGTTAATTTTATTTATGCAAAATAGAGTAACACAATTATTTGGAATAAAGTATCCCATAATACAAGCCGGAATGATATGGGCAAGCGGTTGGCGTTTGGCAAGTGCAGTAAGCAATGCTGGGGGCTTAGGGCTAATTGGTGCAGGTAGTATGTATCCAGATGTGTTAAGGGAGCATATTCAAAAATGTAAAGCAGCTACCAATAAACCTTTTGGCGTAAATGTGCCGTTGCTCTATCCAGCTATTAATGAGTTGATTGAAATAATTATAGAAGAAAAAGTGTCCATTGTTTTTACAAGTGCTGGTAACCCTAAAACTTGGACATCTACCTTAAAAAAAGAAGGAATAATAGTAGTACATGTAGTAAGCAGTAGCAAATTTGCACAAAAAGCCGAGGAAGCCGGTTGCGATGCTGTAGTAGCAGAGGGCTTTGAAGCTGGTGGCCATAATGGAAGAGAGGAAACGACTACTCTGGTTTTAATACCATTAGTACGTAATACTGTAAAAATTCCGGTAATTGCAGCAGGCGGTATTGCCACAGGTAGGCAAATGTTTGCATCAATGGTGTTAGGAGCCAGTGGTGTACAAGTGGGTAGTAGATTTGTGGCTAGCAACGAAGCCTCGGCTCACTTAAATTTTAAAGAAAAAATAATTGGTTTGGGCGAGGGGGATACCATGCTTTCCTTAAAACAATTAACGCCTGTTCGGCTAATAAAAAATAGTTTTTTTGAGGAGATAAAAAAAGCAGAAGAAAATTGTGCAAGTATTGAAGAACTTACAACAATTTTAGGAAGAGCAAGAGCAAAAAAAGGAATGTTTGAAGGTGATTTACAAAATGGCGAATTAGAAATAGGGCAGGTAAGTGCATTAATAAATGAAATAAAGCCAGCAGCAGAAATTGTAAAAGAAATTTGGACTGAATTTGAACTAACACAAAACAAACCTCTAATATAAATCATTACAATTGCATAATTTTATAATTGTGCAAAACAATACACAACAAATGGCAAAACAAAAGACTATGAATAGGGTAAAGATTAATAAGATAGTAATTGGTTTTTTTTAATATTAATTTTTAATATTTTACCTGCACCATTTGGACCAAGTAAACCAAAAATTTTTCCTTTGCCGATTTCTAAGCTAATATCATCTACTGCTTTTTGAGTAGCAAAATATTTTTTTAGATTATGTAATTCTAAAATGTTCATGTTAAAGAGTTATGGTGTAAATGTAATTTTTATTAACAGAATAAAAAGTTATGAAAATTATAAGCGGCAAAAATTAATTATAAAGTATTATAACTTTTATTAAATTGAGCTGTTGACACATCAGCACATCAGCACATCAGCACATTGTTTTGCTACTCGTTCCCCATCCATTGCGGCACTTACAATTCCGCCAGCATATCCTGCACCTTCGGCACAGGGGTATAAATTATTTAACTGAGGATGGGTAAGTGTTTCATTATCTCTTGGAATACGTATAGGAGATGATGTACGGCTTTCTGTAGCTACCACAACTGCTTCGTTGGTAAAATATCCTTTCATTTTTTTACTAAATTCTATAAAACCTTTTGCCAAAGCACTGTATACAAAATTTGGTAAAACATCTATTAAATTAGTTGTTGCTAAACCTGGTTGATAAGAGCAATCAGGTAATGTTGATGAAGAGGTGTTGTTACTAAAATCAACCATACGTTGTGCAGGCGCAACAAATTTTCCGCCGCCAGCACTAAAGCAATCTTGCTCAACCATTTGTTGAAAATACAATAGGGCTAAAGGGTTCTTTTCTAAACTTCCTAAACCCCTAAACTTTTCTAAACCTTTCAAGCTTTTAATGGCATCTTCTAACCCCACTTGCACTACCATTCCACTATTAGCATAAGGATTATTTCTTTTGCTAGGGCTCCATCCATTTACTACTAATTCGTTTGCACTTGTTGCTGCAGGGGCAATAATACCGCCTGGGCACATACAAAAACTAAATACTCCTCTACCATTTATTTGTTGTACTAAAGAATAAGCAGCAGGGGGAAGTACATGGTTTGTTGCATTACTTTTATATTGGCATTCATTTATTAACTCCTGCGGATGCTCAATACGAACACCCAATGCAAAAGGTTTTGCTTCTATTAAAATATTTTTTTGGTGGAGTAATTCAAAAATATCTCTAGCACTATGCCCAGTGGCTAAAATAAATGCGTCTCCATCAAACCTATTTCCATCTGCAGTTTTTACTGCAATAACATTGTTGTTTTCAATGATAAAATCGGTTACTTTTTTTTCAAATAAAAATTGGCCACCACAGTCAATTATTTGGTTACGGATAGCCGTAATAATTTGTGGTAATTTATTAGTACCAATATGTGGGTGTGCTTCGTATAAAATATTTTCATCGGCACCAAATCGTACAAAATGATTTAAAATTTTATCAATGCTGCCTCTTTTATTACTTCTTGTATATAATTTACCATCGCTATAGGTACCTGCTCCACCCTCGCCAAAGCAATAATTACTCTCTGGATTTACAATGCCTTCTTTATTTAGTATGGCTAAATCTCTACGTCTTGCTCTTACATCTTTTCCTCTTTCTAAAATAATTGGCTTTATACCATTTTCAATTAATTGCAATGCTGCAAATAAGCCAGCAGGTCCGGCTCCAATTATTACAACGCTTATAGTGGCGTTTGTTACCTCCTTAAAAGTGGTGTTTATTAACGCTCTGTTATGGAAAGGCTCATTAATAAAAGCTATTAGAGTAAGGTTTACCCAAATAGTTTTTGCCCTAGCATCAATTGATTTTTTTTGTAGATAATATCCGGTAACGGCATTTTCTTTTACACCACAACTGTTGGCAATATTTTTTTTTATTATGCTATCATCTGTAGCCTCGGAGGGAAGTAGTTTTAATATAATTGTTTGCTGCATATAATCAATGCCGAATATTTGTTTCGGAAATTTTTTACCTAAATTTTTTTACCTAATCTCTTACTTATTTACTTTTTGGGGGATCAGGGCAATTAAAATGGCAAATCATCAACCGCATCTGGCGGGGTAGCACTAAAGGTATCTAAGGGTTCTATAAATTCATTATCTGTTTTTGCAGAGGAGGGTTGCAAAATTTGTTCTAAACGCCAAGCATCAAGGTTAGTAAAGTAGGTAGTTTTCTCATCTTTTTCCCATTTAGTACCTCTAATATTAAAATATACTTTTACTTCATCGCCTACATTTACCCTATCTATAATTGCTGTTTTGTCTTGTACACACTGAAACTTAGCAAAGTTGGTAACCGTTCTACCACCAATATCTTCGGTTTTTTCAATTACAAATTCCCTGGTTTTAAAAGTTTCTGTACGTTGTACAATTTCACTTTTTTCAATTAATTTTCCTGTAAGTTCGTAGCTCATAATCGTTGTTTAACTCCTCAAAAGTAAATGTATTTTAGTAAAAATATTTTTATTCATTTTTTTTGCAATTAATTTCGTAAAAATATCTACCTTCCTCTACTAATACATTTGCAGCAAAAATTATGTTTAAAAAACACCTTTTCCTTTTTTTAATAACCAGTTGGCTTTTCAGTTGCCAAACATTTTATCAACCACAAACGGTAAAATATAAAGATTATAGGCTTACGCAAACTAGTAAGCAAGATGGTGCACTTAATACAGCATTAAAGCCCTATACAGATAGTGTAAATAAAAATATGAACGATATTATTGCTGTGGCCGAAGAAGAACTTGTAAAACGACAACCAGAGGGTAGTTTAGGAAATATAATGGCCGATGGAATGTTAGCTATAGCAAAAGAAAAGTACAATCAACCTATTGATGCATCGTTTATAAATTTTGGAGGCATTCGCCTACAGGCTATACCAGCAGGGAATATTACCAGAGGTAAATTATTCGAGTTAGCCCCTTTTGATAATGTTATTGTACTGCAAAAAATTAAGGGTAAAGTATTTCAACAATTTTTAAATCATATTTCTAGCAGAGGTGGTTGGCCAACAGCGGGTATGACCTGGCAAATAAAAAATAAAGAAGCTATTAATGTTTTAATAGGACGTAAACCCTTACTTGAAACATCTACCTACACAATAGCGTTGGTTGATTATGTTGCAAATGGCGGAGATGATTGTGAAATGCTAAAATCTATTTCACAAATAAATAATGGCATACTATTTAGAGATGCTATTATAGCCTATTTCAGCAGCTTTACTAAACAAGGCAAAAAAATTCCTGCAATCACCGAAAAAAGAGTATCTAATGCAAACTAGGCGACATTTTTTACAACAAGCCGCTTTGGCATCTGGGGCAATGCTTACAAGCAATAGTTTAATGGCCGAAATACAGGCAGATGCTGCTGCAAAAAAGTTAACCATTTTACATACAAACGATGTACATAGTAGATTAGACCCTTTTCCAATGGATGGCGGACGAAACCAAGGTTTAGGTGGGGTGGCGGCAAGAGCCGATTTGATAAAAAAAATTAGAAAAGAAGAAAAAAATATTTTGCTGTTAGATGCAGGAGATATTTTTCAAGGAACACCTTACTTTAATTTGTATAAAGGCGAGCCAGAAATGAAGGCAATGGCTATTATGGGATACGATGCGGCTACAATGGGTAATCATGATTTTGATGCTGGTTTAGAAAACTTTGCAACACAATTACAGCATGGGAAATTTGAGCTGTTATTGTGCAATTATGATATGTCTGGCACACCTATGGAAGGTAAATACCAACCCTATAAAATAGTTAAAAAAGGTAAATTAAAAATTGGAATAACTGGCGTAGGTATTGAGTTAAATGGGCTAGTGCCAGAAAGTTTGTATGGCAATACAAAATATTTAGACCCTGTGCAAAATGCCAATACCATTGCAAGTAAATTAAAAAAAGAAGAAGGCTGCGATATGGTCATTTGCCTTAGCCATTTAGGCTACAAATACAAAGAAAATAAACTAAGCGATATTGAATTTGCTAAACAAAGTGAACATATAGATTTAATATTAGGTGGGCATACCCATACATTTTTAGATGCCCCAGAAACGTATAAAAATAAAGTGGGGAGCGATGTGTTGATAAATCAAGTTGGCTTTGCAGGTATTATACTAGGAAGATTAGACTTTGAGTTTGGGAAAATGAGCGCAAAAAACCTTGAAAAAGCCCATTCTATTATTATAAGGGAAAAATAAATGAATAAAAAAATTTTTTTTCAACATTTTGTTAGATATTCGCTCTCCCATGAAATTTTTTTCAATTTAATCTGAAAATAGTTTGTGGTAAATACCAAAAAAATAAATCAACATATAAACTGCTTAAGAAATAATGGATAAGGCTTTTGAAAAGGTATGGGCTAATTGCTTAGATATTATAAAAGATATTGTAGAGTGGCAACATTTTAAAACTTGGTTTGAACCCATTGAGCCGATTGCACTAAAAGAAAAAATATTAACCATACAAGTTCCAAGTCAATTTTTTTATGAGTATCTTGAAGAGCATTACATTTCTTTATTAGCAAAAACATTAAAAAGAGAAGTAGGAAAAGATGCCCAATTAGAATATAGAATAATGGTAGACAGTGGTAACAATAAAAATAAACCACTAACAACCAATATTCCTGGGCAAGGTTTCAAATCATATTCAAACAACGAAATGGATTTTCCTTTAGTCATAAATAACCCTGTTAAAAATCCGTTTGTAATACCGGGGTTAAAGAAAATGCAAATTGACCCCCAATTAAATCATGCCTATACTTTTGATGCATTTATAGAAGGCGATTGTAATAGAGTAGCCCGTAGAGCAGGAAAAACTGTAGCAGAAAAACCAGGGGCAACATCTTTTAATCCTTTAGTAATTTATGGTGGCGTTGGCCTTGGTAAAACACATTTAGCACAAGCCATTGGTAATGAGGTTAAGCGTTTGCACAACAATAAAGTAGTATTATACGTAAGTTCCGAAAAATTTATTAATCAATTTATAGATCATGGCCGTAATGGCGCCATCAACGATTTTATACATTTTTATCAATTAATAGATGTATTAATTATAGATGATGTACAGTTTTTTAATAGGGCCGAAAAAAGTCAGGATGCTTTTTTCTCTATTTTTAATCATTTACACCAAAGCGGCAAACAGCTTATTTTAACAAGCGATAAGCCACCAAAAGATTTAGAAGGGGTACAAGAAAGGTTATTAAGCCGATTTAGATGGGGTTTAAGTGCCGATTTACAAGTGCCAGACTACGAAACCAAAATTGAAATCTTAGAAAAAAAGATGAAAAAGGATGGTTTAGAGATGCCAAAAGAAGTAGTAAAATATATTGCGTACAACATAAATAGCAACGTAAGAGAGTTAGAAGGAGCATTAATTTCATTATTGGCACAATCTTCGCTCAATAAAAGGGAAATAGATCTTGAATTAGCTAAAAAAGTGTTACGAAATTTTGTAAAATCATCCAGTAAAGAAATAACCATAGATACCATTCAAAAAATGGTGTGTGAGTATTTTGATGTGCCTTACGATAAGTTGTTACAAAAAACTCGTAAAAGAGAAATTGTACAAGCAAGACAAATTACCATGTTCTTAGCAAAAGCCTTTACCAAAAACTCGTTAAAAACCATTGGAGAGCATTTTGGCGGAAGGGACCATACTACGGTAATACACAGTTGCCAAACCGTTAAAGATTTAATGGATACCGATACCTTATTTAAAGAAAGTGTGATAGAGCTACAACAGAAGGTGCAGTTAGCAGCAATGTAAAGAATAGTTTTTAAAAAATAGTAAAAGCGATTATCAGATTTGGTGGTCGCTTTTTAGTGTAAACTTCCCGCCGCCGTCTTGTGTCCGACAAACGGCGAAATTGAATCAGTTTTTAGAAAGGTAAGACCAACAGGGGCAACAAAAGTTTTCAAGATTTTGGTGCAGCATTATAAAGTTGAGTTTAATTTTATAAATTATTAGTCAGATGCAGCTAACTAATATTCAGCCATTGTTAGATATCGAGGGTTATGAATAAGTATTTTTGGCGTATCAAGAACTTTAAATATTCAATAAAATAATGACTAAAATTTCAGGCACCAAAATGTAACCTAAGGCTTAAAGTATAGTTCTAATTCATCTTAGGAACCGTTTCTTTTTTACACCTCACCCTATGTCATTTCTTTACATTAATTTCACAAAAAAATAGGGATACCCATAGTGCAGTTTTTTAAAAATATTTTTTCTACGAATACGAATGCAAAGGAGTTTAAAAAACAACTTAATAATGTTATTGGCTTTATTCCAGGCGATGCTGCAATTTATAAAACGGCACTAAGCCATCGTAGCGTTAGAGAAGGTGCTGATGAAAACAACGAACGATTAGAATTTTTAGGCGATGCAGTACTAAGCAGTATTGTAGCTCATTATTTATTTAGAAAATACCCCTACAAAGGCGAAGGCTTTTTAACCGAAATGCGGAGTAAAATGGTTAACCGCCAAAAGCTAAATGAAATAGCGTTAAAAATGGGCTTAAAAAAAATTACCTTTTATAATAAATTTGATAATGCATTAAAAGTATCGCAAATATTTGGCAATACCTTAGAGGCGTTAATTGGTGCAGTATATTTGGATAAGGGGTACGACAAAACAAAAACTTGGGTAGAAAAAGAATAATAATGCCTTATTTATTTATAGATGATTTAGAAGTAATTGAAATAAATATTAAAAATAAATTGTACGGCTGGGCCAATAAAAATGGTAAAGCAGTAGAGTTTGAGCTATTAAATGAAAAATTTGAAAGTGGCCGAAGGTTATTTACCATTGGTGCAATGGTAGATGGGGAATTAATAGCTGAAGCTAAAGGCTTCAACAAAAAAGATGCCAGCCAAATAGCAGCACAAATGGCGGTGGATAAATTGGGATTGTAAAACTTGTTCATAGCCTATGGTTCATAGTTCATAGAAGAACTGTAATGAATCATCAACCATGAACCATCAACCATGAACCATGAACTTTGGAATACTAGGAAGCGGCAGTTGGGGCACAGCCTTAGCAAAAATTTTAACCGACGGCGGACAAACTATTTATTGGTATAACCGAAGCCAAACTGCTATTGATCATATAAAAACCCGTAACCACAATCCGCAATACTTACCCACAGCACATTTTAATGTTAGTAAACTAAAACTTACTACAAGTCCAGAGGAAGTAATAAAAAATAGCGATTGCATTTTAATTGCGGTACCATCTGCCTATGCCGATGATGTACTAAGCCCTTTACCCAAAGATATTTTTGTGGGCAAAAAAATAATTAGTGCTATAAAAGGAATATTACCACAAAGCAATTTGTTGTTGAATGATTATTTAAAACAACATTTTAAGGTACCAATCGAAAATTATTTTGCAGTGTTAGGCCCTTGCCATGCAGAGGAAGTAGCAGCAGAAAAATTATCGTACTTAACCTTTTCTGGGGTAGATGAAACAGTAACAAACGAAATAGCTGCCTGTTTTAAAACGCCTTATTTAAATACGATTACCAATAATGATATTTATGGGGTACAATACGCCGCCATACTTAAAAATATTTATGCCGTAGGTGCAGGTATTGCATATGGGTTAGAGTATGGCGATAATTTTTTAAGTGTACTAATAGCCAATGCAGCCGATGAAATGGCAAGCTTTTTACGCAAAAGCGGCATTAAAAATATTGAGGTTGGGCATACCGATGCACAGGTTAATACTAAGCGAAGAACAAATTATGCAGCCTCTGTTTACCTAGGCGATTTATTGGTTACATGTTACAGCCTTCACAGCCGTAATCGTAGCTTTGGTAATATGATTGGTAAGGGCTATAGCGTAAAAGCAGCCCAGCTAGAAATGAATATGGTTGCCGAAGGCTATAATGCCAGCAAGTGTATGTTTATCATAAACCAAACCGTAGATGCCGAAATGCCTATGGCACATACCATTTATCAAATACTTTGGAAAAATCTCTCTGCAAAGGAAGGGTTTAACAAAATAGAAGAGAGTTTAATTTAAATCGGTGATACCTTTTCAGTACAAATAAAATGCAATGCCTTTCTCGTTTTCAAACATAAGTAACTACGTAATAATCGGAATGATTGTTATATTGCTATCTTCTGAGATTATAAAGTATTTTAGAAAATATCCGCAGCGTTAAAAAAATAAATCCGCAGCAATACCATCTGCAAAAAGTTTTCCTTCATTCGTTAAAATTATTTTCAAATTTTCTAGTACAACTTTTTTTGTACTAGTATATTTTGCACTTTGTTGGGTCAACTTTGTACTAAACGCTTCTCCAAATTTTATTTTTACATAATTCAAATCTAAACCTTCCACCGTTCGTAACGATGTCATTATATATTCGTTTAGTTGCTGTGTTTGTGTAAGCGCTTCCTCTTCGTAAGGCACACCGTTTTTTTGGATAGATTGAATGTACAATGCATTGTTAGCAATATTCCATCGTCTAATCCTAACGCCATCAAACGAGTGTGCCGATGGGCCAAAACCATAATATTTTTTGCCTTGCCAATAACTACTATTGTGTTTACTTCGTAAGTTAGGTTTAGCAAAATTACTTATTTCATAATGCTCATAACCAGCTGCAGAAAGCCATTCCATCAATAATAAAAATTGTTGTGCTTGTTTTTCACTATCGGTAGTAGCTATTTTTTTTGCCTCTATCATTTTAGCTAAAATAGTTTTAGGCTCAATAGTTAATGCATAACAACTAATATGTGGGATACCTTTTTCAATAACGGTTTGTACATTTTGTTTCCAATCTTCATTACTCAATAGGTGAGAGCCATAAATTAAATCAACCGAAAAATTAGTAAAACCAGCCGCTTTTATTTTGTCAATACAAGCTAAACTTTCTGCTGCGGAGTGGGCTCTATTCATCCATTTTAATTCATCTTTATTAAAACTTTGCAAGCCTACACTTAATCTATTAACACCCATTTTTTTCCAGCATAATAATTTTTCATCAGTAATATCATCTGGGTTTGCTTCTAGCGTAATTTCAATTTCATCTGCAAATTCAAAACGTTCATACAAAGCATCAAAAATTAGTTGTAATTCATCTTCCAATAAAATACTTGGTGTACCCCCGCCAAAATAAATAGTTTCAATAGTTTCTTTTGCAACTACACTAAAATCTTCAGCTTTTTCCCCTTTAGGTGTTAGGAACTTCATTTCTTTAACAATTGCCTCCACCATTTCCTCTCTTAACTTTAAAGAAGTGCTAAAGTGAAAATTACAATACGTACAAGCTTGTTTACAAAAAGGTATATGTATATATATTCCTGCCAATTTTTTAGTTGTATTAAGTATGTTTGAAAATTATAATTTAGATTTGATTATTAATGAGCAAATGTAAATTATTAGTTACCAAGTATGGAATTATACTAGCCCTATTGCTGTATCTTTTTCCAAAGGCAGGTTTATCACAATCAAACGAGATTACCTACAAACTAATAATTAATTATGTTGATAAAAATGCCACGGCAGCAACTTTAGCGTTACAAAACTCCTTCAATAGCAAATTCGAATGCGATGATTATGTAAGTAAACTTATTCCGTTACTCAATACCAAAGGCTATCCTACAGCATCAATAGATAGTATTTTCCAAACAACTACACATACAACTATACAGTTATTTTTAGGTAAAAAATATTTATGGATAAAGTTGGTACCAACCGATATTGATAAAAGGGCCTTAGAACTAAGCGACTTTAAAGAAAAGAATTTTTTTAACAAGCCAATTATTATGCAGCAATTGCAAAAAGTGCAGCAGCGTATTTTAAATTATTACGAAAATAACGGGTATCCTTTTGCTACTGTTTTTTTAGATAGCGTGGGGGTAGATGAGGATAAAATAAATGCCTTATTAAAAGTAAAAAAAGGAGTGTTGTACAAAGTAGATAGCATACGGCAATTAGGCAATGCAAAAATGAGTAACAAATTTTTACAACGTTACTTAAGCATTAGTAACGGCTCTATATACAATAAAACAAAATTACAGAAGGTAAATAAACTGTTGTTAGAGTTGCCTTATGTACAACAGGCACAACCTAGTGATATTACGTTATTAGGGAGTGGCTCTGTAGTTAATTTGTATTTAGCAGCAAAAAAAAGTAGTCAAGTTAGTGCTATAATTGGTTTTTTACCATCGGCTAATCAAAACAATAAATTACAACTAACAGGCGATGTAAATCTTAATTTAAAAAATGCCTTTGGCGGTGGAGAAACCTTATTGGCAACCTGGCAACAATTGCAATTAAATTCGCCCCGCTTAAACTTAGGGTACCAGCAGCCCTACATTTTTGGCAGCAAATTTGGAATAGATTTTTTGTTTGATTTATTTAAAAAAGATTCTTCTTTTTTACAACTCCAAGCACAGTTGGGGGCACAATATCTTTTATCTGCCAACCAATCGGGTAAGTTATTTGTACAATGGCAAAATAGATTTTTATTAGCAGATGGGGTGGATACTGTATTTGTAAAAGCAACTAAAACACTGCCTCCTAATATTGATGTAAGTGCAGTAAATGTGGGATTAGATTATGATTGGAATAAAACAGATTACAAACTAAATCCACGTAGTGGAAATGAAGTAAAAATTATTACTACCCTAGGTCTTAAAAACATAAAACGTAATTCTGTTATTACAGCAATTAAAGATCCAACCTTTAATTACAATAGCTTGTATGACTCGTTAAAAGCAAAATCGTATCAATTGAAAGTGCAAATAATAGTAGCACACTATTTTCCAATAGGTAAACAGGCAACTATTAAAACAGCCCTAAACAGTGGCCTATACAACAGTCCAAATATATTTAGAAACGAATTGTTTCAACTTGGTGGTTACCGATTATTACGTGGCTTTACCGAGGAAAGTATTTATGCAACACAATATGCAGTAGGTAGCGTTGAATATAGGTACAGGCTTAGCCTTAACTCAAATTTATTTGGCTTTGTAGATGTAGGTGTAGTAAAGAATAAGTTTCAATCCATTAATGTAAATAATAATTTTTTAGGTACAGGATTAGGGCTGTTGTTCGAAACTAAATTTGGCTTGCTTAACCTTAGTTATGCCATTGGTAAACGAAACGATATTAAGTTTAATATACGAGAAGCTTCTAAAATACATTTTGGGTATATTAATTACTTTTAAAAAATCGTTAACTCCCTTTACTTTTGTAAAAACAACCACTACAATTGGCTAAACTTTTTCTTATATTTTTTATACTGCTTACAAGCCATATGCTTGTAGTTGCTCAAGTGCAGAATAGTATAAGTATACAACTTGCCGATACCACAAATTCATTATTCGTACCTCCTACAGCCTATCAACGAGTGTTGCAAAATACCGTTTATAAATATCAATATATCGATACAATAAAACCCACCACATCCTTTATTATTTCCACAAAAAAAAGGGCTAATAAAGAAGTGATTTTTTATTTATTGGCAACCCTTACTTTATTGCTTGGTTGCCTAAAAGCTATTTACAGTAAATATTTTAATAACTTATTTAAGGTTTTCTTTAATTCATCTTTACGCCAAAGTCAACTTACCGATCAACTATTACAAGCCAAATTACCCTCCTTACTCTATAACTTTTTTTTTGTAGTAAGTAGTGGCGTATATGTTTATTTAATAGCAAATCACTTTTATAAAACAGCGGCGTTTAATACTTGGGTACTCTTGTTTGTATCTATTCTTTTTTTTGGAGTAGTTTATGCAATAAAATATTCATCTTTAAAATTTACAGGTTGGGTTACAGGCTATGCTCAAGCCATCAATACCTATATGTTTGTGTTATTTTTAATTAATAAAATTTTGGGCATATTATTGGTCCCTTTAAGTATAGCAATAGCATTTCTTCATCCAAAATTTACAAATAGCTTAATCCTTATTTCTTTTTTTTGTATAGCGTTTATGTTTATTTTACGGTTTTTTAAGAGCTATGGATTAGTACAAAATCAATTAAAAATTAGCAGGGGTCACTTTTTTTTATACATTATTGGAGTAGAAATGTTGCCTCTATTATTGATTTACAAAGCTGCGATGCTGTATTTAGCTAAAAATGCCTAATTTTGTATAACCATTTTGTTAATGAATAAGGTTAAAACTGAGGTAAATACGTTGATAGCACCCCCTTTAAAAATTAAAAAAATATTAATTACCCAACCTAAGCCGGATGGTGACAAGTCTCCATATTTTGAACTTGCCAAAAAGCATAATGTAAGCCTTGATTTTCATCCATTTATAGTTGTTGATGGTATCGCTGCTAAGGATTTTCGTAAGCAAAAAATCGACTTAACTAATTACACAGCCGTAGTATTTACCAGCCGTAATGCAATTGATCATTTTTTTAGAGTATGCGACGAAATGAAGGTAAGCGTATCGCAAGATACCAAGTACTTTTGCATCACCGAAGCAGTAGCGCTTTACCTACAAAAATTTATTTTATACCGTAAGCGTAAAGTATTTTATGGCGCCGATGGTACTAATAAAAGTCTATTTGATGTAATTAATAAGCATAAAGACAACGAAAAATTTCTTTACCCTTGCTCTGAAAGTTTTGATAGTGAAATAACAAATTGGCTAAAAAATAATAAATGTGAATACGCAACTCCAGTTTTGTATCGTATTATTAGCAACGATATAAAAGAGGTAGTTAATAAAAACTATGATGTTATTTGCTTTTTTTCTCCAGGAGGCGTTAAAAGCTTATTAGAAAATTTTCCTAAGTTTAAACAAAATGGCACTCGTATTGGTGCGTTTGGGGCTAATACATTTAAAGCAGCAGAAGATGCTGGCCTAACGCTCAATATTAAAGCTCCCCAACCGCAAGCTCCCAGTATGGTAAGTGCCTTAGAGTTATTTCTTTCTACCTATAAAAAAAATAAGTTGTAATATTTACAGCTTTCAACGTTTTACAATACTCAATTTTCTGCAATCGATCTAGCCAAAATTAATACCCATTTTTAATTACTGGTAATACCATCTTGATTTACTATTTAATCCAAAGGACTAAGGGAAAATCTTAGATGATACCTGCCTACCGGCAGGTAGGTTATGCCGATAGAAAAGAGATTGGACTAAAATATTTGTCATATCGGTATAAAATATTTACGAGCAAAGCAACCAGCAGGAGTTAACAAAATTGCCTTTTTAGAAAAAATGTGGAAACTTTAACAATTGAAGTGTTGAATAGGGACATTCCTGGTAAAATTTTACAAACATCTATCCAAATGAAGAACGACTTTCCTTTACTAGCCAATAAAAAAATAACAGAAGACCCCTTATTTATAGGTGTTTACCATACAGTTGCTACCAACCAATAAATACCACAAATTGGTTATAGGGGTATTAAATCAAAACAATATTTTAGCGTAAGTAAATACAATAATTATAATAAATAGGCGTTTACCCCTTTTAGGAGTACTTTTTTTTGGAAAAATTAAATAATGGTTTCAGTTACAAATAATGGTTTTAATTCTAAAAGTCATTATATTTGTTCCTTAACACCCTCAAAGTTTAAAACAATGAAGAATAGATTATTCTTTTTTATAGCTGGAATAGCTATTGTATCCGCATCTTCAAGCTGTAAAATGCTTGGCGGAAAAAACAAATCTGGTAGTTTACCAAAAGATGGACAAGTGCATGGTGTTGAACCAGGCAAGCGTTCAGGTATTGGTCGACCATTTGGTATGATATACATTAATCCTGGAACCTTTCATATGGGACCAAATGATGAAGATGTAACCTATGCACTAACTGCACGTAACAAATCCGTATCTATTAGTGGCTTTTGGATGGATGCCACAGAAATTACAAACAACGAGTACCGTCAGTTTACGAATTGGGTTAAAGATTCTATTGCTTTAAAATTAATGAATTATGTAAAGCAAGGTAGCGATGGTATTGAGTATATAGACTGGACAAAACAAAAATCAATCAAGTGGGGAGATAAAGCCACGCTGGAAAAAATTGATGCAATAATTGTAACTCCGGATAATAGAATTTTTGGTAAAAAAGAGTTAGATGCTAATAAAATTGTTTACCAATCAGAAACGTTTGATTACAAATCAGCAGCTAATAATAGAGATGCAAGCATCCCTCGATCTAAATTTATTATAAAAAAATCAATACCTGTAATGCCCGATTCTTTGTGTTGGATAAGAGATTTTGCTTATTCTTACAACGAGCCAATGGCAAAAAAATACAACAATCACCCTGCTTTTGGCAATTACCCTGTGGTTGGTGTAAATTGGAAACAAGCAACTGCTTTTTGTGAGTGGAGAACCCACTACTTAAACTCTTTTTTAGAGGGCAAAAAGAAAAGTGCTGAAACCGATTTTCGTTTACCAACAGAAGCACAGTGGGAATATGCTGCAAGAGGTGGTCGCTCTCAAGCTAGCTACCCTTGGGGTGGTTACTACTTACGTAACAAAAAAGGATGTTTATTAGCTAACTTTAAACCAGGCCGTGGTAACTATCCAGAAGATGGAGGTTTTTACACCGTAAGAGCAGATGCTTATTGGCCTAATGATTTTGGCTTATACAATATGGCTGGTAATGTTGCGGAATGGACATCTTCTTTATTTTACGAAGGAGCTTACAATTTTCAACATGATATGAATCCAGATATTCGTTACAATGCTAAGGATACCGATAAACCAAGAGATAAGCGTAAAGTTATCCGTGGTGGTAGCTGGAAAGATGTTGGTAACAGATTACAATGCGGAACAAGAGATTATGAGTATCAAGATACTTCAAAATCGTATATTGGTTTCCGCTGTGTAATTGATTTACCAGCAGTAACAAGTAAAAAAGATAAAAAATAAATTTTCCCTACAAACATTAAAATTTTAATTACGAGAGTATTTTTAAAACATCACTTTTCATTTAACAAAATTGTAACTACATATATACACTACACGTTGCAGTAAAAGATTTATGAAATAATGATGTTTTAAATGTATATTCTTATATATAAACTTTGTAAATAAACATTAACAATCCCATCTAAAACTTAAATTCTATGGCAGGACGTCTTATTGACCGAATCTTAAACATTGGTGTATCTGCAGCAGCAGTGCCAGTACTTTACGGAGCATTACAAAAAATATTACATGCTCCAAATGCAGATTTTTGGCTTAAATTCGGGTTACTTACCGAGTGTGTAATCTTTGGTGCTTATGCGCTACTTTATGTAGTTTC
>Ga0114969_10000127_pt1 | contig 62761 bp, 51 predicted proteins | sample M_130807_MF_Meta_FD_87316 | JGI IMG/M metagenome (GOLD analysis project Ga0114969, IMG submission 87316) | Freshwater microbial communities from Lake Montjoie, Canada to study carbon cycling - M_130807_MF_MetaG | ecosystem: Environmental > Aquatic > Freshwater > Lake | place: Lake Montjoie... | reverse complement strand
CCCACGCCCAGCGTGTCCTTCGAGGTGAAACGCCAGAAGGCTATTGGTGGCGTGATGCTAACGGCCAGCCACAATCCGGCTGCCTTCAACGGATTCAAGCTCAAGGCTTGGTATGGAGGCTCAGCTGAACCGACCACCTGCAAGGCAGTGGAAGGACTTCTCGACCGAAACCCGGTCCGCTCCATCCCTCTGACTCAGGCTGTGCGGTCGCGTTTGGTTTCAGTCCGAGACATCCGTGGGGCCCACTATGCCGCCCTGAAGAAACTGGTCGATTTCCCCCTGATCGCCGCATCCGGGTTAAAATTCGCGCATGAGGCCCTGCACGGGGTGGGCGCTGGTTGCTTCGATGAACTCTTGGCCGGCACCACCTGCCGGGTGACCACCCTTAATGCCGAGCACAACCCCGGCTTCCCAGGCATTAATCCCGAGCCCATTGCCAGGAATTATATCCGGTCGATTCCCTTCCTTCAGAAACACCCCCACGACCTTTGCTTGGTCACCGATGGTGACGCCGACCGAGTGGGCGGATTGATGGGAAATGGAGCACCACTCACCACCCACCAGATTATCTGCCTTCTGCTCCGGCACTACGTCAAAAATCGGGGCATGACCGGAAAGGTGGTCAAGGCACTGACCACGACCTCCATGGTGGATCGCATGTGCGCTGAACTGGGTCTTGAACTCATCGAGACGGGCGTGGGCTTCAAATACATCGCCAGCGAAATCCTCAAAGGCGGAGTTCTTCTCGGATTCGAGGAGAGCGGGGGCATTGGTTTCCCGGGCCACATCCCGGAACGCGACGGTATCGCCGCCGGACTCGTTCTATTGGAAATGCTGGCCATGGAGCGCAAACCCCTAAAAGTCCTCCTCCGCGAATTGGAAAAGGACTTCGGGCCGCACCGATATGCTCGCATCGACACTACTTTCCCGCTGGAGAAGCGTTCAGCACTCATGAGCTTCTGCTCAGAACACCCTCCGTCCCGCCTGCTGAAGTCGAAGCTCGCCACGGTAAAGGCCTACGACGGAGTCAAGTTCATCGCTCAGGACGGATCCTGGTTAATGCTGCGTGGTTCTGGGACCGAACCCATCCTCCGGATCTACGCCGAGGCCAAAACCGACGAAGACGCCCAGGCCCTCCTCCGGCAGGGAGTCCGGTTGACCCGTAAGGTCTGAGCGCCCTCCAAAGGCTCAGTCAGTACTCCCCGACCGCAGCGGCGTGTCCACTTAAGATGGCCACACCGGCACTGGTGCCTAGCCGAGTGGCTCCGGCTTCCAGCATCGCCAAGGCCATGGCCGTGTCCCGGATACCACCACTGGCCTTGACGCCCAAAGCAGAACCCACAGCCTGCCGCATGAGGCGGATGTCCTCGACAGTAGCCCCGCCGGAACCAAATCCGGTGGAAGTCTTCACGAAACGGGCTCCTGCCTCGACGCTGAGGGAGCAGGCACGAAGTTTTTCTTCTTCTGAGAGCAGACACGTCTCGAGGATGACCTTCACCCAAACACCCTGAGCAGCCTCCACCACATCCCGAATTTCCCGAAACACAGCGCGGTCATCCCCGTCCTTGAGTCGACCGATATTTAAAACCATATCAATTTCCTGAGCCCCGAGATCAATGGCCACCTCGGTCTCATACCGCTTGGAATCACCGTCCATGGCACCGAGAGGGAATCCGACCACCGCCGCCACCTTCACGTCTGAACCCTCCAACAACGCAGCGGCCTGAGCCACCCGCCCCCCGTGGACACAGACACCCCAGAACTGGTGTTCCAGAGCCTCGGCGCACAGTTTTGCAACATCCGCCGCCCGCGCCTCCGGCTTGAGTAGGGTGTGATCGATGTGACGGGCCAAATCGCGGACGCTCCATTGCATTCGGCTAATGTCCCGGTCCTCCGCTGCGGGTTCAAGCTTGCAAGGGAGCCTGTCCCTTGGAAGGAGCCTGTCCCTTGGAAGGAGCCTGTCCCTTGAAAGGAAGCCTGTCCCTTGAAAGGAGCCTGTCCTTTGGGTGGAGCCTCTCCTTTGGGTGGAAGCGACTAGATGCAAAAAGGCCGGCCTCTGGGATGAGGCCGGCCCTGTCTCGCTGTTGACCCAGCGCGCGGTGGCGCAGTGGTTTAGAACTTCTTGCTCAACTCGATGTAGTAGAAACGGCCGCGCAAGTCGGCGAACTGACGAGCAACGTTACTCTCGAAGGCCGAGAAGACAGCCGGCGGGCGCTCGTCGAACACATTGTTGATACCAAAGCTGAGGTTGGCTTCCACCTTCGGGATGGTGTACCGCGTGCGAAGGTCGATCGTGTTGTAGTCACGACCCGAACGGGTGTCAGGAGCGTTCCCATCAATCGTCTCGTAGTTTTGTCCGCTCTGATCTTCACGATAGGCAGAGGTGAAGTTCCAGGCGACGGCAGCATAATACCGCTCGTACTCCCAGGCCACCGATGCCGTGGCGCGGTATTCGGGAAATCCCACATCGGACATGGCTGCACCGGAGGCCCAGAAACTTCCAAGGTAATCGATCGGAGCCGAACCTGGGAAATTCTCCATGTTCATGGACAGCACCTTGGTGGCATTGCCAGCCAGGAAGAACTTACCCATTGAGGTCTCGATCTCCTGAGTCATCGACAAGTCGAGACCGTCGGTCGAACGGGTCCCCGTGTTGATCGGACCCACGTTGCGAATCTGGTCGATATCGCCGGTCGTCGGATCCACGGCTACCTGGGCACCCAGGGGATTGGCCGCGCTCGGAGTCGCAGAAGCCCCATAGGGGTTCTTGGCATTGCCGGAGCCACCGTTCATGGCCCATTGGTTGACAATGTACTGCTCGCTCGAGAACGGAATGCCCGTCTGAGTGATCTTGTAGTAGTCAAGACCCACGGTGAAACCCTTGAGGAAGTTCGGGGAGAACTTCGCTCCAATGAGCCAATTCTCGGCCTGTTCGGGCTTCAAGTTGGGGTTGTTGACGGCGAGGACGCCATTCTGGGGCTGGGTTCGGATCTGAGTGATCGGATTGTAAACCTCAGGAAAATCCTGACCACCCGCCGGTTGATAAATCGAAGCCAGTGACGGAGCGATGAAACCCTGACCGTAGGATCCGCGGATCACCACCTGCTTCTCGATCGGCTGCCATCGGAAGTTCACGCGCGGCTTAGCACCGGTATCACCCGCATCGGAGAACTGCTCATAACGAACAGCCGTTCCCACGGTGAAGGATTCCATGCCGGTGAACTTGAGATCGTTACCAAAGATCGGCACCTGAACCTCGCTGTAAACGGCGTCGGTCTGGCGACCGGCCGCCCATTTGACGGCGGTGTTGAACGGAGCCACCGAGCCATTCTGGAGGGCGAAGTCCGGGGCGATGTCCACGGAATCACGACGAGTCTGAGCGCCGAGGGATGCTTGGATGGCACCACCGGGCAAGTCGAACACTTCGCCGCGAACCAGGCCATCGAACTGCTGGACCGACCAGACGTTCTGCTGGGTGGCCGAACCCTTGAAGCCGTTGAGGATGTCCGAAGAATTCACCGCCGAAGTTCCGTTGATCGGAGTATAACCGAACGGATTGAACGCGGACGATGCGTCACCGGAATTCAGAGCCGCCTGATATTTATCGGTCAGCACGCCGCCGTTGATGACGGTGTCGTTCTGGGTGCGGTCGTACAGGAAGGCCGTTTCCCAGTTCCAGGTGGATTCACCGATGCGGCCACGGAGGCCAGCCACGGTATGAATGCTCTGGTACAAGTCGTTGTAAATGCGGGGACCATTTTCAACCGGGCGATAGGTGATGTTGAATTTGTCGCTAGCGGGGCTGCCTGGGAAGACCTGCTGCCACCAGTGGTTGCCCGAAGACATCGTGTACCCGCCCAGAGGACCCGGGGCCAGGGTGTACGAGGACTTGTTGCTCATGTAGTAGGCGTCCGCGAAGACCTCGAGGTGCTCTCCGAAGAGTTGGTGAGCCACCGAGGTGTCGAAGCCATAGCGATCGTGCGGACGATAAGCCGTGGTGTAGTAGCCGTAGGGGAAGCCAGCGCTGGTTCCCGGAACCAGGCTCTCGTTGCCACCGTAGCGCAACTGGGCACCCACCGGCAGAACGCCGCGCAAGGCGGCCTCGGCTGCGGTGCGGGCGGCGGTGACTTGTGACGCGGCCGTCGCCTTGGAAGTGTCTACATACGCGCTGGGATCGAACTTGTTTCCAGCCACTACGATGGGGAATTGGAGTCCACCCACGCTCACCGAAGCCGGCACTGGACCCGTGAAGGTCGGAACCTGCGAGGCATTGGTCAGGCCTCGGGTATTTGAGAAGGCCGGGGTCCAACGCAAGGCGATGCCATTGGCCACGTTCAGCACGTCTCCAGACGCGCTGGTAACTGAATGCGTGCCGAAGCTGCGCTTGTTGAAGAACAGGCCCGGGTTGGAAGTGCCCGAGACATTGCTACCGGCCGGGAAACTGCGATCGCGGTCGATGCTCAGCAGGTCATTGGCAGAATTGTATTCCGCAGAGAAGAACGCACGGGTCTTCTCATTGGAGGTGCCGAAGTTGACCTGGAACCGGCGCTGGGAAATATCCTTGTCCATCGTGTTCCCGTAGAACGCGCTGAACTGGGTGCCCTGGAAGTTCTTCTTGAGCTTAATGTTCACCACGCCCGCGACGGCATCCGTACCGTAGATGGCACCCGCGCCATCATTGAGCACTTCGATGCTCTCGATGGCCGCCTGGGGAATCATATTCAGGTCGGAAGTCGAGGTGCGACGACCGTCCACCAGCAGCAGTGTCGCATTGCCCGGAAGGCCGCGAAGACCTACGAAGGACTGTCCCGAACCGCCATTTCCGTAGCCTTCGTTGAGGTTTCCGGTGCCACCCATTTGAGGCAGCTTGAGGCGAAACACATCGCTCAAATTGGCGAACCCACCATTGACCGGTGAGGCCATGTCGATGGCAGTGACAGATAAAGATCCTTCCGCCTCGGCTCCCGAAAGGAGGGATCCGGTGACGACCGTAGACTGAAGGGTCTTGGCCGCCGGATCAGCATTCTGGGCCCAAAGAGCGGGCACAGCCATTAAATGGGATCCGAGCCCGACCGTGATGGCACTCCGGAGAACTGTGCCCCGGAACTGGCGATAGTTGTGGTACGACATAGGTTGGTTGGTCTGAAAAATCCCGGTCACATTTATTTGACAACGGGAAGTGGAGGTTACGGAAAACCCGCTTTCCAATCGGCGCAAGCGATTTTGTTTGAGAACAAGCAAAAAACACCTCCGACAGCCTCGGTCACGGCAAAACGACAAAATCGTCCGGTTAACCGCCACGGCCGTTGACAGTTTTCCAAGCACCAACCTAGTGTCCGCCCAACAACTCTCTCACATGTACCGAGTCGCCCTCATCCTTGCCGTACTGGCTGCCATCGGAAGCTTGGCGCTGAGCTTCACCGTCACCAAACCCAAGATCGAAGGCTTGGTTCAGGAGCGCACCGAACTCCAGACCAACCTCGCCGCTTCAGAAGCCGCCAAGACCGAGGCTGAAAAGAAGGCCAAAGTGGCCACAGCAACGGCCGACAAGAAAAGCTCAGAGCTCGCTGCCACTCAGAAGGAGTTAGAAGCAGCCACCTCGACGGCAGCGACTCAACAGGCCCGCGCTGACAAATACTTCGCCGACTACAACAAGACTCTGGCCGACAAGAACGCCGCCCAAGAGCAGTTGGCCCGGTGGAGCGGTACCGGCCTCAATCCTGATCAGATTCTCGCCATGAAGGTCGAATTGAAGGCCTCAAAAGAGTTGACCGGCGTACTGTCCGACGAAAAATCCATTTTGCAGCGCAACGTTGCCTCGCTGAAGAACAAGCTTTCCAAGTACGAGGACGAAAACCGAGTCGTAGCCATGCCCGGCCTCAAGGGATCTGTTCTGGCAGTGGATCCGAAGTGGGAATTCGTGGTTCTCAATGTCGGCTCTCAGCATGGTGCGTTAGAAGGTGGCCTGCTGATGGTTCGCCGAGGTGACAAGCTGGTAGGCAAGGTCAAGATCGTCACCGTGGAGGCCAATCGCTGCGTCGCCAATGTGCTTCCGACCTGGAAACAGGGGGATGTCGCAGTTGCCGCCGGTGATCAGGTGCTGTACTGATCCGTCCATGAAGTCACTCACTCAGCGGTGGAGAGAGGTCGCCTTGCTTGGAATCGTGCTCACGCTCCTGTCTGGCTGCAGAACGGAAGACGAGCTCATCGGGCGCCCTTGGAATACCCCCAAGTCTTGGGAGTCTGGCCTCCCCTCGGCAATGACCGAGGGTCGCTGACTCAATCATTTTGATCGGAAGCTTGCTAAAAAACTGGTCCGGAATGGTTTAGGAGTCGGCATGGCTGGATATCTTCAGCCCCCAATCACAGTCGTTTCTTCCCAAAACCGCTGCATTCATTGGACGCCGATAAACTGTTTACCATGATTCCGATCAGTCACCTTTAGAGAGTCGGGGAATAAACCCGAGTTCAGAATCCGCTCAACACTTCCGTCCGATCCAAACCACGGCCGATCAAAACCCGATCCCGCCGAGGTCAATTTCCCATTTACCTTGACCGGGCGGTGGTCCTCCACCCATCCTCCGGACTCGTCCAAAAGGCTTCTCAATGTTTGCGCAGATCAAAGGTCTCTTCTCGAACGATATCGGAATCGACCTCGGAACCGCCAACTCCCTCGTCTATGTGAGGGATCAGGGGATCGTCTTGCGCGAACCCTCAGTGGTGGCCATTCAAGCAGGGACAACCAATGTTCTCGCTGTGGGCGAAGAGGCCAAGCGCATGCTCGGCCGAACCCCCGGCAACATTGTCGCTATCCGCCCCATGAAGGACGGCGTCATCGCCGACTTTGAAATCACCGAGGCGATGCTTCGGCACTTCATTCAAAAGGTACACCACCGCAAGCTCATCATGCCGCGAGTGGTCGTAGCGGTCCCTTCAGGCATCACCGAGGTCGAAAAACGGGCCGTAAAGGACTCTGCAACCCACGCCGGAGCCCGCGAAGTGTACCTCATCGAGCAACCCATGGCTTCGGCGATCGGAGTAGGCCTGCCGGTGCACGAACCCTCAGGCAACATGATCGTCGACATCGGCGGTGGCACCTGCGAGATCGCGATCATCTCGTTGGCAGGCATCGTCTTCAGTCGCAGCGTCCGCGTGGGCGGCGACGAATTTGACGAAACGATCGTCGCGCACATGAAGCGCGCTCACAATTTAATGATCGGCGAACGTACCGCCGAGGAGATCAAGATCCGTGTCGGGTCGGCGTTTCCGCTGGACCAGGAATTGACCATGGAGGTGAAGGGCCGCGACCTCAGTGCGGGCCTCCCCAAGACGGTCCTCATCCGGTCCGAAGAAATTAGGGCCGCCCTGCAAGAACCGCTCTCGAGTATTTTGGAGTCTGTCCGCATCACATTGGAACGATGCCCCCCAGAATTGTCCGCTGACTTGGTGGACAAGGGTATCATGATGGCCGGCGGTGGAGCGCTGTTGCGCAATATCGACCGCTTGGTCTCTCAAGAAACCGGTCTTCCGGTCCACATCGCCGACGATCCGTTGAGCGCCGTGGCCACGGGCACCGGACGTGTGCTGCAGGAACTTTCCTTCCTCCGAAGAGTCGCTTCTTCCACGACTACCTGATCTCCCCGGGGTTCGTTCGTCCGTCACCGGATCGAACGTGCTGAAGCGGACCCATTACCTTGTATTAGCCGGCGTAGGACTCCTCACGCTGAGCCTACTGAACTTGCCTGTCTCTCTCCAGACGCAGGTCAAGTCGTCTATCGGCGCATCGTTTCTGCCTCTCTTCGGCATTCGGGCCGCCGCAGATGACCTGCTCGATCGGGCTGGTTATCAGGTCCTCCCCCGCTCCACGTTGATTGACAACGTCTTGCGCTTGGAACGCGAGAACGCCGAACTCCGGGTCTCGGCTCTACAGGGGGCTGATGCTCTGGCAGAGAATCAGCGACTACGAATCGCTATCGGAGCGGCTCCACGCGGCCCCTGGCACCTCAAGTTGGCGCGAGTGGTGGGACGAGACCCAACAACCTGGTGGCGAACCATCCAAGTCAATCTGGGATCCCGGGATAACCTGAAACCCGACCAAGTGGTGATGAGCGGTGCAGGCCTCGTCGGCCGAGTCAGCCAAGCAGGCCTGAGTCATTCCCAGGTGGCCCTGGTCGGTGATGCCGAATGCGGGGTGGCGGTTGTGGTCAAGGAGACTCGCGATCTGGGGATTATCAAACCGGGGCAAACCCTTTCAGGCGATGGCGGGTTGGTGGAAATGACCTTGCTGCAGAATTGCCCAGGAATTATGGCCGGCCAAGTAGTGCTCACCAGCGGTTTGGGCGGGGTCTTTCCGGCGGGTCTCCCGGTCGGGATCATTGTCGATACCCGGAACGAGGATGGCAACGTGTTCACCACCGCCCGAGTCCGTCTGGCAGCCAATCTCAACCGACTCGAAGAAGTATGGGTGCTGCAGCCATGAACCGCTTCACCCTAATCATTCTTTTCTTGGTGACGTGGCTGTCGGTCTTCGCTCAGACCCAATTCTCAGGGCTGCGGCAATGGCTCACCGTCCCGATGGCACTCAGTCCGGCGCTCATTTGCTATGCAGCGTTGACCCATGGCTTTGGGATTACCGTTTCCCTAGCCGTCCTGAGTGGTCTTTGGGCGGACTCCCTGTCCGCCTCACCGCTGGGCATTAGTGTCATGCCCTTGTTTCTGTTGGGGTTCACCCTGCAATTGCAGCGCCACCTCATCCTCCGCGATCAGGGTTTTGCTCAGTTCTGGATCGGACTGGGAGCCGGGGCCGGTGTGCCTCTCCTGACCCTTGGAGTGCTTTCTCTCACCGGATCCCAACCCGTGACCGGCGGCTTCACTTTCATCCAACTCCTACTGTTGGGATTACTCAATGGCATCGCATGCCCAGTCCTCTTCCGGATATTCGATTTGCTCCACAGGAGCTTCGACTACCGCCCACTGACCACCTCCAGCTTCCGGGCTGATCGAGAAACCGTCCGTGGCCGCCAATTTCGCCCCCGTTGAACCATGCTGATCTTCGACCAGTTCAACAAGGGAGAGCGGCCATTGAGATGGATGGCCGGCGTGGTGGGTGCAGGCCTGCTGCTGTTGCTCATCGGGCTCCTGCGGGTGCAAATCTTCGGCCACCATCGCTTTGAGCAGTCCTTGCAAACCCAGAGTTTTCAGTCGGTGCGGGTTCCGGCCCTCCGGGGTCGCATCCTCGACCGGCAGGGGCGTGAATGCGTAGGAAACGTCCCCCGTTACCGCTTGGACGTGTATCTCGAGACTCTGAGCCGAGACTTCACCCGAGAATACGGCCTACTGCGCCGCGAGGTCATAGCGGCACGCGGAGGCACTAACACTGCATCGCCCGGACTGTGGGAGCGGATGATGTCGAAACTCCGCCATGATCGGCCCCGGGTCCTAATCCGTCCCGAGGAGAACGGCCTCCTTTGGAGGCAGGCCCGCTACAATGTCCTCAGCAATGTGGTCTCCCGGGTGGCCAACAAGGTCGGACTACCACTGACACTGACCGAATCGGAGCTGCACCGTCACTGGGCCAACAGTCGAGCACTGCCGCTGGCTGTGCTCAAGAAACTGACTCCGCAGCAGGTCTCGCTTCTGACCGAGCAATCCTGGTCCATCCGGGGAATTAGTATCGAGCTGCAGGCTGTCCGTCATTATCCGCATGGACCCATGGCCGCACACACATTGGGGTATCTGGTTCGCGCGGATGATTTCGAAGGCGAGGAAAGCGAATCCTTCGACTACCGCCTGCGGGATTATCGAGGGGCTGCCGGCCTAGAAGCCGCCTTCGACACTGCCCTCCGAGGCACTTCGGGCTCCAAGAGTATCCTCGTTAACAGCGATGGATATCGAGTGGGAGAGACCATGACCACTGCGCCAGTGCCCGGACAGAACCTGATCACCACCCTCGACATCGAGGTCCAGAAGGCAACCGAGTCAGCGCTGTCTGCAGTGAGCGGCGAGGAGCGAGGTGCAGTGGTCGTGCTGGACGTGCGCAATGGGGATGTCTTGGCCGTAGCCAGCGCCCCAAGCTTCGATCCAGGCGAATGGATCGATGGCATCAGCCGGGCCCGGTGGACCAACTACTACGATGTCCCGAAGCGGACGCCCCTAATGAACCGGGCCACCGACGGCGCTTATTCCCCAGGTTCCACCTTCAAAATTGTGACTGCCTTGGCGGCCTTAGAGAATGGGTTGGACCCCGATCGAGTGCAAATAGTGGAGGCCAACCCCTCCAAACCGGGCAAGGGCCTCTACAACCGCGGGAACATCAAAATCGAGGACACCGCACCACCGGGTCCCTACGATTTCCGGCGCGCCTTCATCCGCTCCTCCAACGCCTACTTTATTCAACTGGGACTCGATGCCGGCTACGACCGACTGCTGTCCACCGCCCACCGGTTCCACTTCGGAGAACAGACACGCATCCAACTGCGCCCCACCGAAGAGCGGTCCGGTTGGATGCCTGAGCCCGCCGAGGCTCGGGCCGAGCGCTGGCCCCAAGGACGACTCGCCAACTTTAGCATCGGCCAAGAGGTCACGGTCACCCCATTGCAGCTGGCCGTGATGGTCGCGGCGGTGGCCAATGGCGGCACGGTCTATTACCCCCGCCTGGTCGACCGCCTCGAATCGGGTGATCCACTCAGCGAAGAAGCGCCCAGCTCCATCCGCCCCGGTCAGGTACGCAGCCGCTTGGAGACCCGCCCCGAACACCTCGCCCGCATCCGAGCCGCCATGCGCGATGACGTCCTAGACACCGAAGGCACAGGCACCAGCGCCCGCGTCACTGATTACACAGTCTGCGGCAAGACCGGCACCGCAGAGATCAAGGGCAACGGCGTGAAGGACAAGGTGACCTGGTTCGCCAGCTTCGCCCCCTTCGAGTCCCCGCGCTATGCTGTGGTCGTGATGGTGGAAAGTGGCGCTTCCGGAGGTCGCACCTGCGGCCCGGTAGCCCAGAAGATTTACGAACATTTGCGCGCGCGGGATGCGGGGTCTGGCCGGCCTATCGCACTGAATTCTGCGCCCTTGAACCCATGATCCCGCTCTCCCTCCAGAATCGCCGTGCCGAGGCAGACATCTTGTGGCCCCTTTGGCTCTCGGTGTTGGGTCTGATGATCATCAGCGCGATGTTCATCTTCAGCACCACCGGCGGCACCGAGATAACGCGCGGTGTCCCGTGGTACCTATGGACAGCCACCCGCCAGGTGATTGCCTTTGGTATTGGTCTCTTCGTAGTTCTCGGACTCAGTCTAGTGGACTACAGCCGAATGGCACGGTGGGCCATGGTCGGCTACTGGGTGTCCATCGCCCTGCTATTGGCAGTCCATATTCTAGGCACCTCTCGCAATGGCGCGCGGCGGTGGCTGGATCTGGGCCCGATCCAATTTCAGCCAAGCGAATTGGCCAAACTGACCTTCCTGTTCGCCATGGCTAACTTTTTAGCGCGCCCCCCGTCGGAGCTCCGCTCGCCCAGCGTCTTCCTCAAGGCCCTCATGCTCACACTCCTGCCACTGGGCCTGATCCTCAAACAGCCCGATCTGGGTTCATCGCTCGTCTTTCTACCTATCACCCTGGTCATGATGCTGGTGGCTGGGGTTCCACAGCGCTTTGTAATCAAGCTTTTTGGGGGAGCGTTTCTCATCGTCAGCCTGATCGCCATCGACATCTTCGTGGCTCCTGAGACCTGGCGACTCATCCGACTTCAGGACTACCAGCGCGAACGGTTGCTGGTTTATTTCAACGCCGATTTTGCCCCAGCTTCAGCCACCCCAGAACAACGCCAGAGGGCCGCACAGCGCAAGCGGCAGATGTCTTGGAACGTGGAGCAGGCGCTCATCTCGGTCGGCTCAGGCGGCTTCACCGGCAAAGGATGGCGGGAAGGGACTCAGCACCGTCTGGGTTACCTGCCCCGACTCGGCGCCCACAATGACTTCATCTTCTCGGTCATCGCCGAAGAGCGTGGCTTCATCGGAAGCATCGCCGTCGTCACCCTTTACGGCATCGTCCTATTCAGCGGCATCAAGACCGCTGGAGAATCACGCGATCGGCTCGGGCGCCTACTGGCCACCGGCATCGTCACCCTCTTCTTCACACACATCTTCGTGAACATCGGCATGAACATCAAACTGATGCCGGTCACGGGCATTCCACTGCCCCTGCTCAGTGCAGGCGGAACCTCAGTGCTCTGCTCACTGATCGCGGTCGGTGTTCTTCAAAACATCCATTTGTACCGGAAACGGTACTAAAACTTGAATCCTACAGACATGAGTCAACAGACATTCAAACGCGGCAAGGTGCCGATGCGTTTCAAGCCCACCCGGGGAATCGGCTCGCCGAACCTCAACCGATCTGCGGCCAACGCCCGCATGGAAGCCATCGGCGAGAAAGCCGTTGAAGAACGGGTGTTCGACATCCGCCGCCACGAGTCCGAAATTCGGCGCGCCGAAAACCGTGCAGCCGGACTCCCCGAGGACACCATCGACGCCCCGGAGGTCAATCTGAGCAAGAACGGCCGAGATCAGACCTATCGCTCCCCCGATCTCTCCCGTCCCGAGGAGGCGCACGAGGAACCGGCCGAACAGGCACCTAAACCACCGCGCGAACCCAAGGGCCTCATCGAGAAAGCTCGGGCCGCGGTCAAGGAAGTGGTCAAGAAGGTCAAACGACTGATCCGACCCGAGGAAAAGATCATCAAGGAAGTGGTGATTAACGCCGAACCGCTGGAAACCCGCGTCGCGGTTCTGGAGGAGAGCAAGCTGGAAGACCTCACGGTCGAACGAACCGGCGATGACCGCCTAGTTGGCTCCATCTACAAGGGCAAGGTGAAGAACCTCGAAGATGGGCTCAAGGCCGCCTTCGTGGACATTGGCTTTGAAAAGAACGCCTTCCTACACTACTGGGACATCATCCCCAACACGTTCGATTCCAGCGTCGAAATCGTGGAGCGCGATGACACAGGCAAATCTCGCCGGAAAGAAAAACCCAAAATCACCCAGAAGGATGTCCCCCGACTGTTCCCGCCGGGCAGCGAGATCATTATCCAAGTGACCAAGGGACCGATCGGCACCAAGGGACCCCGCGTCACCACCAACCTATCTCTGCCCGGGCGCTATCTCGTCCTGTTGCCCAATTCTGACCAATCGGGCATCAGCCGCAAGATCGAGAACGTCGAGGAGCGCCATCGCCTCAAGAAAATTGTCCGCGAACTGACCATCCCCGAGGGCATGGGAGTGATCATCCGCACCGCCGGTGAAGAAAAACGAAAGGCGTACTTCGTCCGTGATCTCGCCCTGCTGCTGGAGGAATGGAAGCTCATCCAAGAACGGATCAAGAGCCAGCCGATGGCCTCCTGCGTCTATCAAGAGCCCGACCTCATCGAGCGCACCGTCCGCGACTTCCTCACCGAAGATGTCGACAAGATCGTCATCGACGACCTCAAGAAGTTTGAATCGATCCGCGATAGCATCAAGCGCATCAGCCCCCGTTCCGTGCGCAAGGTGCACTTCTACAACGAGGCGGAGCCGCTGTTTGACCGCTACAACATCACCCGCCAACTGGAGGCCGCCTTCAGCCGCCAGGTGAACCTCAAGAGCGGTGGCTACCTTATCATCGACGAAACCGAAGCCCTCGTGGCCATCGACGTGAACACCGGTAAGCACAAGCAGGCCGGCACCAAGGACCACGACGCAACGATCCTCAAGGTGAACCAAGACGCCGCCGACGAAATCGCCCGCCAGCTCCGCCTGCGAAACATGGGCGGCATTATCGTACTAGACTTCATCGACATGAAGTCGCGCCGCGACCAACAGTCCATTTATCAGCGGATGAAGGACAACCTCAAGCGGGACAAGGCTAAGACGCATGTCCTGCCGCTCTCGCAGCTCGGGCTCATGGAAATGACCCGCCAGCGCCAGACGGAGAGCGTGCGATCATCGCTCTACGACGACTGCGAGCACTGCACAGGCCGCGGTGTCATCAAGAGCGCCGAGACCATGAGTGTCGAAATCCAGCGCAAGCTGACCCAGATCCTCAAAGGCCGCCCGCGTGACGACGGCGACTTCCAAGTTAAGATCGTCTGCAACCCGCGCGTCCTCGATCGCTTGCGGACCCGCGACGAGAAGTTGCTCATCGAGTTGGAGAAGAAATTCTTCGCCAAGCTCAGCTTCCGCCCGGACCCCACCTTTCACAATGAGGAGTGGAAGATCTTCAACGCCATGAACAACGACGAGTTGGCCAAGTCGCGGAACTAATCGAAACACCAACCGCCGCCCCGGCCGATTCATCGGCCGGGGCGGCTTTGTTTTTAAACCCCTCGTTTTTCCCAACGCCCCCACCTGATCCTTGGCGCCCAGTCGGCGGTGATGGGACGAAAGGAGCTCGGGAATCTCTCGCGTTCCCTCCAACCACAGACCCTTCCAGCGAAGATCCATTTTCACCGTTCCGAAAATTTCACTAGCTCTCACCGTACGGAACGTTAAAACCAAAGAGTCTCCCCAAATTCCGTCACCCCAAGCCATGAACAGTCAACGCTGCCGCTGCACCCGTGCCTTCACCCTGATCGAGTTGCTGGTGGTCATCGCCATCATCGCCATCCTCGCCGGCATGCTCCTGCCCGCCTTGTCTCGGGCCAAATCCAAGGCAGTGAAAACCCTCTGCGCTAGCAACTGCAAGCAGTGGGGTATCGCGGTCAATTTGTACGCCTCCGACAACCAGAACTCCTTTCCGGACAACAGCGGTGGCGCCGGATTCAGCTGGATGATGCCCACCATGAGCAACTTCTGGAACGGCTACCTCATCAAGAATCGCCGCACCTCGGCCAACAACACCCGTGCCGCCAACGACGTCCTGTTCTGCCCGACCGATGACTGGCACCGCGCCGCAGAACGCGGGATGATTAGCACCGACAATGAACCCCAATTAATCGGTTACTTCTACTTGCCAGGCCGGCGAACCGGAGATGCCGACGTTACCGGAGGAGCCCAGGGTACTTCTGAGTGGTTCTTCAAGAAGAAGCTCGGAGCCACGTACGAGGCAGCCCCCATCATCATCGACCGCATGCAGGCCGTGGGTTCCAAGACGACCAACATGCTTGACCCCAAGTTGAACTGGTTCACCGATTACAATGGTAAGAAAGTGGCTACGGCCGTTCACCGAATCACCCGGGGTGCACCCGAAGGAGGCAACTTTGGCTTCGAAGACGGCCACGTTGAATGGCAGTCCAACAAGCGAGTCTCGCTCGGCTCCGACTACAGCGGTTGGCAATGCTTCTTCAAGATCTCGGTCGCCACCCCCGTTCAGTGATTCATCTCGTGAACTCTCTCGTGAGTCGGCCTTCCAGCTCACAGAGAACGCGCCCGGCGATTTTGGATCGGCCCCGAGGACTCGCTCTTTGTCAGACGACATTCCAACCGAGGCTCACTCCCGGCGGAAAGTCAGCACGGGCATGTCCCGCAGGCTAGATCGTCGTAAGACTGCAATGTACCGGCGGGACAAAGCCCCCAAACGCGCAGTGACGCGAACTTCGAAGGTGCTGCTGACGGTCGAGAAAACCGCCAGCGGCGTGCCTTGGTTGGGCATCACCGGAACCCCCTGCAAGCGGGCGATGTCTTGGGGCCCGCGGGCCGGCGTATCATCGTAAGTGCCATCCACCCCATCCATGCCCGCCCGCTGTTCTTGGATGTTGCGGGCAATGTTTTCGTCACCACCGCAGGCCATGACCAAAACAGGGTACGGAGCCGTGTTGATATTCACCTGACCGCTGGACACCGCCGAGAACACGTCCGCCAAGCCCACCGACCCTGCGATACTTTGTCCCAGAAAGGTGGATTGGACCCGCCGCCCCATTGAATTAACCGAGTGCCTACCGCCACTACCTCCACTGCCGCCGCCACTGCGGGGTCCCCAGTACAACTGCGGAGTAATTCCTCGGATTTTGAGCAATTCCGACATGTCATCGATCGGGCCATTCTTGGCGACATAGGGAGGATTGAGCATGCGGTAAAAATCGCTCTCTGCGCCGCCACCCATAGCCGAATCGTCATTGGGGTCGATCCAGTCCCGAATTGCCGAAGAGACATCGGCTGAATCCGAACCTCCGGCACCACATATCTGCAAGATTAGCTCCAGCAACTGAGGATTGCGCGTGGCGATGGAATTTATGTTCAGGTATCGCTCCGCATCCATGATCTCGATGGAAATGGTGCCATCCCCAAGAGGCACATCCGTCAAGGAGACACCCTCAAAGGGATTGTCCGCGATATTTGTCGGGCCCACGCCTCCGGCCCAAAACTGATTGAGTCCGTCATAGGTCTGTTCGCCGGGTATCTGCCGGGACAACGACAGAACCCATTTGGCCATCTCAATGCCTGAGCGTCCCATCCACTCCATCTCGCTCTCGCTCTGGGTGCGAGTCGCCAGGCGCCCCTCAACCTTCATCGTGTAGGCAAAGGCTGTGACGATCACCGCCATGGCGAAGATCAGCAACATGACCATCAACAGCGCCACACCCCGCTGGCGATTTTTGGGGCTGCCCGGTGTCTGGACGACGTTTTTCGTCATGGGGCACCTCCTATCACTCCCTGAGCCTCGCGGGGCACCGCAACGGTTGGTAAGCGAACCACCCGGCTGACGATTTGCGCTGGCTCCCGAGAACCCTTCGACACGCCAAAACCCAGTGTCACACGAACGATCACCGGCAACTGGTTTGTCGAAAGCCACTCCTCAACAAAGTCCCGCTGCTGACCATCCCAGAACTCCAACTGAAAGAGCTGAACCTCACGCGCCAAAACAATGCTCGCCGGCTCGCCTCCGCGCTCGAAGTCCGCCAACAAGGAGTTCTGTTCAAGAACCAGGTCATGGCCGCCCGGAGGAACGTAGAAACTGACACGGCGGATGCGTTCGCCTCCGAACATTCCGCTGTTCGGGAACGAATCCGAAAGGTCGGCCGCAAAGCTCACCGCGGCAAATTGACCCGCCGTGTCGGCTTGAAAGAAGTACAGCCGCGGATTGGATGCAAACATCGTGGCCGACGCGAGAGCGTCTTCGACGGTACGCATGGCCATACGAGCTCGCTGAGAATCTGTGGTCGAACGGATGGCCGCCTGCGAACTCTGGAAGATCAGCCTCCAAGTCGAGTAGATCATCATGAGGATCAGAGCGAAGAGGAAGATAGCCACCATGACCTCCATCACCGTGAAGCCTCCCCGCCGCAAAGACCGGACGCTGCCCCCCCTCAATCCTCTCATCATCGGGCCCCCTGGACATATTGTTTGGGGAAATAGAGGGCGCTCATGCGGCGCTCCGAACCTTTAGGACCACCTATGATGACAAAGTCGGCACGGAATAAACCATTGGTTCCCACCTCGTAGACCGAACGGCTCCATTGGTAGCCGGGGTAGAGCTTACCGAAGTCGCCATGGTCGGACAGTTCCTCCAGGCGATTGGAAATCGACAACTCGGCCGCGAGACTACTGGCGTCCACCTCGACCCGGTTGAGGGATTTGGCCGATTTAAGCGCCGTGGAACAAACCGAGATAAACCCAAAGAGTGCCAGCGCCATGATGGCTGAGGCGACGGCCACCTCAATCAACGTGAACGCCGCACCGGCCTGACCACGGCGGGCTGTGATGACAGGATGGCACTTCATCGAAGGTCCTCGATCGAAAGCCGCGCCGTGATGACTTCCAAAACAAGTCGCTTCACGTCGAGCCCTCCTTTTAGCCAACTCAGTTCTGCGGTCATCGCATCGCTCGTTCCATTGGGAAAGAACCGGATCGCAGCCAACGGGGAACTCATCATGTTCTGTCCGTTCACCAAAAGACTTCGGAAGGCGACATCGTCATTGAGTTGCCCATGGTACGGCGGTTTAACCAAGGGACCAGAACTCATGGACTCGGAATCCCGAAGTCGATCAAACGAGGCCATCGAAACCCCGTTGGTGGCTCCCATCACGCCTTCTGGAGCGGGTTCGACCAGAACCCGACCCTCTGCACCGTAGAGCACCACCTGCATCGGTCGATTGCCCATGATGGCCCGAGCCCGCGCTTCATTGCAGGCCGATTCCATGACCTCGAGGGCCTCGGCCATGGGACCCTTCTTGTTGGCCATGAAGCGGGGAACCGCCACGAACATCATCACGGACACAAGCATCACCGCCACCACCAGTTCGATCATGGTGAAGGCGGCGTGGGTCGCGGCACCTTGGAATCGAATGTGGAAGGCCGTCCTCATCGCTTCAGTCTGTTAGCGAGTGGAAATGCTTTCGGTGATCTTGAACATTGCCGACATCACGCCCAAGAGCATGAAGCCGACCACAAAGGCGATGGCCACGATGATCACCGGTTGGATGAGGTTAGTCATCGCCGTCAAACCGACATTGAGGTCGTTCTCGTAGGTATCCGCCACGTTGGACAAGGCTGCGGGCACGTCACCGGTCTCCTCACCGATCTTAATCAGGTCGATCATCAGCTGCGGAAACAGTCGGCTCTTAGCCAGGGGTTGCGCCAAGGTCTTGCCGTCGGTGACGGCCTCGCGGGTGCGGGCGATGGCCTCCTTGATCACTACGTTGGGCATGACTTGCTCGGTGATGCGCAGAGCCTGCAACACCGGCACACCATTCTGAAGCAGGGTCGAGAGCGTGCGCGCGAACTGCCCAAACAAGTTGAGTCGAACAACCTTTCCAATGACGGGAAGCTTCATCACCAGACGGTCCAATGACTCGCGACCCGCCTTGCTCGCCCGGTAGCGTCGGAAGCCAGCCACCGCAGCACCACCGGCCAAGAGCAATGCCCACCAGTAGCCACTGAGAAAACTACTGATGGCGATGAGCAGTTTGGTCATGGCCGGCAACTCGATTTTGGTGTTGTCGAAGAGGGTCATGAACTTCGGCAACATGACCGTCATAAAGAAGATGACGAGTGCTCCACCGACGACGCAGACCACGGCCGGATAAATCATGGCCGACTTGAACTTCGACTGAACCTCGGCAAACCGATCAAAATGGGCCGCCTGCCGCCGCAGGACCTCCTCGAGCGCGCCGGACTGCTCACCAGCCCGAACCATGTTAATGACCAAATCCGGAAAGATGTGGTTCTGGCGAGCCATGGCATCGGAGAGACTCCGACCCTCCGTCACATCCTGCTTGAGCTGACGACTGGCCTCTCCGGGAATGCCCTTGGAGGACAGGCTTTCCATGCTGCGCAAGGCCATGGTCAGAGGCATTCCCGCACGAAGCAAATTGGCCAACTGGAGCGTGTACATGGCCAACTCCTTGAGTCCGGGCTTTTTGGGGCCCCGCGCGAACAGCCGGCTTAATCCTGCTCTGGATCCTTCGGCGGCCGCGGCCCGGGCTGCGGGGGAACCGGTGGATGACGAAGACTTCGCTGGCTTGGTCGAACCCTTCGCTTGGACCACAGAAACCGGGATCACTCCCAGCCGTTCGACCTGCACGACGGCAGCCGCACGGTCCCCGGCCTCGAGGACTCCTTCGACGACTTCACCCGAACGCCGCCGTGCTTTATAGTTGAATTGCGCCATGTCGCGTGCCGTTTGGATAACCGGCGCGCGCCGAAAGTTCCATCTCCCCGATGCAGAGGCTTCAGCTGACTGCCAAGAGAGAGACCCGTTGTCCCTCGGCGTTGCGGCTAATTCCCTGACCTCGCGGGTCCACCTGCACGGTGCCATCTACCCAGAAGGCGTACTGGTGGTGGCCATGGCGAATATTCACTGAAGCCTGCCAAGACCCATCAAAGGCTTGAGTCATCGGATTGGAATCCGGGTTCCAGGCGTTAAACTCCCCCACAACGGCTACTTTCTGGGCCTGGGGAGCCAGGCAAATGAAATGGACCGGGATCAGCGCCTTGGAACCAAGGGATCGCGGGGGACCTGGAGGACGAGAAGCCGAGTTCATGAATTCTAGAAAGAGTCTCTGATCGCACTGAGTCTTACTCTTTAACTCCGCGCGATCTCCGAGAGCCGGCTAAGAAAACCATTTGTAAACCGGGGGCAAGTGGATTTCGCAAGAATCCGTCGATTCCTGAAATTCACCACTTTGCAGACGGGTTGCGGATTCAACCATTTCCAGAGAGTCTCACTGGCAGTGCTGGGCACTTGGATTAATGCCGTTGCCGGGGTTGGGGCCCTCCTATGGGCTCGACGCCCCCTGGGCACAGAGAATCAGCCTCCCGACTTGGGGCGATTCCGCTGGGGGGCCGCTGGCTTGGCGGCACTCATCGGTGGGACCGGGATCATCCATGCCCTGCCCTCCTCACTATCCGGCGCGATCCGCTATTTGGGCATTGCACTGGTCGGCCTCGTGTTGGGCAACCTCACCGGCCGAATTTTGGGCCTTCAGCGGGTTCTAGACGCCTGGGGGAGGAACCTTTCGGGTCATCTGCCCAAGCCGCCCGGAAAACCCACCGATGTGACGGGGGCGTTGTCCATCGGGGCTCTTCTGGCACTCAACCCATTGCTCATCCCCGCCTCCGTCCAGGACGGACTGGAACATCGGTGGGTCGGACTGGCCTTGAAGTCAGTATTGGACGCGGTTGCGCTCCACGCGTGGGTTCGAAGCCTGTCCCCAATTCGGTGGAGCCTGTCCCTCCTGATGCTGGGGGTCATCCTTCTCTGGCAGACCTGCTGGACGGCGGGCGCGGCAGCCTTGGCCAGTTGGCTCCAAGCCCAGGGTGTTTCCGATGCGCTCATGACGGCTTGCAGCCTGCTGATTCTTTGCAGCGCCCCAGCTATCGCCGGTGTGCGTCGAGCCGCTCTAGCCAATTTGTTGCCGGCGCTCGTCTGGATTCCGGCCCTGACATTCTGGCTCCGCGGTGGATGACCGTTGCGTAATGGCACCTAGAGCCCGCGCTTCCCTCGTTCACAATCGGTCTTTAAGCTTCAGGCCATGATCCCGAGGTTGAACTCCCTTCCAAGTGGGGCGGCGCTGTGGTCGGTGCTCTTGGCGCTCCCCCTTTTAGCGCAAGTTCCAATCCCTCCGGCCCAGTTGGCCAAACTGCCACCCGCCCTGAAACGACCGGTGGACTTCAAAACGGAGGTTTATCCGCTATTCAAGGCGACGTGTTTCAAGTGCCACGGCCCCGAAAAGCAGAAAGGGAAATACCGTATGGATACCCGGGAAGGGGCCTTCAAGGTGAGCGCCGAGCATGGCCCTGCCATTGAAGCCGGTCACAGCGCAAACAGTGCGATCATCCTCATGGCCGCGGGATTGATCGATGAAATGCTCATGCCTCCACCCGGAGGCAAACCCGGTGAGAGTGACCCCCTCACCGCTCAGCAAATAGGCATGCTTCGGGCGTGGATCGATCAAGGAGCCGTTTGGCCCGATGGCCCCATCGCCGAAGTGATCCAGCCGGTTCGCTTTGAACCCGATATTCAGAAACTCTTGGTCGCTTCCTGTGCCAAATGCCATTCCGGTGCAGCCGCCGAGGGCGGGTTCTCGGTGGATTCACTCGAACGGTTGCTCGCTGGGGGCAAATCCTACGGCCGGGTCGTTGTGCCCGGCGACCTCCGCAAGTCCTCACTCCTGACCATCCTCGCCGGGAAGGATGAAGACATTCCCAAGCCAGAAGCGCACCGGATTCCCGAGAAGTCTATCAAACAGGTGGAAGAGTGGATTCGGCAGGGTGCGAAATAGCGCCGCGGTCGGCACGGACATACTGCAAAAAACGCTCATCACCCACCGTCCTCACGCGGACCAAGCGGAAGCGCACCGCATCGGCCAGGCAGGCCGCCAACGGGCCGTCTGCGATCGTGGGAGCAGCCTGTCCCCCAAAGATCCGGGGCACCCAGGTGAGTCGAATCTCATCGACACAGTCTGCGGCCAAAAGAGTGGCATTCACCCGTCCGCCGCCCTCTACAACCAAGCGACGAATTCCATGGCGCCCGGCCAACCAGGCCAAGGCGGCCGGAAAATCGACCTGACTGCCGGGCGAACTCCAAACCTCCGCTCCGAGATCCCCTAATCGTTGCAAATTAGGTTTTGAAGCGTTTCCAGCGCTCAAAACCACGATGGGAGCCCCGGGACGCTTCCACAGTTCTGCCTCAGAGGACAGAGAGCCGGAGCCACTCACCACCACTCGGACGGGCTCGGGAGCCAACCCTGCTCGGCGCCGGGTCGCCTTATGTTCCGAGGAGCCTGTCCCCAAAGTCGCTCCGGTTTCTTCGACGGTTCGCGCTCCGCACACGAGGGCGTCGGCAGTAGCCCGCAGGGCATAGAGGGCTTTTTTGTCGTGAGGGCTCCCAAAAGTGGTCACTTCGCGGCCAGCGGTAGCTACCTTGCCATCGGCCGTCATGGCCATGTTCATAACGACGTAGGGTCGCTGCTCGGCTTCCGGCAAACCAGGAAGCGATTCAATGGAGGAACATGGCGTCGCCATAACTAAAGAACCGATAGTGCTCCTGAATGGCCTCCGCGTAGGCCGACTGAATGCGTTCGCGCCCCCCAAGGCCGCCCGGATCGGCAAAGGCACTGACCAACATCAGTAAGGTGCTTCGGGGTAAATGGAAGTTGGTCAGGAGCCCGTTGACTATGCGGAACTGATAGGGTGGGTGAATAAAAATACGGGTCCGACCGGTGCACGGTTGGATGGGGCCTTCGGTCTGGGCGGCTACGGTCTCCAAAACCCGCATGCTGGTGGTCCCCACGGCGATCACACGCCTTCCCGAAGCTCGGGCATCATTAATATTTTTAGCGGTACAAATACCTAAATAATACCGTTCTTCATGCATCGTGTGCTCGGACACTGCCTCTGCCTTGACCGGAAGGAAGGTTCCGGCCCCGACGTGCAAGGTCACGTAGCACAAATGAACCCCCTTGGCCTCCAGAGAACGCAAAATGCCGTCCGTAAAATGCAGGCCGGCCGTCGGAGCCGCTACAGACCCCGCAGCACGACCATAGACGGTCTGATACCGAACGGTATCCTGCTCGCTGACGCCCTGTTCGCCTCTCTCAATATAGGGAGGTAATGGAATTTGACCGATCTTGGAGAGCCGTTCCCAGAAGAATTCCGGTTGCTCCCACCGTACCAGGATGTGCCCGTCAGAATTCTTGTCGATGACCTCGCACAACAGCCGATCCGTTGCAGGTTCCCCGAATTGCAGGTGCATACCGGGTCGAACCCGTTTTCCCGGGCGGACCATGGACCACCAAAAACCCGTTTGAGTCTCCTCGAGCAACAAGAGTTCGACTCGACCCGGTGACTCCAGTTTTCGCCCCAGCAAACGTGCTGGGATGACCCGAGAATCGTTCATTACCAAGACATCGCCTTCCCGCAAAAGGTTAACGATATCTGAGAACTTCTGATGCTCTCGCGACCCAGAATGACGGTCTAACACCATCAGCCGAGACCCATCCCGCTCCGCAGCCGGAGATTGGGCAATGCGATCGGACGGCAGGTCAAAATCAAAATCCGCTACACGCACACAGGGAGGAAAAGGGAAATAACTCAAAATGTCGATCTGAACATGGCTTAAATGTTAACGGTATTCATTGGTATTTTGGGCTAAACCCAAATTGCGCATAACTTGTTCATAAGAAATAGTGAGAAAATGCAACGAGTTAGTTGCAAAAAGGGAGGCATTTGCTGTAAGAAGTAGCCGTCCACAGGAATCAGTGCTTTCTGATGCTTCTGGACGAGGGCAAATCGCTCACACGCTCGAATGACCGCCGCAGGTGATATTACAGAAATGGGAACCGGTATGACTGGAGCAACTCCAGCATCCCAGCGACCCCGTTTCACCTGGCGCTACGATCATAAGCTCGATTCCCAAGGCCGGGTTCCGTTGCCGGCTAAATGGCGACCTGAAGACCCCTCCAGCCTGTCCCTGATGGCGGTGATGATCCGACACCCGTCGGAGGCTGAATTTGTGATGGTGCTGCCGGTCGAGCAATTCGAGCGATTCAGCAACCCCATCTGTCAGGGCGACTTCACCGACCCGCTGAGACTGGCTGAGAGACACGACTACGTGGATCGGATCATCGAACTGGAGCTCGACAGCGCCGGGCGGATTTGTTTGCCCAAAGAAATGCGCGGAGCCGCAGGCCTGACCGATGACGTTCTTTTCGTTGGATGCATCGATCGATTCGAGCTGTGGAACCCAGAATCCTACCAGACGGCTCGTCTCTCGGAACGGCTCATCAAAAAGGTCCAGAATCCCCAAAAGACATGAAGCTGTTGGCACTGCTCAACCCGCGCTCCTGGTTTTCTTCGGGCCAACGTAGCCCACTCTCTCCCCTTCAACGAACCTCTAGCTTGGGGGGCGTCCCACTCGGCTCCGTCAAAGCACTGCCCGAGACACTCGTTCGCCGCTTTTTTTCCTTTGAGAATCAGCGGACACCGAACCGAAACCTCATTCAGGGAGAACTCCAACTGCCTGCGGTGACACCCCTTCGCAACGACCTCGTCGAGGACGACGTGGAACTGGTTCGCCGCCGCCGCGAAACCCGACTCCTTCACGAGACCCGCCCGCCCGGAGCCGGCGGAACCCACGATCCTGAACTGGCCGTCAACCGCCTGCGAAACCGAGCACCGGTGACCAGCCGTCTGGTTGCGCGGGATTGAATGCTTGATGCCACGTGCCCTCATTTTCCCACCAACCCGTTCTACTGACCGAAGTAGTGAGCGCACTCCAACCCAAGGCACACGGACGTTACCTGGATGGAACCCTGGGTGGTGGCGGTCATGCCGCAGCAATTCTGGAGGCGAGCTCACCGGATGGTTTTCTCTACGGTTGCGACCGGGACGCCGAGGCCCTTTCCGCCGCCCGTGAACAACTCAAGCCCTACACCGAGCGACTGGAGACCCATCAGGGTAATTTCACCGAGGCAGACCGGTGGATCGCCCCCAAATCGCTCGACGGGATCCTGCTCGATCTCGGTGTGAGTTCCCATCAACTCGACACTCCCGAACGCGGGTTTTCCTTCCAGAAAGACGGGCCTCTGGACATGCGCATGGATCAGAGCGAAGCCAGCCCCACCGCGGCAGACCTCGTGAACACGCTCCCAGCCAGCGAATTGGCGGATGTTTTCTGGAAACTGGGCGATGAGCGGCACTCCCGAAAAATCGCCCGAGCCATCGAAACCGAGCGGCGCAATCGACCCTTCACCAGCACCAGCCAACTCGCCCAATTCATCGAGCGGATTTGTCCCCGACGCGGAGCACCCACCCACCCAGCTACCCGCTGCTTTCAGGCATTGAGAATTGCCACCAATGATGAGTTGACCGCGGTCCAGACTGGCTTGGAGCGCGCATTTCGACTTTTAGCTCCCGGTGGCCGATTGGCAGTAATTAGCTTCCAATCCCTAGAAGATCGCCTGGTCAAGGAGTTCATGCGGCGCGAGGCCCGGGACTATGACTTTGAAGGCCCTGAGGACCACCCGGATTTCCGGCACCCGCGGCGTCCCCGTGGCCGAGAGTTGGCCCGAAAAGGAATCGTGGCCTCGGAATCGGAACTCAGCACCAACCCCCGGGCCCGCAGTGCGCGACTGCGGGTGCTAGAACGTCTTCCGGAACCATGAGCACCAAAAACCGTTCCGAAATCCGGCTAGGTACGATTGTGCGAGCCCTCCTGGGTTCCGCACTCATCGGGACACTGGGATTCCTGTGGATCCTTCAAAGTCGTGCCCACCAACGGCTCCAAGACCAGATTAGTCAGATCCGCACCCAATGCACCGTCTTAGAGCGCTCCATCGGGCGGGATCAGCAGGAAATCGAAAAACTCCTCACCCGACCCGCACTCATCCGCCGCATTCAAGAGCTCCGACTGGGACTCACCAACATCGCCTACCGCCAAGTCATCCACGTGACCAACCAGTCCCCAGGCATCTCCCCTAATTCGGAACTCACCCGCAACAACACCCATCCCACCGCGCCTGCGCCTCCGTTAGCCGTAGCCATACCACGCTGAATCCACCGCATGAACAACCCGTCCACCCCCGACAAGACATTGACCGGACTCACCGTCCTGTTCTGTGTCGTGTTCATTGGGTTGGCCGGAAGATTGGTGTACATTCAGGGCGTTCGTCCCGATTCCCCCCGCTACACCCTGGGTGCTTCTCCTGCCCGCACCACTTACATTCCGGCACCCCGTGGTGAGTTGCTCGATCGTCGCGGTGAGCGCCTGACGTATTCACAGTTCACCTACAATCTCCGCGCCAACCCGGTGGTGATCAGCAACCAAGCCACACACTTGGCCGCCCTGCTCTCACCGCTGCTGTCCATCCCAGCGACGGTCCTCGAGGACCGCCTCAGTATCCGGCCTGAACTGCGCTGGAAAGCCGATGCCAGCACCAACTCCGCGGGCCTCGTCGCGACCCAATGGTTGCAGGTGCTGCACACCAATCAAAGCGTCCTAGTGGCCTCCAACCTGTCCTTTGTGGACTGGACCCGGGTCCACACCCATTTAAAAGTGTTCCGATCCCCAGAGGAACGCCAACTGCTAGCAGCGTCGGCCGCGGTGGCCCATCGACGAACCAACAGTCCTCCCATCGCCTGGTGGGACTTGCCGACCCGATATCGCGTTCGCAAGGCAATCGCCCGAGACAACCGGGAAATCAACCTGGCCATGAAGCGGATCCAACCCCAATTGAGGGAGGTTCGCGAAAACGGAATCACTGCCGAAATCATGGAACGTCGCGTGATGCCTCACGCCGAACTCGCATTACCTATTCTAGGCACCACGACCAACGGGGTAATCCCGATTGTGGAATACCGGACCGCGACCAACCGCATTCGCGTCCGCACCCGAGAATTGCCCCCCGAGATCCATGGCGCCGACGGCATCGAGCGGCAATTCAACGATGAGCTCCAGGGGGTTGCTGGTCAGGCGATTATTCGACGAGGTAAAGGCCGTGAATTGGCCGGCACCCGAGAACTGGACCTCGTTGCGCAACCCGGTGCGAATGTCCGACTCACCATCGACGCCAATCTCCAATACGTCGCAGAGAACGCGTTGCGCCAAGGGATGGCCAAGCTCAAGCCCAACTGGATGTCGGCCATACTGGTCCGCCCATCAACCGGCGAGATTCTGGCACTCGCCAACGCCACAGACCCAGACTACTCACCGGCCCGACAACCCGGCTCACCGACACAGGCCAGCGGACCGCGCAAACCACAGCATCGCAACCACGCTGTGTCGGAGCTCGTCGAGCCTGGATCCACTTTCAAGCTGGTCACCTATTCGGCCGCCCTCGAATCCCTTCCCGGTCGAAACCTCTCTCCCAGCTCTCTGATCGACTGCGAGGGCGGATCCTGGCGCCCCCCTGCTGGACGCAAGAAACCCATCGCTGATGCGCGTGGCCACAAGCTGCACACGGTCACCCTGGAAGAAGCCTTCGCCGCATCCTCCAATGTCGGTGCAGCCAAGCTCGGGTATGCCCTTTGGGATTCTTCTGCGCCACCGCGAGCCACTGCGTTGGTGAAGTATGCCGAGGCTTACGGATTCACCCGGCGGACCGGTATCCTCTGTGGAGGAGAGCCCAACACGCGAATCCCGGCCTGGGACGGCCTCGGCACTCAGCTCATCCTTTCTTACGGCTACGGCATCTACGCAACGCCACTCCAGATCACCATGGCCTACGCCGCCGTGGCCAATGACGGCATCCTCATGGAGCCCATGCTCGTGAAGTCCGTGGAGAGCTCCTCGGGCAGCGTCATTCGCAATCTGGCCCCACGTCAGGTCGGCAGGGTGGTTCGCTCCGACACAGCCAAACAACTGGTGCAACTCCTGACCGCAGTGGTGAGCTCCAAAGGCACCGGCAAGGATGCCGCGCTCAGTGACTATACCGTCGCAGGTAAGACCGGCACGGCGAACAAGATGACCCAGGCCCACATGGCTGCCGGCGTCACCGCCCATTTCAGCACCTTTGTCGGATTCCTCCCCGCTGAGAACCCTCAGATCTGCCTACTGGTCTGCGCCGACGAACCCACCGGGTCGGACGGTCGGGCCGCCTATGGAGCCGCCTGCGTGCCGGTCTTCAAGGAGATCGCCCGCGAGGCTGCGAGCTATCTGACAATTCCTCCGTCCCCCGTTCTGGTGGCTCATGAAGCGCCTGCCGATCGCCCCGTCCTCCCGCGTCATTGACCATGCTGACCGCTGAACCCATTTTCCAGACGGCACCTGCGGCTTCGACCGCGGAGGCGACCGTCGCGAATTTTCGGCCCAGTCACCCTTCCCTCGCCACCAGCACGCCGCCGCGATTCCGCCGACTTGGTTCAGTCCGCAAGGTCGCTTCGTCCCAATCCCTTTCAGTACCACTCCAGATTTCTGTCCGTGATCATCCCCTGCAGCGTCTGGATTTATGCAGGGTCACCCGTCAGGGACGAGTCTCAGCGGCCGCCGCGGCCTTCATCCACACCTTGCTCAGCGGGGCGGGGCGTCGTCCGGCCTTGCTCACTCCAGAAGGGGGACTCATGGCGGGCCGACTCTTCCCACAGCGCCCCAAGATCAGCGAGGCCACCGAGTGGGAACGCCTCTTGGCGACCCACGTCCGATCGGGTGGAGATTGCCTGATCATCGAAGAAGACTCCGAGATCGAAGAACTGCTCGCCGGCGTTTCACCCCGGTCGCACCTCCAAGCGCCGACGTCTCCACGCGCCTGGATCCAGGCACAGGCGCTGCATTGGCGCGGTAGTCGCCTGCAGGTATTCTCCCACGACGGCACCACACGGACCACTCACCTGCCACTCATCGGCAGATCGAACCTGCTGGCCCTGGATCTGGCGCTCAACCGGGTCATCCATGCGGGTTGCTGCCCAACACGAACCCTAGCCATTCTCCCCTCTCTGGATCCCCCGACCGGGCTTCTTGAGCCTGTCCACGCCGGACAACCGTATGGCGTTTTCGTGGACCGAGCCTCCTGCGCCGCCGACCTGGCCGAACTCCTCACCGAGGCACGCACACTGTCAGGCCGTCGCATCGTGCTCGTGACCGGCATCCACGGCAGTTCAACCCCTGAAGAACGACGAGCCTTGGGCGCAGCAGCAGCAGCGGCGGACGAAGTAGTCTTCACCAGCGACAATCCACGTCATGTGCCAGTTGCCTCCATCCTGAGAGACCTCCAAGCGGGTCTGGGTGGTGGAGCTCTCGAAGAACCCGACCGTCACACCGCCATCGCAACCGCCGTCCGTCGGGCCAAATCGGACGACCTGGTGCTCATCGCGGGCAAGGGAAGCCGACCCTTCCAAGAGCTGGGCAGTGCCGTCATCCCCTGGGACGACCGGCTGCATGCTCGAGATGCATTGGCCGGGCGAGGCTGGGTGGGAGATTCACTATGACATCCCTACCAAAACCTCATCTTCTCGGCGTCTTGGCCGGCCTGTTTCTGGCCTCAGGCCTCATTATTTCTACCACTCTCCTGACACGAACCTGGCTCAAAGTGGCCGATGCCGAATCGATATCCGTTACCGGATCGGCCCGCCGCAACGTGAGTTCTGACTTGGTCGTCTGGCGTGGTTCTCTCACCGTCGAAAGCCCCACTCTTCTGGCCTCACAGGGAGTGCTTGGTCAACAAGAGGCCATCGCTCGCAAGTTCCTCAACGCCCAGGGCGTCACCAACGCCCAGTTCCATCCGGTCGCCATCCAGCGCATCCAAGTTCGCTCCAGCAAACAAACCAGCGAGGCTGACAGCGAGACTGAAAGTCCCACGACCCGATTCCGCCTCAGCCGCACCATTGAGGTACGCTCCGGCGACATCGATGCCGTCCTGAGCATGGATGCCAAGACCTCTGAACTGGTCAATCAAGGCATTGAATTCGCCTCATCCACTCCGGAATTCATTTGGACCAAGGCCGGCGAAGCCAAAATTGAAATGCTGGCCGATGCAGCCCGCGATGCCCGTGCCCGAGCCGAGCAAATCGTCTCCCAAGGCGGACGATCCATCGCCCGCATGCGCTCAGCAAAAATGGGAGTCTTCCAAGTGACCCCGCTGTATTCGACCCAGAACACTTGGGACGGAATGAACGACACCACCTCCCGAGAAAAGACTGTCACCGCGGTAGTGAATGCGAGCTACGCACTGCAATAATGGAACCGGTGACACTCCAATTCATCGCTGAAGCATCCAAGGGGACTTTGCATCCCCACGATGCCGGCTGTGTTAGGGTTTCCGGTGTGTGTACCGACTCGCGTCGCCTTCGGGCTGGCAATGTGTTCCTAGCTTTGTGCGGCGAACGATTTGACGGGCACGATTTCCTCAAAGATCCCGGACTCGAAAAAGCCTCGGCCGTCGTGGTCTCCCAAAATCGACTCACGGACGTTCCGAAAAAAATACCGGCCGTCAGCGTACCAAACACACGCGAGGCCCTGGGACACATCGCTGCAGCCTACCGAAACGGCTTCTCACTGCCCGTGTTCTGCGTGGCCGGATCCAACGGTAAGACGACCACCAAGGAGCTGCTAGCAGCCCTGCTCGAAACAACGTTTCCCACCCTCCGATCCCAGGCCAGTTTCAATAATGACATTGGCGTGCCCTTGAGCCTTCTGGAGCTAGATGGGTCTCATCGAGCGGCTGTCCTGGAAGCGGGCACTAATCATCCCGGCGAACTGGCTCCATTGGTGCGGATGATCGTCCCGCGCTACGGTGTGGTACCCCAGATTGGGCGGGAACACCTGGAGCACTTTGGTGATATCGATGGGGTGATCGCCGAAGAGAGCGCCCTCGGCGAGGGCTTGCCAACCGACGGCGTGCTATTTCTGAACGGAGACTGCGATGCAGCCCGACCGCTGGCCTCTCGCACTCAGGCCCGAGTGGTGCGCACCGGATTCGATGCCGGAAACAATTGGCGAGCCCGAATCCTCGACAACGGCTGGAACTCGACCCGCTTCGAGGTCACCGCCCCGGAGCCCGAATGGTGCGGTGTGTTCGAGATCGCGGTGCCTGGCCGGCACATGGTCTCCAATGCCATTCTAGCCCTAGCGGCCGCCGCCGAACTGCGGGTCCAACCCGAAGCGGCGCGGAAAGCCTTGTCGTGCTTTTCCGGAGCGAAACAACGTCTCCAATGCTCAGAGCAGCGAGGGATCCATTGGCTAGACGATACCTACAACGCCAACGCCGACTCCGCATTGGCTTCGCTCCAAACCCTCTCCGAACTGCCCTGCACCGGACGCCGCGTGGCCGTGCTGGGCGACATGGCTGAACTCGGCGCGCACACCGCCGAAGCGCACCGGGAAGTCGGAGCCGCCGCCCTTCGTTTGGGGATCGACCTATTAGTCTGCATCGGCCACTCGGCCGGCCACACCGCAGACGGCGCCAAAGGCATGCGCCAAGTCCTCGCCTTTCCCGACGTGGAACAGGCTGTCCTCGCGCTCCGCCCACTCCTCCAACCGGGAGACTGTGTCTTAGCCAAGGCTTCTCGCAGCAGCCGACTAGAACGGCTTTTCGAGGCACTCAAAGACGAACGCATCGAAAACCACTAACCCGGCATGCTCTACAAGCTCTCAGAATTATTCCCGGTGGTTCCCTGGGCGGTGTTCAAGTACGTCACCTTCCGCAGCGCAGGCGCGGCCATCACTGCTCTGCTGCTGAGTTGGCTCCTTGGCCCGCGGGTGATCGAAGGCCTTCGGAATCTCAAGTTCCGTCAAGACTACCAACCCAAGGATGTCCGCAATCCCAGCGATGCCACGGCGGCGGCGGCCGACTTGGCCAAACGAGGAACACCCACTATGGGGGGTGTTTTAATTCTGCTGGTCTTGGACATCTCCGTGTTCCTTTGGGCCCGACCCAACACACTGGTGTTGTTGACCATGCTTTCGTTGATGGTCTTAGCTTTTTTGGGGTTTTATGACGATTGGCTAAAGGTCTCGCGGCAGAACGCGGCCGGCGCCCAATCCCGGGTAAAGTGGATCGTACAAATCGTTCTCGCCTTGGTGGTCGGGGTCTATTTGTGGCAACTCCCCTCCACCCGCACTCTAGTGGCCGATATCCAAATTCCGTTCTTCAAAGACCCCATCCTCCGATCCGTCCCCTGGATTGGTATCCCGCTGGTGGCACTGACCATCATTGGCAGTTCCAACGCGGTGAATCTGACCGATGGCATGGATGGGTTGGCCATCGGTTGCACCCTCATCGTGGCGATGGTGATGCTCATCCTGACTTACCTGTCTGATAACGTGAAGCTGGCCACCTACCTCCAGATTCCGCACGTTCGGGGTGCCAGCGAACTCACGGTGGTCTGTGCCGCCTTCATCGGGGCTTCCCTCGGATTTCTATGGTTCAACTGTCACCCCGCCGAGGTCTTCATGGGCGACACCGGATCGCTAGCCCTGGGCGGTGCATTGGGCATCATGGCTATCCTGATTCACCAACCGCTGGTGCTCCTCATCGCCGGCGGAGTCTTTGTGGCTGAAGCGCTCAGCGTGATGCTGCAAGTAGGGTGGTTCAAATACACCCGCCACAAGCATGGAGAAGGCCGACGTATTTTTCTAATGGCCCCTCTCCATCACCATTTTCAGAAGCAAGGATGGAAGGAATCGAAGATCGTTACCCGCTTCTACATTGCTGGAATTCTGTGCGCTGTGTTGGCGCTGAGCACGCTCAAGATCCGATGAGTGTCCACGCCTCAAACCACACCTGCACCGGTCTTTTCAGCCCGACTGAATCACCGATCTGCATCTCGAACCGGATGTTCCTTGATCGCGCGGGTTTCGATTGTTTAATTAAAGCGCCTTCCGCGGTAAACGGCGCCCTCATCAGGCCCCAGACCCGCATCGCCGCGGCGATCCGTGCACACCCAGACTCCTATTTAGTATTCCGACAGACGTGCCTACAAGTCCCGGCCAACCTGAACCATTTTCCAATTACGGATGCGGTGCGTTTCACCGTTTCCCGGTCCAATCAATCACGACCACACTCACTTTCGTTTCGACCCGGGTGGAGGACCCGGTTCGGGACGGATCCGACAAAACTCAATCCTCGACCCACGACGTACCGTCTATCCGCCTAACCCCATGAGCACCCCCAACTCCCCGCTGCTGCCTGGCTCCAAACTGGAACAGGCTGCCAAGAGCAAATCCACCTTCAGCATCGCCGCCTTCATTTTCAGCGCCCATGTGGCGGTGTTCCTGGTGGTGCTGCTCAATGGCTGCAACAAAGAGAGTTCCCTCACCAGCACGGAGCCTCCTGCCGCCACCAACCCAACTGAACTGGCCGTGCAACCCGGATTCGGGTCTTTAGACACCAACGCCCCCGTCCATCCCAACGGTCTGGACACCAACACGATGCCAGCCACTCCTCCGGGGGGTGTCGTCACATTCCCGGGCCATGCGGCAATCAACACCAACCCGCCGCCACAACCCATCGCCCCTCCGGAAATCGGAATAGGCGCCCCGGGAAGCACCGCAACCCACGAGAGCACGGGGGCCGCCTCTGAGTACAAGATCAAGAGCGGCGACATCGCTTACAATATTGCTAAGGCAAACGGAGTTTCCCTGAAGGCCCTTAAGGATGCCAACCCGAGTATCGACCTCGGCAAGCTGAAGGTGGGCCAGGCGATCCAAATTCCTGCTGCCAGCGCATCCGCCGCGGCCGCCGCCACTACCAAAGAACCGACCCCTGCGAAAGCGATCTCAAGCCACGAACCCGATACGGCGGGCGCGACCTCGTCGTATACGGTTAAAGGAGGCGACACCCTCAGCAAGATCGCTAAGAAGCACGGAACGACCGCTAAAGCGGTCCGCGCCGCCAACGCATTGACCAGCGACAAGATTAACGTCGGTCAGAAACTCAAGATTCCAGGCAAGAGTGCGGCCGCTGAGACGGCCGATCCGGCTGCGAAGACCCTGACCGTGCCCGAGCCGACCGCCGCGCCCGTTCCGGCGACCCTGCCGACGCCCGGCACAGGCCGCTAAATCGGTCCACCGAAGGGACGTCCGGCCCGCTGCTGGACGTCCCGAAGGCTCATAAACTCCTTCCGCCATGCGTTCCACCTCCATCCTGTTGCTGCTAACGGTCAGCCTCTTGCTGGCCTTGAGTTTCACCATGCTCGCCAGTGCCCTCATGATGGAGTCCCGGTTCTTAAACCTCGTTACAACCCAGGCGGTAGCCATCGTCGTAGGGGCGGTCGTCATGTGCTTGCTGTGGCGCAAGGACTACCGCATCTGGATCAAACGGCACTGGTGGTTCTATGCCCTCGCCATCGTCACTTTAGCGATGGTGCTCTCACCGGCGGGCACCTACCGCAATGGGGCCCAGCGCTGGATTTTCGGCATGCAACCGGCGGAGTTCGCTAAAATTCCATTGCTGCTGACCCTGGCGGCCTGGGGGGCACGCTTCGGATCCCGCATGCGCTTTGGCGGCACGGTTTCCACCTTCGTGTGGGGGTTGGTTCTGCCGGGACTGGTCATCGTGCCGTTCCTCGGATTGCTGTACAAACAACCGGACCGCGGAACCATGATTCTCTTCGGCATGGTCACCGTGGTGGTTCTTCTGCTCAGCGGTATGCGCAAGCGATACGCCATCATTCCGACCCTCCTCGGGGCCGGACTGGCATTCCACTTCTACAATTCCAGCAAAATGGTCCGGGACCGGATGGATGCGTTTCTGCATCCGGAATTCTTTCCTCAGACTACGGGCTCCCAAGCTCTCAAGTCGCTGGCGGCTCTGCGGGAGGGCGGGCTGGAAGGCGTCGGGCTGGGATCCGGAGTCATCAAACTAACCATCCCCGAACAGCACACCGACTTCATTCTTCCGGTCATCGGTGAAGAGTTAGGCCTTTTCTTCACGCTGGGCGTGCTCATCGCCTTTGTCGTCATCCTGCTCTGCTCGGCGCGGATCGCCTCACGGGCAGCAGACGTCGAAGGACGACTACTGGCCGGCGGAATCGGTTTCCTCATCGCCTGCCAGGCGATGATCAACATCGCAGTGGTGACCAACTCAATGATCAACAAGGGCATGCCACTGCCCTTCGTCAGCCGCGGAGGTTCTAGCGCAGTCAGCATGCTGGCGCTCGTAGGACTTCTTCTCTCCATCGCCCGCCGGGCTCCGGAAACGTCCCAGGCGCCTCGCCCCAGCGGAAGCAATCCATTCGAACTCTCAGAATTGGAATCCCTGCCTGCCCAATGAGATCCAACCCTGGCTCCAATACCCACGTCGCCAATACCCACGTCGCCATCGCCTGCGGAGGAACCGGTGGACACCTGTTTCCGGGCCTGGCAGTCGGCCGGGAACTGGGGTCTCGCGGAGCCCAGGTCACGCTGCTAATTTCTCCCAAAGAGGTCGATCAGGCGGCTGTTCGAGGATTAACCGGCATCCAAATAGCGACTCTACCGGCGGTGGGCCTGCAGGGCCGCAACTACGGATCGTTCCTCTTAGGATTCGCCCGCGCTTGGCAATCCGCCCGACGACAATTCTCCAACCGCACACTTTTTCAGCGACCGCCGGACGCCATTCTCGGAATGGGCGGCTTCACGGCCGCACCACCGATGCTAGCAGGGCGTCAATTGGGCGCAGCGACCTTCCTCCACGAATCCAATACCATCCCTGGACGAGCCAACCGGCTGATGGCCCCCTGGACCCGCGAGGCCTTCACCGGTTTCGATGAGACCGTCGCCCGCCTAAGACATACCCGCGTGACCTGCACCGGTACGCCCATTCGGGAGAACATCTCCCAGTTGCGCCACCATCACGACCCTCGCTCAGCCAAGGCGTGCCTCGGTCTCGACCCAGACAAACCCGTACTCCTCATCACCGGCGGCAGTCAGGGGGCCCGCGGCCTCAATCAGTGGGTTTGCGCCGCCCTACCAGGATTGGCGACCGCCGCTCCTGACCTTCAATTTATCCACCTCTCGGGGGCCCCCGATGAGGCGACCGTCGTCGCGGCCCACCACCCGCTGGGTCGGCGATCGATGGTCCGCCCGTTCCTCCAAGAAATGCATCTGGCCCTGGCCGCAGCCGACGCAGTGATTAGTCGAGCTGGGGCTTCATCGCTGGCCGAGTTGGCGGCCCTGCGAATTCCGTCGATCCTAATCCCGCTGCCGACGGCCCAGGACAATCACCAGTTCCACAATGCCAACGCGCTAGCCCGATGCGGAGCGGCCGTGTTGCTTTCCCAATCCAACCCCGATCCAGAACGACTCCAATCGGAGGTCCTGGCCCTGTTCCACAACACTGCTTTGCGGGCCTCTATGCAGCGGGCGTTGGTCGAGATTGATCGCCCTGAGGCAGCCTCACTCATTGCCGAGAGCATTCTCGAACACCTTCGCCAACCCTTCACCCAAGCCGTCCGCACGACCACTGCCTCACGCGCCCGGCCTACGGACCCTCGCTGGATTCCCTTCAAGGAGGCTGCATGAACACTCCGCTCCGACTTAGCCAGGAACCGGTCAGTCCAGCCATTGAAGCGGCCGCCGCGCATGCCGAGGACATTTCCAACGCCTTCCGTGACTTACAAATCGTCTTACCGCCTGAAACCATCGTCCGGCGCGACGAACCGCTGGCCCGACGGACCACGCTTCGGGTGGGTGGCCCGGCCGATCTGTATATTGAACCGAGCTCCGACAACGCGCTAGCGAGCACACTGGAGATTGCCCATCTGCGCGGCATTCCTCTGTTTCTGCTGGGCCGTGGTTCCAACCTATTGGTCCGCGATGGAGGTATCCGAGGGATTGTGCTTTCTCTGTCCCACCCCCACTTCTCGCACATCGAACTGGCCGGTGAACGGATCACCGCCGGCGCTGGAGCCCGACTCAAAAACATCGCTCACGAAGCTCGACGTGCCGGACTCGGCGGCGTGGAATTTTTCGAAGGCATCCCCGGCTGTCTAGGTGGCGCCCTGCGAATGAACGCCGGCGCCATGGGAGCATGGACCTTCGACAGCCTAGAAGAATTGCGCTGCATGAGTCCCTCAGGACAAATCCTGACATTGCCCGCCCAAGAGGTGCCCGTGGAGTACCGGGCTTGCCCGTTGCTGAGAACCCACATTGCGCTGGGGGCGATCTTCCGCGGCCGTCCCGACACTGCTGAAGTCATCCGCGCCAAGATGGACCAGTTCTCCAGCAAACGGTGGACCAGTCAGCCCAATCAACCGAGCGCCGGCTGCACCTTCAAAAACCCAGAACCCACCCTACCTGCGGGACGCCTGCTCGATGAACTGGGTCTCAAAGGCGCCCGCGTCGGGGATGCCATGGTCAGCGACGTCCACGCCAACTTCTTTGTGAATCTGGGTCAGGCGCGGGCTTCAGACATCCTCGCATTGATCGAACAAGTCCGCACCCGCGCCCGTGAACTCCGGGGCATTGAACTAGAAACCGAAGTGGAAATCGTCGGCGAAGACGCATGAGCTCCCCCCTCCACATCACCGTCTTGCGCGGAGGCCCCTCGGCCGAACGCGAGGTTTCGCTCCGCTCGGGCGCCGCCGTCGCTTCGGCACTGAGGTCCCTCGGGCACCACGTGGACGAAGTGGACCCCATCCCGGGTGATTTGCAGATCCCCGCCGGCACCCAAGTGGTTTTCCTAGCGTTGCACGGCACCTACGGCGAGGACGGCACAGTCCAGTCGGAACTCGAAGAACTAGGACTACTCTACACCGGTTGCGGTGTGTCGGCCTCGCTCTACGCCTTCGACAAGATCCTAACCAAACGTCGCTGCCTAAGGGCCGGTGTCGGTACGGCTCGATTCGAGCGGTTCATTAATACCTCGGCCCAGTGGCCAGAAGGCTGGCAAACGCCGGTCGTCCTGAAACCCACCCGCCAGGGATCGAGTGTAGGGCTTCAGTTCGTTGACCGCGTCGAAGACTTTTCCCGCGCGCTCGCTGAGGCGCTGGGTCATGGCGGTGAGGTCTTGATGGAAGAGCGCATCGTCGGGCGAGAGACCACCGTGGGCATTCTCGAGGGATTAGCGCTCCCTGTGGTAGAAGTCTGCCCCAAGTCGGGCTCCTACGACTACACCAACAAGTATACTGCTGGACGGACCGACTATTTCTGCCCTGCGGATCTCGAACCGGCCGTCACCCACCAGATTCAGCAATCGGCGCTGGCTGCATTCCACGCCATCGGTGGCCGAGACTATGCCCGGGTCGATGTGATGGTGCGCCCGGACGGGTCACCGGTAGTCCTCGAGGTCAATACACTGCCGGGCATGACCGAAACCAGCCTCCTCCCCAAGGCGGCGGCCGCCGCCGGCATCTCATTCCCGCAACTGTGCGATCGCATGGTGCAACTCGCCCTCCGCAGACAGTCGAACTCCTGAATACCCATGTTCGGCCGATCTCACGAAAACCGCAGGCGCCCCAAAGGAGGCACCGTTCTCCAGGCGAATCTGTCGGCCGACGCATCCGGTGATGCTCACCCTGGATTGCGTCGCTGGATCATCCGAACCTCGGTACTTCTCACGCTCATGGCCTCGGTGGCGGTGGGCGGATGGTGGCTTCGCGAAAATTGGATCAACCGCATCCCGGCACTGGCCATTCGCGAAGTCATTGTTGAGGTCGACGGGGTGCTCTCACCCGAGGAGGTTCGCCGCCTAGCCGGTGTTCCACTGGGCCGAAACATTCTCTCAGTAGATCTTCCCCAACTGCGGGATCGCCTGCAGAACCACCCCCGTATCGCCTCGGCCCGCATCATCGCTGAATTCCCCGGTAGCCTGCTCATTCGCATCCGGGAGCGGCTTCCGCTGGTCGCCGTCGAGCCCTTGTCGAAGAACGGGCTCCAAGCCCGATACCTCCTCGACGAATCGGGTCATCTGCTACTGCCCCTAGATTCCTCCAGCGCTCCCACTGAGGCTGTGGCAGCCGAATCGGCTCTCCCGGTGCTCATCGGCTATCATGCCCAGCGGCCCACCGCCCAAGCCGACACACTTCGGGCGCTCGAATTCGTCAAGACCTACGAATTAGCTCAACCCGGATCACTGCCTGACATCCGATCGATCTCCATCGCCGAGCCCGGTGTTCTGATGGTAACCACCGACACCTCGGCGGAGATCACCTTCGCGGCTCGCGATTACGGCACGCAACTTCAGCGCTGGGGCGATATCTTGAATCAGCTCAAGGAGCTCAAAGAATCGCGAATGATCCAGAGTCTGGACCTCAGCGTCTCCCAGAACTCCCCTATCCGATGGAACACCCCTCCATCGGTGCCCCCTCCGTCTGAAGCCCCTGAACGGGGCAGCCGCCTCAAACCCAAACGTATCCCCCGACGATCCCATGTTTAAGGACTCCCCAATCCTAGTCGGCCTCGAGATCGGAACCTCGAAGATTTGCGCCGCCATCGGCGAGGAAAATGAGCGCGGTGAATTTACACTCCTCGGAATCGGGCAGTCTAAATCGCATGGGGTCCGCAAAGGCGAAATCGTTGATCTAGCTAAAGCGCAGGAGGATGTCCGCTCAGCATTGGGCAATGCCGAGGAGCAGGCCCAGGTGACGGTCCGCAATTTATTCCTCGGGGTCTCCGGCCGCCACATTGAGGGATTTAATAACACCGGAATGCATCCGGTCGCGTCGGACGACCGTCTGGTCACCCCGCAAGATGTGGCCGATGCCGCCAACAATGCCAAGGCCATCACCCTGCCTGCTGAGCACACAATCCTGCACACGATTCGCCAGCGTATTTGCGTCGATGGGGTCGAGGTCTCCGACAACCCAGCCGGCATGCTGGGTCGCAAGGTCGAGGCGCACGTTCATGTCATCTACGGCAATTCCCTGCGAATCCAGAACTCAATGCGGCTGGTTCAATCGCTTTCAATCGAGGTGAACCAACCGGTCTTCAATGGCTTGGCCAATGCACAAGCCGTCCTCACCCCTGAAGACAAGGAAAACGGGGCTCTGGTCATCGACATCGGGGGTGGGGCCACCGAATTTGTCTTTCAGCAGGGCCAGGCTATTCGCCATTCCGGGGTCTTTGCCCTCGGTGGTGACCACCTCAGCAACGACATCGCTTTGGGACTGAAGATCAACATTGCCTTAGCCGAAAGTCTCAAGATCCGGCATGGCAGTGCTGTGGTCGCGGCCGGCAGCCAAGGACAGATGGTCCCGCTGAGTGAAAACGACCTAGGACTGTCCCATCGGGAGGTCAGCCTCGAACACCTCCACCGCATTATGTCCATTCGGCTGCAGGAACTCTTCGAGCTCATCGCCGAGCGTTGCGCTGAGAATTGCCTCCTCGACGAGGCACGGGCCGGAGTTTTCCTGTCCGGAGGATGCTCCCACATTCCTGGTATCGACACGTTGGCTCAACGCATTTTCCGACTCCCGATCACCCGAGGCACCTCCCGCAATATCACCGGCAATTCTGCCACCCTGTCCCATCCGGAATTCGCAACTGCCATCGGCATCGCTCGGTATGGCGGCATGCGCCAGCGCAACCGGCCACGCCCCCGCTTCAGCATCCGCGATGTCCTGCCCTTCCTCCGCTAACCCTTCGCCACACACCTCCATGAACGATGCCTCGATTCGCTTCATCGCCGTCGGACACGCGGGCGCCCAAATCCTGAGCGGCCTGCGCGCGCGTTCCGGAAGCCCTCTCGAATGCGCCCACGCAGACACCAGCCCTGAATCTCTGCGAATCTCTCCCATCGACCGGAAGATCACGCTCGGACTTTCGGTCAGTCACGGCCTCGGTGCCGGCGGCGATCCGGAGATCGGGCGACTGAGCGCTGAGAGCGACCTTTCCTCCATCCACGAGTTCACTCAAGGAGCCCGACTGGTCTTCGTCATCACCGGACTTGGCGGCGGAACCGGTTCCGGGGCCGCTCCAGTCATTGCACGGGCCGCGCGCGAGTCCGGAGCACTCGTTCTGGTGATCGCCACAACCCCCTTCGACTTCGAACGCCGCCGACTCCAGTACGCCCAGGAAGCCCTCGATCGTCTGCGCGTCTCGGCCGATGCTGTCTTGGCCATCTCAAACCAGCGCGTCCGGCGGATGCACGATGACCGCACCCACCCTCACGAACTGTACCAGTTCGCCAACGAACTACTGGCCCAGACCCTTCAGGGCTTGTGGCGACTACTCAACGCGCCCGGCCTCATCCCGTTAGACTTCGCCCACATCGAGCGATTGCTGCGGGGGCGCCATGCCGAGAGCGCCTTTGCGGCCGTACAAGCGACCGGGGAAAACCGAGCCCATGCCGCCGCCGAGCAACTACTCACACACCCATTCCTCGACACCGGATCGGCTCTGGCCTCGGCCAAAGAGGTCTTAGTCAGTGTCGCGGGAGGCGACGACCTTCAGATCGGCGAGGTGGAGCGATTGATCGAAGCTCTACAAGGACGTTGTCCCACCGCTGAATTCATCGTGGGTGCCTCGATTGATCCAGCACTCACCGGGCACATCCACGTCACAGCCATCACCACACGGCCCGCCGCCTCGGCTCCCAATCCGCTCATTGGATCAGGCTTTGCCAGAAACGACCCCGTGCCGACCTCGACGGGCAATCAAGCCAGGATACAACGCAGCGTGCCCATCGTCTTCAATGGTGAAGATTTCAACCGAGAACCCGAGCCCCGTGGGACCACCGACAGCCGATTCATCCCACCGCCCCCAGAACTGAACATCGAGCAGCGCCAGCGCATCCTCAGTGGTCAGCGCAACAAACCCTCCCGCCGTCGGCCCGACTCCCAGATGATCATGAACTTTGACATCGCCCAGCGCGGTCGTTTTGACAACACCGAGCGAAACCGGCACAAGGGCGTGGATCTGGATGTCCCGACTTACCTCCGCTTAGGCATCGTTCTCAATTGACGCGGGCGGTCGACCGTTGAAGACACGATTTCTTGAGGCAAACTAGTTGTCATGGAGCCCCCATTCCTAGAATCCCGTCGTGCCACGACCGACGATCTTGGAGCCCTGGAAATTCTGTGGTCGCAAGCCAATCTTCCGGCCACCGAGCTCGGGAAATTTCTGAGCGAGTTTCATGTGGTGAGCGATCCGGAAGGCCAGATCATTCATGCTATCGGGCTCTTGGTCGAAGGCGATCAAGCACTTCTGCATAGCGAGGCATTGTCTGCGCTTCAGTTTGCCGAACCCGACGCCTGTCGGGCTGCCGTGTGGAAACGATTGCGAATCCTTACACGCAACCAAGGAATCTCGCGGATCTGGACCCGGGAAGACGCCGAGTACTGGCGGGTCAGCGGCTACCAATCGATTCCAGAATCCCAGCTTCCCTCAGACTTGCCGTCCTTTGTCCAACGAGAGGATGGATGGTGGATGCACCAAAGCCCAGACGCAGCGCAGACCGATTTATTAGTCCAGCGGGAGTTCGCACTCTGGAAGACCCAACGCGAACAGGAATCACAAAGCTTTCAGCAGCGGGTCAAAGCGTTTCGGGTCGTCGCATTTGGGCTCTTCGCCCTCTCGCTCATCCTCCTCCTAGGCTTCCTCTTCTTCGCTGCCAAGGTCCCTGAGATCTTTCGACAACTCTTCCGCTGAATCGCGCCCGTTCCCCCATCGGTTGGGACATTTTGGTGCCAGGCTCTCGAGATTTACGGTAAATTATTACTATCGTGTAACATTTGGTTGCTTTTGTTGGATTCCAGCACTTTATGAATTCCAGCACTTTATCGTCAGCTTGGACTGTAGATCTCGACAAGGGCTCGGCCGTTCAAAACCCAAACGCCCATGAGGTTGCACACCCATCACGGTCGACGTTGCCCTTCTGGCTTCACCCTCATCGAACTCCTCGTCGTCATCGCCATTATTGCAATTCTGGCGGGGATGCTACTTCCAGCTTTGGCACGCGCCAAACAGAAGGGACAAGGCATCTACTGCATGAATAACCACCGCCAACTCACGTTGGCCTGGCGGATGTACGCAGAGGACAATCAGGACTTCATTGTCTACGCCAGCCACAATGCCCAGGCCAACGACCCCAACAACAATTACGCCTGGACCCGCACCGAAATGGATTTTTCGGCGGACCGCAAAAACTGGGACCCCACCGCCGATATCACCCTACGCCCCCTTTGGAAGTACAACCAAAGCGCCAGCGTCTATAAATGCCCCTCAGACCGTTCGTTCGTCACTGTCAACGGCGAGCGAAAGCCTCGAGTGCGGTCGATGTCGATGAACTTCTTCCTCGGCGGTTTTGCCGGAAAGACCACCACAGAGAATCAGAATTATAGCCTTTTCCTGCGTTTCGGGGAGATCGCTGGAGGACGAGGGACACCGGGCCCCTCAATGACCTGGGTCTTCCTCGATCAACGCGAGGACACCATCAACTGGGGTAATTTCATGACCCGCATGACTGGCTACCAACCTCGGAACCCAGCCCTGTACGGCTTCACCATGGACCTGCCGGGCTACTACCATAGCAAGGCCTGCGGCTTTTCCTTCGCCGATGGCCACTCCGAGATCAAGCGATGGATAGATGGCCGGTCCATGCCGCCTCTGAAGGTCCAGGCTGCCGCTGCAGCCGCAGACATCCCCACTCCGCGCAACCCAGATGTGGAATGGTTGCAGGAACGAACCACCCGCCCGATCCATCAATAATTTTCCCCTACAGCCCACCCCCTACCCCAACTCAACCATGAACACCCGACCCACCCTCCACCGACTGGGGTCGCTGCTTTCGAGCCTGCTTTTGTTGGCCTTGACAGTGCACACACCTCTGCGCGCCGACTACGCTTCCACTGTTCAAGCGTTAGGGCCCGTCGGGTATTGGCGGCTCAATGAAACCAATAACTCTCCCGGTCTCAAGCGGTTGGCCAACCTCGGAGAGTTGGGCTCTGCTGCTGATGGCTACGCAGTGCTCACCGCCGCCACAGGGCTTCCCGGACGGGTGGGCAGTTGCGTCCGATTGTACAACCCAACCAACTCTCTCGGTTGGTGCGGATCCAAGGTGGATATCAACTACCACCCGACGCTCAACAAATCAGGCTCCTTCAGCGTGGAGTTCTGGGTCAAACCCAACACCTTGGGAGCCGACGCAACCGGATTCTGCCCCCTGTCGTCGATGATGAATGATTTTGGTGCGTCCAGCCGCAGCGGATACCTCTTCTACATCAACAACACCGGCCGTGTGGAATTCCGTCTGGGCAATGCCAGCGGATATGTCGGCACGGTGAACAACGCCAACCAACCTCAATACAACGTCAAGGCGGGCGCTTGGAGCCACGTGGTGGGCGTCTTCGACGGGAGCAACACCCGGTTGATGATCAATGGCGTGAATGTCACCAACGTCACCCTGTCACCCGCCAATATCGCTTCACTGCGGCAAAACACCCAAATGCCCTTGCGCATCGGTGGCACCCCCTTCAACGGCACTCTTGGTGATACCCCGATGCCCTCGGCCTTGGTTTATAGCGGCAATCGCGGCTTTGATGGATGGATTGACGAGGTCGCCTTCTATCCCTACGCCCTGTCCACGGCGCAATGCGATACCCACTTCAAGGGCATCCTCGGTGGCGTCTCCGGCTACTCCACTCTGGTCTTGGCCGATTCCCCGGCGGGTTACTGGCCCTTCAACGAGCCAGCCTATCCAACTCCTGCCCCGGAGACCCTCCCGATCGCCGTCAATTCCGGATCCTCCGGCACGACCGCGGACGCTGTGAACCGATGGGGCACTCTCGCAGGACAACCCGGAACACCCTTTGGCGGCATGGGCAGCGGCAACCGAGCGGTATTCCTGGATGGAAACAATGGGTCCATCGCTGCGGGCGCGGACACCACCCTGAGCAACCTTATCGGGCAAGTCACCCTGATGGCTTGGATCAAACCCGCCGTCCGCGGCGGCATCCGCACCATTCTCTCCAAGGGCTGGGATGAAAATTACGCCGAAACCTTCCTTCGCATCACCCGCGGCTATGAGAACAGCGGTTATGGCACGACCAACCGCTATGAAATCGGCACTTCGGACGGAAAGACGTACTACGACACCGCCGAGGCCACCATGCCCGAAACCGACCTGAACAATTGGGTATTCCTCGCCGGCACTTACGATGGAACGGCTTGGAACCTCTATCGCAACGGCCAACTCATCGCTTCGGCCCCGTCCGTGAACGGAGCCTCAGTGACCGCCAATATCTCTCGATGGACCATCGGTTCTCGCTTCGGTCCTCCGTCTCCCACCCATGCCTTCAACGATGCTGCCAATTACACCAATGAGGTATGGCAGGCGGCGGGACAGTTCTTCGGCGGATCCATCGACGAACCCGCTATTTTCGACAAGGCCCTCAGCGCATCCGAGATTGCCAGCGTCTACAACTCGGCGCTGGTGACTCCGATCATCTACAAACCCCTCTCCAGCCCCGGTGATTACCCCAGTGTCCGTTGGCCGGATCTCTACGATGGTGACACGGCCACCTTGTCAGTCTTGGCCGAAGGAGCACCGCCCCTGACCTACCAGTGGTACAGCAACTCGGTCGCGCTGAACGTCAAGGCCTCGCAACTAACCCTACAACCGCTGAATGCCTCCAAACCGGTGTATTCAGTGGTCGTGTCCAACCCCTACGGATCCGCCACCAGCACGGTCGCGTTGAACATCATCGTGGGGCCTCCGACAATCCTCGAGCCTCCGGTCGACCTGCAGCGTTTCTCCGGCTCCCCCTTCCAGTTCTCAGTCTCCAGCGGAGGCAGTCTGCCGCAGACCTTCCAGTGGCAACTCAACGGAACGGACATCCCAGGAGCCACCAGCACCACTATCACAGGGACCGCATCGGTGGCCTCGGCCGGAACCTACACCTGCCGCATCGCCAACAGTGCCGGAAGTGTTATCGCCCAAGCGCAACTGACGACGACCCCCACTGCCACCGGCTTTGCCGCCGCCGCACTCTCGGGCAAACCGCTCGCCTACTGGCGTCTGGGCGAACCCTCGGGCACCACAGCCTACGACAGTATCGGCCGACTCAATGGCACCTACTTCAACACCACACTCAAACAGGCAGGCTATTCGATGGTCGACACCAACACAGCAGCCCTCTTCGGCGGGACCAACAGCTATGTGGGTTTGATCAGCGGCCTTCCTGGTAGCGGAATCAACTTCGAAGGCACTAACACCAGCTTCACCATCGAACTCTGGGCCAAGGGCGGCGAAGGCCAACCCGATGAGTCCACCCTGATTGCCAAAGGAACAGGAGCCGATGGCACCACGGGCAACGAGCAGTTTTCGATCGATATCGCCTCAGGAAAATACCGGTTCTTCACACGAGGCAACAACACCACCCTGTATTCAGCGGATGCCACCGTGGGCCCCAATGATAGTTGGCAACACATCGTCGCAGTGTACGACCAGTCCAACCCGGGCTCTCCAGAAGTTCGTCTCTATATTAATGGCGAACTGTCCGACAGCTCCCCAGGAAGACCACAGGGACTCCGCTCATCGTCCTCGCCGGTTAGCATCGGTTCCAAGCGCTTGGGCAATTCGCCAGGGTATGACGGCAGCTTCGATGGAATCATCGACGAGGTCGTGATCTACAACACCGTCCTTTCTGACACCGAGATCTCCACCCATTTTGCAGCGGCCTATGGTTCTACGCTGCTGCCCTCCTTCACCACGCAGCCCAAGGCAATGACCAACTACGTGGGGCTTTCAGCCACCTTCAGCGCCGCGGCGATTGGCTCATTGCCTCTGATTTATCAATGGCAGAAAAACGGCGTGGATATTACTGGAGCCAACGGATCGACCTTCACCACGCCAACCCTGACGACCGGATCGGCGGGCCTCTACCGGTGCCTGATTTCCAACAGTGTCGGATCCACCAACAGCACCGCCGTGGCTCTCACTGTGCTACCGACACCCACCAGTACCGTAACCATCCCCGGTCTGGTCCTGCACCACACCTTCGACAACACACTCATCGACGCCACCGGTCGGGGCAACAACGGCACTGCTATCGCCCGTGACCACACCTCGGCCAGCAATGTCGTCGGCGCCACCTACACTAGCGGAAAGCTCGGCCGAGCCCTGGCCTACGCCTCCGATTTCGGCACCCCAACCGAACCCGGTGCAACCACCGTGACCAACACCTCCTATGTCACACTCGGTGTCCGGCCCGATTTGCAATTCTCCAACTCGGTGAGCTTCTCGGTCGCCTTTTGGATCAAGCTGCCCGCCAACTTTATTGGTGGCGACCTCCCCTTCTTCACCACCACCTCGGGTTCGCTGGGTGGGGCGGGCTGGGTTTTTGCTCCAGCCTACGGATATGGCATTGGCAGTGGCGCGTCCCCAACGGAAGCACCTCTCAACTACGGTAGCTGGGCCGTTTCCTTGTACGGCAACTCGGGAACAGGAGCCCGCTTCTATGGAGAGGTCGGAAGCATTAACGACGGAGAGTGGCATCACCTCGTCTACGTCTTGGATCGAAAGTCCCAGGTCTCCATTTATCAGGACGGTATTCTGGCGCGGGCCTACAAAATCTCAGGCACCTCAACTGCAGCCGCCACAGACATTGACACCGGTTTGCCCGCAACCATTGGCCAAGACCCAACAGGGCTCTATCAAGAAACCGGGGCCGGAGAGATGGATGATCTTGGAGTGTGGCGCCGCGCGCTGACTCCTCTTGAAGCGGCCAGCATCTACACCGCTGGAGCCAACGGGCAGAGCTTCGCAGACCTGCCGCCTGTGGGAAGCGCCAACCTCCGCATCACCACGTCCGGATCGACCGTTCAGATCCTTTGGGACCAAGGAACACTTCAGCAGGCAAACGCCATCACCGGCCCCTGGGTGGATGTCGGTGCACCGGTCACCTCCCCGCATACACCGACCCCAATAGAGACTCAATTTTACCGAATGAAGCCCTAGAGTTCAAATCACGACAGGACTCCGTCGCAACAGGCGGCCTCGAAAGGGGGCGCCTTTTTTGTGTCCCGCGGCCAGGCAGGCTTAAATTGAATGGGTGAAGGACGGCAGGACAAGAAAGTGGTTCCGGGCCGGACACACCAAGGAGGCGAGGGTGAAGAACCCTGCTGAAACAAGTGCACCCGACCCGGAACGGGCGAACGAGATGTTGGTTCTCCGTTGTCCGCCCAGCCGCCGGCAAGCCGGCAACTCTTGGTTTTTAGGCCTCCAACCCGGCTGCCGCAACGGCCAAATCAAAGCCCTCCCAAAGACAGTCACCAGCTACCTGCGAATGCTCTCGAAACGAACACTCAGCCGGGAGCTCGGGCGACCCATGACAACGCGTTTGCACCCAACGCCCGCTGTGCAATCTGCCTGCAAGGCCTGTTCGCCCCGAGCAACCCTCAAATCCTCATTAGGTTGAAAGGTTCAACCGAATCCGGACGAATCACAGTGTGTCGCTCCGTTCAGGTCTCATTGAACCCAGTCTCATGCTCGCACAAATCCGATCCGCTTCCATTCAAGGTATCGACGCCTTCCCCGTTGAAGTCGAAGTCGACTCAGGTCCCGGCCCGCAGCAAATCGTCCTTGTCGGCCTGCCCGATGCGGCGGTGCGCGAATCTCGTGATCGGGTTGGAACGGCCATCGTTAACAGCGGCTTCCGATTTCCACCGGGCCGGACCACCATTAATTTAGCCCCGGCCGACGTCCGCAAGGAGGGACCCAGTTTCGATCTCCCGATCGCCTTAGGAATCCTCGCCGCCAGCAAGCAACTCACACCGGGGGATCTGACGGCCTTCGCCATGGTGGGTGAACTAGCCCTGACCGGAGCCGTCCGCGCAGTCAAAGGGGCACTCGCGCTCGCGCTCCGGGCCCGAGCGGAGGGATGCCGAGGCATCCTGCTGCCCGCAGAGAACGCTCCCGAGGCCGGCGTGGTGGACCGACTAGAGGTAATCCCCATTCGAAGTCTTCAGGAGGCCGCTCAGTTTCTGGGGGGCGAAATTTCCATCCAACCGCTGCGAGTGGACACCGAGGCGCTCTTCCGAGGAGGCAACGGTGATTCCATAGACATGGCTGAGGTGCGTGGGCAGGAATCGGTGAAACGTGCCCTCGAGGTGGCCGCCGCGGGCGGACATAACATCCTGCTTATTGGCCCACCTGGCAGCGGTAAGTCCATGCTTGCTCAACGTTTGGCCACCATCTTGCCGCCACTGACACTCGCCGAGGCGCTGGAGACCACCCAAATCCACAGCGTTGTGGGTCAATTAGCTCCAGGTCAGGCGTTGCTCACCCGTCGTCCGTTCCGGTCTCCTCACCACACCGCCAGCAATGCTGGCTTGCTCGGTGGCAACACCCATCCTACCCCGGGCGAGGTTTCCTTGGCTCACCATGGCGTTCTCTTCCTCGACGAGTTGCCTGAATTCAAGCGATCCGTGCTGGAGACGCTCCGCCAACCCCTCGAAGAAGGCAAGGTGACCATCAGTCGAGCCGCTGGAACCATGACTTTCCCCGCACAATTCATGCTCGTGGCAGCAATGAATCCCACGCCGGACGGCAAGATGCCGGCCGAATCACGCTCCGGTCCCCGGGAGATCCAGTCTTATCTGGGCCGCATATCCGGCCCCTTACTCGACCGGATCGACTTGCACGTCGAGGTTCCTGCGGTCCGATTCACCGACTTAGACCGCGCACGCTCGGGGGAATCCAGCCAAGAAATCCGACAGCGGGTCGAAGCGGCCCGGGAACGCCAGCGACATCGGTTGGTCGGCAGACCCATTTCCTGCAATGCCCGATTGGGCCCCCGCGAACTCCAGCAATTCATCCAACTCGATTCCCCGACCCTCTCCCTCCTCAAGCACGCATTGACGGATCTGAACCTCTCGGCACGCGCCTACCACCGAGTCCTTAAGGTTGCTCGAACCATCGCCGATCTGGCCGAGTCTGAAAGCGTGAAGCTCGATCATGTTTCCGAAGCCGTCCAATACCGATCCCTAGATCGGCAGATCTGGGGGTAATCCTCTCCCCGGGTCGCAGACATCGTTCGGCTTCCCGTTTGAATCCAGCGCCACAGACTGCTTTGATCCACATCCCAATCCATGAAACGACTCTTTCTCCCTCTCGCATTGGCCGCCGCCATGCTTTCGGCCCGCGCAGGCAATCTGGCTGACCAACTGGCGATCCAGACCTGGACCCTCCGCAACCTGAACTTCCAGCAAACCATCGACTTCGCGGTGAAGCATGGCATCAAGGACCTTCAGGTTATTGGGAACCACATCGATCCCAACGCCTCGAAGGAGGAGTGGGCCCAGAAGAAAGCGGCCCTCGATGCGGCCGGCCTCCGCGCCTACACCTTTGGTGTGGCCGGAACTTCGACGGACAAGGAAAAGAACCGTCGCCTCTTCGAATTCGCCAAGTTCATGGGCATTCGCCTCATCATCGTTGAACCCGGTGACTTTCGTATTTGGGACAACCTGGAAGAACTGGCCAAGGAGTATGACATTCGGGTTGCGGTCCACAACCACGGCATCAAGAGCCTTTATGGTAACCCTGCCGTGGTGAAGCAGATCATCCAACACCGGGACTCCCGCATTGGCGTCTGCATGGACGTCGGCTGGATCACCAGCGCCGGCTTTGACGCGGCAAAGGTGTATCGGGAATACAACGGACGGGTGTTCGACCTCCACCTCAAGGACAAGCGAGTCGAAAAGACCCAGGGCGACGACGTGGCCTTCGACACCCATATCGGCGAGGGGCAGTCCAACTACAAGGGGCTCTTTGCTGAACTGCACCAGAGTGGCTACAGCGGTCGCTTGGCCATCGAGACTGACAGCGGCGATTTCGCCAAGAACCCCAACGACTTCGTGGCCAAGGCCAAAGCCTTTGTCGAAGCCCAGGGCAAGGCTCCGGTCAAATAGCGCTCCATCGCATCCGCCCGTTCCCGAATTGTTGGGCCTCAACCGGCTCTCCAACCGAATCTAGGGAGGGTTTGCGAACCTCATGTCTGACCAACCCACCGATCCCGGCCAGGATCCCGACACCCTGTTGATGCTCCGCGTCAAACAGGGTGATCGGGACTCCTTCACCGAGTTGGTGGAGCGCTGGAAGCATCCCGTCATCGGCTTCATCTACCGAACCCTGCCCGACCCGGACGAAGCCGAAGATTTGGCGCAGGCCACCTTTGTCCAACTCTGGAAGACCGCCGCCCGCTACCAACCGACGGCGCGCTTCTCCACCTTCCTCTTCACTATTGCGCGCAATCTCTGCCTCAACGAGATCCGCAGGCGCGTCCGGCATCCGGCTGACTCGCTAGACGAACCGCGACCCGAAGACGAAGACCACCCCCTGCGACAAATCGAAGACCGCCGGCAACCCGGGGCCGATTTCGAGGCAACCCGCAGCGAATTGTTTAAACTCGTAGATGAGGCGTTGGCCGCGCTGCCCGAGAAACAACGAACGGCGCTAATACTTTGTCGCGACGGCGAATTGAGCTACGAGGAGATCGCCACCGTCCTGGGAACCTCCCTGCAGGCCACCAAGTCGCTGATCCATCGTGCACGGGAAACCCTCAAGGGCCGCCTCAAGCCCTATATCGATTCGGGCGAGTGGCAACGCAATCCGTCGGCAGAGCCCCCTAGGTCCCCAAAACTAGGCTCTGCGGAAGGTTGAGCCCGGCGGTAGTCCCGCCTCACGGTGGTTTTCAACCCGGTGAAACCTCCGGTCTTGATGCCATCCAGAAGTTCTTCCCGCGTGACTTCGCTCCCACCCTTGCGAAGCTCCGGTCAGCGTCTGACATGAAGAAACCGCGTCCGTCCCCCTCCACCGTCGTCTCCCGTTCTGGCCGCTTCACCGATGGCCCAAGCCAGGAAGTTGCTCAATTCTCCCAATCCGTCTCCTTCGACTGGCGACTGTGGTCCCACGACCTCGTTGGCTCGATGGCTCACGCGACCATGCTGGAGAAGATCGGCATTCTCTCTTCCAAGGAGTGCAAAGACATCATCGCCGGACTCAAGGCCATCGGCATGGAGATCGAAGCGGGGCGATTCCAGTGGAAAACGGAACTGGAGGACGTCCACATGAACATCGAGGCGGCGCTGACGGCACGCGTGCCGGCCGCCGCCAAGCTGCACACCGCACGATCCCGGAATGATCAGGTGGCCCTGGATGTCCGCCTGTGGCTGCGAGACGAGATTGAAGCGCTCTTGGGCGAATTGCGCACACTCCAACGCTCTCTGGTCAAACTGGGTGAGCGGCACTCGGAGGTGATCATCCCTGGCTACACGCATTTGCAACGGGCGCAACCGGTCTATTTCGCCCACCATTGCCTCGCCTACGTCGAGATGTTCGATCGAGACACCGGTCGTCTGGCGGATGCCTTTGGAAGATTGAACGTGTGCCCGCTCGGAGCAGGGGCCATCGCCGGCAGCACGCTACCCATTGACCGTGAGTTCGTGGCCACACTGCTCGGTTTCACCGACACGAAAGGTCGTCCGCGCATCACGCAAAATTCCATGGACGCCGTCTCAGACCGGGACTTTCTCATCGAATTCAGCGCAGCCGCGGCACTGATCGCCGTCCATCTCAGCCGACTCTCCGAAGACCTCATCCTGTGGGCCTCCTCCGAGTTCAGCTTCATCCGCATTGCGGACGCCTACACGACGGGTTCCTCGCTCATGCCGCAGAAGAAGAATCCTGACATCGCCGAACTCACCCGAGGCAAATCGGGTCGGGTCATCGGTAACCTGGTCTCACTGCTGGTCCTATTGAAAGGGTTGCCCATGACCTACAACCGGGATTTGCAAGAGGACAAGGAGCGTCTCTTCGATACCGCGGACACCGTTCGCTCCTGTGTTCGACTCACTGCGGCGATGCTCGATCACACCACCGTCCAGGCTCCGGCCTGCGAAGCTGCCGCAAAAGACCCCCTGTTGCTGGCCACCGACCTTGCCGACTATCTAGTGAAAAAGGGTATGCCCTTCCGCCAAGCCCATCACGCCGTTGGAGCCGTGGTGGCTTTCGCTGAGAAAGTTGGACGCCCGATCAACCAACTCTCCCTCTCGGAATATCAGGCAATTGAACCCCGCTTTTCAGCCGATGTGCTTGAGTTGTATGATTTGCAGAAAGCCATGAAACGACGCGAACTTCCCGGTGCCCCCGGAGTCCGTCAGGTAGCCCGTCAATTGGCCCGATGGAAAAAGGAACTAGGCACCCTCGGCTGACCCAGAATCGACGCAGTCTTGCTCCGCCGCGTTGACGCTTGCCGACGTCGCGGACAGCCTACCAAACAATGTCTCATCGCTTCTGGAACATCTGCGGAGGTCTGTTGCTTTCCTGCGTCGTGTGGGTGGGCTGTGATGAGCGTCCCTGGGTCAGCGGCAAGGCGGACCCGAAGGAGGAGAACAACTACCGCCAGGCCGAAGCCTATCAGCGGATGAACCAGTACTCCCGAGCTGTGGAGTACTATCAGCGGGCCTTGGACGTAAACCCCCGCAACGCGGATGCACACCTCGGACTGGGGATCATCCATTCCGACTCCGCCAAACTCCCCGAGTACGGCTTCGCTTACTATCACCTCCGACGCTACATCGTTCTTTCCGGGCGGACCAACGACCTGATTGTTAACCAACTTATTCGTGCCACCGGCCTGCGTCTGGCCGAACTGCATGCCGACACCATCGGCAAGATCCAAACACAAGGTCAACTCGAGCAAATGCGGCGGGAGAACGATGAGTTACGCAAATCCGTGTTGTCCTGGAGCAACCAACTTTCTTCAGCCTCCACCCGCATCGCCCCCTCCGCCTCCAGCCTCCTGGTCTCCAATCCCACCAACGGAACCATCGCGGCACCGACTCGTGCCCCGAGCACGGTCCCCAAGGCGATAGACCCCCCAGCCCGGTTGGCGCCCCGAGCGGTCGAGCCGCGCAAGCCATCCACCCCCAAGACTTACACACTGAAATCCGGAGACACCCTGGCCAAAATTGCCAAGGCTCAGGGAATCTCCCTACAGCAACTTCAGGCAGCCAACCCCAGCGTGGATACCCGCAAGCTGAAGCCGGGCGTTGAAATACGAGTCCCCTGAAAAGCGGGGACTCCCTTCAGAACATGGCTTCCCGGATCACCCTGATTGCCTCCGCTCTCTTCTGGGTGGTGATGAATGGGCTCTTGTGGCAGGCCGAATGGGGAGAGCCTTTCACTTCGGGTTCCGAACTCTCACCAGACTTGATCTGGCGGAAGATTCTGGATTCTCCGGACTCCAGCGTGCTGAGCATTCGACACCAAGGCAGGACCATCGGTTCATTGGAATGGCACCCCTCTATCCTCGAAGCCCCCCGCAGCACTGTCACCGCCATTGAGGGCATGGTCTCAGCACCTGCAGGACACTCAATCCGAGTCTCGACCCGCTTTCATGGCAGTAACTCGTCCCTAGACCGATTGATGATCCTGGGGACTGTGGAATTATCGCCTACCAACACCTGGGAGAAACTTCAGGTCCGAGTCGACCAGCGGCCCAAGAGTTGGGAGATCCAAGCTGAAGCGGGATCCGACCAGATCCGTATGATTTACGAGGAGGGGCGCCAGCGCTTCGAGCAAACCTTCGAGACCCGCAATCGAGCTGCTCTGCAACTCATGCTGGCTCCGTACCTCACGGCCCTGCCTTCCGGGCTCATTCCCGACATCGCCCTGAACCACCCAGAATCTCTGGCTAGGAATAGTTCCATCGATGCTCGATCTGACTGGATGCAAATCGGCCGAAGCCGCGTCCGGGTCTATCGCCTGAGCGCCCGATTGCCCGGACAACTGGAGGTCACCGCCTTCATTAGTCGCGCCGGAGAATTGCTGAGGATCCAACTGCCCGACCGCATCCAGTTGGTTAACGATGCCATCATCGGAAACTGAATGAGGAGACTCTCCCCATGATTGAACTCAAAGGCCTGACCAAAGACTTCGGATCCCTCCGGGCTGTGGATGGGATTAACCTGCAAATTCCGCGTGGTGAATTTTTTGCGGTTCTGGGTCCCAACGCAGCGGGGAAAACCACCACCATCAAGATGATGGTCGGGCTCATCCGGCCGACTGCTGGCCAGGCTCGGATCGCCGGGTTTGATATCCAAGAGAACCCCTTGGAGGCTCGATCGCGCTTGAGCTACGTGCCCGATTTCCCGTTCCTTTACGAGAAGCTCACGCCCGCTGAGTTCCTTCGATTCACCGGACGCTTGTTCCGGATGCCGGACGAACAAATCCGCGAGGGATGCGACGAACTGGTGCCTCGGTTCAATTTGGAGGACTGGCTCCACCAGCCGATCGAATCTCTCAGCCACGGCACACGGCAGCGAATTGCGATCGCCAGCGCGCTACTCCACCGACCCGAGGTCTTCATCATTGATGAACCGATGGTGGGCCTCGACCCACACCATGCCCGAGTGGTGAAGGACATCCTTCGGGAACGAGCAACTCAGGGCATGACCATCTTCCTCAGTACCCATCAGGTCAGTGTCGCCGAAGAGATGGCCGACCGGATCGGTATCTTCCACCAGGGACAAGTGATCGCTTGCGGCAGCGCCGATGAACTGCGGGCCAGATCACAAACAACCGGGACACTAGAAGCGGCATTCCTGGCACTCACCCGAGGTGACCAGACGCCGTCCGAAATAGTTTGAACGGTCGAGGTTCAAAGAAGGACCCCCGGGGCCCAGGCCCGACCCCAGCCCATCTTAGGGTCGCAGACTGACCAGCACCCTTGGACGGACCGCTCGGAGATCGGTCCCTAACCATGACATCGGCTGCAGCCCCCCGACAGGCTCGACAAATTCGACAGGCCGGGCCGGGTGGCTTGGATCGGGTGAGGCAATTTTTACGAAAGCGCTATTTCCGAAATAATGTCGGCGGAGCTGTGTTCTATTTGACCCCGCCCGGGTTGACGTCTCCCGGATTCATCGCCTTCGGTGCCGAAGTCAGGAGTTGGTCAGCCAACTTGCTCAAGCGCTGGTTTTCCCGCTCCAGACGTTCCAACTCGGTAGTGATGAAGAACACGTCCCCGCGATCCATCTCTTTCTCGACGGAGGCGATGGCATTGTTGAGTCCTTTGTCACCGACCGTGTTCGCTGTTTCCTTGAGCGACGTGATGCGGTTCCAGGCTGCTTTGCGTTGACCATGGGAGAGGGCGGTACGGGCGAAAGTGAGCGTCTCTTTGGTCTCGGTATTGACGGCCTGAAGCATCTTGCCGTACGCGTGACTGTTGAGCCCTGACTGCTCCTGAGCCTCCTCGAGGGGAGTCTTGCTCGCGGCCACCTCTTCCAGGGTCTTGGTCAACTCCTCTATGTTCGTCAAGGCCGAGCAAAGAATTATCTCCACCTCGGAAAAGCGTGGGTCGGATTTAACCCGTTGACCGAAATCGGCCCCCGACATTTCGCCATCATTGCCTCCCACCAAACACAAGCGGACCACCAAACCACCGTTCATCATCTTCCACGCCTCTTTGGTCGAAGGTGCTTCCACGGCTTCTAGGTCGAGCCCTGAGAAGCACGACAACAAGCGGGCACGATTTCCAAAGTCTTCGTCTACGACCAAAACAGTGTGTCGGGATCGAGCTGGCTTGTCCGATTCAGAAGGCGCTTCGATGCGGACGAACTCCGTGTGCTCCCTGAGTGAGGGTTCCAGGCTCAGAATCTCGTTGGGAGCAAGTTCTAGCACGATGCCCAACTGCCCGCCCTTACCTAGTGTAGAACGTCCGCGTCCATGAATCGCCTTCAACCAAGCCTCCCAGGGGCTGCCTGACCCCTGCTGTCGCAAAGTGACCACCTCGTCGGCGAGCGGGGCCAATTTATCCACTTCGGACCTTAACAACTTGTTGGAACCCTCCAACTCACGAATTCGGTTCGCATACTTCGCGATGTTCTCAGTCATCTTGGCATCGGCACCGCTTACCGGTGCAGACTGCTGAATGGCAAGAGTGATGACTTTCTGAAGGGAACGAACCTGAAACCACAGTAACCCGAGCCCGAGCACTCCCAGAGTACACCCTCCCCAGGCCGCCATGAACTTGATTTGCCCCATCTCCTTAAGATCTTTGGCCGAATATTGGACCAGTGATCGTTCGAACACACCCAGCCTAGACTCTAACTCGTCGCGCGATACCTTGAGACCAGCACGGATCTTGGGCCGATCCTGATCACCATAGGGTTGGCGAAAATTGATAAAATCCGGAAGAAACCTCTCCTTAAAACAACCCTCCAACTGTTGGAACGCCTTCTCGTTGTCTGACTTGAGCCCAGACTTTCCGAGCAACTTCAAACCGGCCATCAAGGAATCCTTCATGCCGGCCAATCGCTGGGACAAATCAGTAGGATAAGAGTCCGGATCGTCCGCGAGGAGTTTTCCCAACAACGTCAGTTCCATGCGAACCTGCTCGGCTCCGTCCCGGGCACGAGAAAGCTTGTTGAACAACTCTGCGGGCTTAGACCCTACGGCGATTTCAAGAATCAACCCCAGGACTGCGATACTGACGATCGCCACAACCGAGGTGAACCACGCCTGACGAAGACTTGTTTGGACCGATGTGTCGGACATGAGAACCTGCGACGCCAGGCCCGAACTTGGACCGTTGCATGGACATCGGAACAGTTCCGCAGCGACTTAAGCACTCACTCTTCGCGACACACTCGCGTATCCACCTGATTCCAGCCCAGCTCGGATTCGGGAAAGTCCCGGTTGCAATGAAGTCCGCGGCTTTCAGTCCGCTGCAAGGCACTGGCCACGATGATTTCCGCCACCGTGGCCAAGTTTCTTAACTCAAGCAGGTCCGCCGTCACGATGAAATCCCAGTAATACTCTCGGATCTCTTCCTGAAGATTGGCCAATCGTTTCTGGGCCCGCCGGAGACGCTTGGTCGTGCGAACGATACCCACATAATCCCACATCAAACGACGAATCTCGTCCCAATTGTGGGAAACAACGACCATTTCATCGGGGTCTGTCGCCTGCCCCGTCTGCCAGGGTGGGATCGCAACAGGCCCGCTGGTTCCAGGCAATGAGAGGACTCGCTGGGCGGCCCGGTGGGAACACACCAAGGCCTCCAGCAGCGAGTTGCTCGCCAGACGATTGGCTCCATGGAGGCCCGTACAGGCCACCTCGCCCACAGCAAACAGTCCATCCAGAGAAGTCTGCCCATCCAGATCGGTCGCCACCCCTCCGCACTGATAATGGGCCGCCGGAACGACCGGAATCCAGTCCTTGGTCATATCGATGCCAAACTCGAGGCATCGGGCGTGGATCGTAGGAAAATGACTCAGGATGAATTCGTGCGATCGATGGGTGATGTCCAGATACACGCAGTCGGCCCCGGTCCGTTTCATCTCCGAGTCGATGGCTCGAGCCACAATGTCCCGGGGCGCCAGTTCCAATCGGGCGTCATAGCGCTGCATGAAGCGCTCTCCTCCAGAGGTCCGCAAGAGGCCTCCCTCGCCCCGAACCGCTTCCGAGATCAGAAAGGACTTGGCCTTCGGATGAAACAGGCAGGTAGGGTGGAACTGGATAAACTCCATGTTCAGGATGGGGACCCCTGCTCGATAGGCCATCGCCACACCATCCCCAGTAGCGATATCTGGGTTGGTCGTGTAGAGATAAACTTTGCCGCACCCCCCTGTCGCCAGCAGCACCGCGGGAGACTGAAACACATCCACCCGTCCCTCGGGGTTGTTCAGCACATAGACTCCGATACACCGATTGGGGCCAGTCAACCCCAGTTTGGCCGTGGTGATTAGGTCGATCACTAGGTGGTTTTCAAACACGGTGATCGCCGGATTGGCGGCCACTGCGGCGAGAAGGGCCCGCTCGATCTCACGTCCGGTGGCATCGGCAGCGTGCAAGATGCGACGCTTAGAATGCCCTCCTTCTTTGGTGAGATCTAACTCGCGGCGCCCACCTCCACCCGGGATGTCCCGCTCGCTGAATTGCGCCCCCAACCGCATTAACTCAGCAATACGCTCAGGGCCTTCCTCAACAATGGTCCGCACCACGGACTCACGGCACAAACCCGATCCTGCCTCCAGCGTGTCTTGGACATGCAACTCGAAGCTGTCTTCACGACTGGTGACCGACGCGATCCCGCCTTGTGCCCAGTTTGTATTGGAATCGGCGCGATTTTTCTTAGTGATAATGGCCACCGTGCCTCGGTGGGCCACTTCAAGAGCGTAGGTCAGCCCGGCCACACCGCTCCCGAGAACGATGAAGTCGAACGAATGGGTCTGGGCTGAAGACATCAGACCTAGGTACCACTCGAACCGTGATACTCGATCCGAACGATCTTCGTGTCCGAATTATTACCCCAGTCCTTGCCGTACTCGATGAGATAGAGACAACCATCGGCACCCAATTCCAAATCCATGGGCCGCTTGAAGGTTGTCGCAGGCATGAAGCGCTCCATCATCCACTTGCCGTCGGCAGTCTTGGCGATGTTATTATTTTCATCCAACTTCACAGCAATGATCCAGTTTCTGGACCATTCGTAAATGAAGAGGGTGTGATCAAACTCTTTGGGCAACCGATGCGCTGAGGCATTCTTAGGATCGTAGTAATACACCGGTCCGGCCATGGCAGTACGCCCCCCAGAGCCGACCGCCGGAAATCGGGTTGAAGCGGACGCCGGATAATAAATGAAGGCCGGTTGTGCCGGCGGCAGGTCTTGGATGCCTGTGTTGTTGGGAGAGGTGTTCTTGGGGTGTTCCGGGTCAAACACCATTCCCTTCGGATCCCAGGCCTCCGGCTTCGAGGGCAATTCAGGAAGATTGTTGGTCTCACCCTTCTTTTTCATTTCCTCGATCTTCTTACGAACTTGGTCAAAGGCCTGACGGGCATCGGTCCCACGCTGGCGATCGACAAAATTCACTTTCGTGTACGCGCGGTTGTCTCCGACGAACATAGGCCAACCGAAAAATCCCGGTTTGCGAGCCTGATTAATCTCATCGAAACCTGCGGATCCTCGCTTCGCATCGGCATGCCCTGAATCCGGTCCAACTTCGCCCCAGTAAAGATACCCGGTCTTGCGGTCCACCGAGACGCGGAACGGATTCCGATTTCCCATCACATAAATCTCAGGCCGAGTGCCCGCGGTACCGGGTTTGAAGAGGTTGCCTTCAGGAATATCGTAGCCGCCTTGCTGACGCGGTTTAACTCGAAGCACCTTGCCGACCAACGAATTTGCATTGGCAGCGGTTCGCTGTCCGTCCCAAGGGTAATGTCCCAAGCGCTCATCGTGCGGAGAAAATCCGTCGGAATCGAACGGGTTGGTGTTGTCACCAATCGACATGTAGAGGTTACCCGCGGAGTCGAAAGTCAACGATCCACCGACATGACAGCACTGTTCCCGTTGAGTCTCGACATCGATAATCGGAGTCTCGGAACCAAGATCTAATTGATCACCTTTCACGGTGAAACGAGCCACCCGAATGATGCCGACCTTTCCTTGAGAGTTGGTGGTGGTCTGGGGTAGCGAGCGGTTCACGTAAATCCATTGATTCTTTGAAAATCCTGGATCGAGAGTGATGCCCAGCGCGCCGTCTTCAAGGCCAGTGAACGTTGCCAACTTTGCAGCAACCACGGTGGATTTGGTGTCGGGCTTCCAGAGCTTAACCACACCCGCTCGTTCAACCCAGAACACGCGCCCATCGGGTGCCACCGTCAATTCCATCGGATCAACAATAGTGTCTTTTCGGACCCCATCCACCAGGGCATCCTCATCCAAAATTACTTTCTTGAACGAGGATTCCGGCGGCATCCAAACCGAAGCAGTAGAACCAGATGCAGCTGGAGATTGGGCCAGAATCGGGCTCACCAGCGCGAAAGCTAGTGCGGCGCAGAAACCGAAGGTGCTCATGGACCAAATCCGACCGGAATTGGTCTCAACAATCAAACCTGATTTAAAAAAGATCCATGAAAAATCAAAATCGACGGAGGGTGATCGGACTCTCTTCGAACTGGGAAAATTATCAAGAATCACGGGCCACCCGTCCATTGCATCGGGCGTCAACGTGCCCCGAGAATCTCGGCTTCCAAGGAGCGCAACCGCTCGGCGGCACCCTGAACTAAGACCCGAATTCGGGGATCCACATCTCCCCGTCGGGCCCATGTGCCAGTGCTACTGCGTTCACGTTGGTACGGATCGAGAATTTCTTGGAGGCGACGGACCTGTTCGAAGCGAACCCGCATTTCAGGCTCCGTGCCGCCACCTCCCTGAGGTGAGAGATATCGAAATCCCAAATTAGCGAGATACCGCAATTGAATTCTCTTCCGCTCAAGTACCGGCAATTGAGCAGCGAATGGCCATTGCTCAATTGTTTCTGAGAGGCGGAGAACGCGCCTGCCCAGCGGAGAGTTTGTGGCGCGCGCCACTTCTACCGTCTCTTGGAGGATGGATCGCAGATGCCGATCGACAGCCTCTGGTGTGATCGACCGAGAAGCATTCTGGGCATAAAAAGCAACGGAGGTGATCGCCCACCACTTTTCGACATCCAACAAACTTTGAAACTCAGTCGGATAAGTCTTCAGGAGAGCGGTCTGCCAGTTTAAAGAACGATTAAAGGCGAAAACCAACGCACCCAAGGAACCAGCGCCTACGCCTTTTGACCTGAGATGGTGAACGAACAGCGCCGCAGAACCCTGAAATAATTGAAATTGGTTGGTGTCACTAACCATCACATCCGTAGGAAATGCCAAGGCATCAAACCCCAACGGAGACCGTCCCGCCGTCTTGGCCGCGATGGATACCAAAGGATCCATGGAACGGTTGGCATCTTTGAATTCACGATTCAATTGCGGCACCAATTCCCGACTGGATTCCCCGATGAGTAATGTCGTAACCCCCTCGGACAGCCAAAGCGGAATAGGATTCAATTGCCCCCCGTTACCGCGGTTGGCGATCTCCAAGAGCAGGGCCTCGACGGTCGTTCGGACCAATAATGTCCAATGCACTCGATCCTGGATCGCCAGAGTATAGCGCCATCCATCGGCAAACTGGGTGGCTAAAATCCTTGCCGGAAGGCGCCTCTTATCGACAGGAAAAACCCGAACAACGATTGAACCGTTGAACCGATCCTCGATTTTCAGGATCCGGAGTGTTTCTGCTTTAATTCGTTCGCAGGCGACAGAAATCACTGGGGGACTGAGCGTTGCAACCCCCTGAGAATCTAAGGGACGTAACGGGGTTAAGGCGACGGAGCGCTGAGAACCTGAAGGAATCAGAATCGGATTTGGCGTCCAGTCATCGGAACCAGAGACTTCGCCTATAACCAAAAATTGTCCCGATCGACTTCGAGTCGGAACGCTCTTAGCCCGTCGAGAAATCGATCCCACCTGTGCCTCGGCATCCCAATGGCCTACCAATAAAAGCCAGAGAAATGGAATGACACCGAAGAATCTCTTCATGAATTCAACGGGTCGTAAACCTTTGGTCAGGTGGACGGTGATTTCGGAGCCGGAGATGGCGCCGGAGCTGGTGTCGACTTGGCCGCCGATGCTCCCGAACTTGAATCACTCGCGGCCGAAGATTTGTAGCCAGCGCTACGGTAATCGGTAATGTAAAATCCGGACCCTTTAAAGATTAGACCTGCGCCTCCGCCCACTCCTCGCTGAACTTTTCCTTTTCCCCATTTTTTCTGAGGACAACTGTCTTTGGGACACTGCGTCAGCGGCGCGTCGCTCATTCGCTGAGTCACGTCGAACTGACCCTTGCACTTCAGACAAACGTATTCGTAGGTTGGCATAGCTGAATCGAATCCCAGTGATCGTCGGAACGTATCATTTGAAGGTCAACCAAAACAGTAGCAAGACTTTGGTCATCCACCAAAGTTTGGTTGAAGTTACAAAAAAGACGAACACAAAAAAGCCGGACTCTAGAGGAGTCCGGCTTAGGAAAGGTTCGGCGGCTACCTACTCTCGCGCAAGCTATACAAGCACTACCATCGGCAATGCGGTGTTTGACGGCCGAGTTCGGGATGGGATCGGGTCGGGCCACCGCTT
>Ga0114969_10000126_pt1 | contig 63209 bp, 70 predicted proteins | sample M_130807_MF_Meta_FD_87316 | JGI IMG/M metagenome (GOLD analysis project Ga0114969, IMG submission 87316) | Freshwater microbial communities from Lake Montjoie, Canada to study carbon cycling - M_130807_MF_MetaG | ecosystem: Environmental > Aquatic > Freshwater > Lake | place: Lake Montjoie... | reverse complement strand
CAACGGACAAACTAAGAGTGGCTTATATGCCCTGTTTGTACCTATGGAGTGGAATATGGAAGGATTTATAGATAGATATGGTCATCCTGTATTCCGTAAGCCTGATGAGCCTGTAATGGGCGTAGATGGCAATTGGATTATAAACGGAGCCATTGACTATTGGGAAGCAGAGGTTGACTCTTTAAAGAGTGACGCTGATGCACTGAATGAATTTTATCGTCAGTTCCCACGTACAGAGTCTCACGCTTTCAGAGACGAGAGCAAGCAAGCCTTGTTCAATTTAACTAAACTATATCAACAGATTGACTATAACGACTCAATGATTAAGGAACATTACCTTACTCGTGGGTCTTTTTCTTGGAAGGATGGCATTAAAGACACTGAGGTTATTTGGACTCCTGATACACGTGGTAGATTTAACATTAGTTGGGCACCACCTAAGCATATGCAGAACAATGTGCATATACGCAATGGGATTAAATATCCCGGCAATGAGCACCTTGGTTCTTTTGGTTGTGACTCTTATGACATTTCAGCAGTTGTTGGAGGACGTGGTTCTAATGGTGCTCTTCACGGTATGACTAAGTTTCATATGGATGACGCTCCTGTTAATCAGTTTTTTTTAGAATATATTTCTCGTCCACAAACAGCGGAAATATTTTTTGAAGAAGTATTAATGGCGTGCGTATTCTATGGAATGCCTATCTTAGTGGAGAATAACAAACCAAGACTTTTATACCATATAAAAAATAGAGGATATAGAGGTTTCTCTATTAATAGACCGGATAAGCAAATGGCAAAGCTGACAAAGACTGAGAAAGAGTTAGGAGGTATTCCAAACTCATCAGAAGATGTTAAGCAAGCACACGCTTCTGCAATTGAGTCTTACATTGAGAAATTTGTAGGATTAGATTTAGAAGCAAAATATAGAGACCCGGAGGAGATGGGAACAATGCCATTTACAAGAACTCTTGAAGATTGGGCACGATTTGATATAAATGACAGAACAAAATTTGATGCTTCTATCAGTTCAGGATTATGTATTATGGCTAATCAGAAGCACTTATATATGCCGGAGAAAAAAGAATCAAAATTAATTATTAACTTCGCTAAGTATAAAAACGAAGGAACAACAAGTCAATTGATTAGATGAAAAATTTAGCAATAGCAATAAACGCTGTATCATTCCCAAGTCAGATGGCAACTGATGCCGAAAAAGCATCAGATTCCTTTGGCTTACAAATAGGGCAAGCCATACAGTATGAGTGGTTTAGGAAGGACGGAAACTCTTGTAGATACTATAGCCAATGGAGAGATTTCCGTAGGTTAAGATTGTATGCAAGAGGGGAACAGCCTATTTCTAAATATAAAAATGAATTGGCTATTGATGGAGATTTATCTTATCTAAATTTAGATTGGACTCCTGTTCCTATTATACCAAAGTTTGTTGACATCGTTGTCAATGGAATGTCTGATAGACTCTTTAAAGTTAAGGCGTATGCACAAGATGCAATGTCTCAATCTAAAAGAAGTAAGTATCAAGATATGGTTGAGTCTCAAATGGTATCAAAAGATATTTTATCTACCATCAAAGACAAGACAGGTGTAGATACTTTTATGATGGACCCGGAGAAATTACCCGAGACTGATGAAGAGTTGTCATTGTATATGCAGCTTAACTATAAGCCGGCTATTGAGATTGCAGAAGAAGAAGCAATCAATACTATTTTTGATGACAATCATTATGATGATTTAAGAAAAAGACTTGATTATGATGCAACGGTAATTGGTATTGAAGTTGCAAAGCACGAATTTTTACAAGGTACAGGCGTTAAGATTTCATATGTTGACCCTGCTAACATTGTTTATAGTTATACAGAAGACCCATTTTTTAAAGATTGTTTTTATTGGGGAGAAATTAAAACACTTCCTGTATTAGAGTTAATGAAGATTGACCAATCTTTAACAAGAGAAGATTTACAAGAAATTACACAATATAGCCAAGGATGGTATGATTACTATAACGTAGCACAATTCTATGAGAATAGTATGTTTGCTCGTGATACTTGCACTTTGATGTATTTTAATTATAAAACTACTAAGAGAGTAATTTATAAAAAGAAAAAACTTGAAGGTGGTGGCTCTCGTGTTATTGAGAAAGACGAGACATTTAATCCTCCAACAGAAATGATGGAAGAAGGTAACTTTGAGAAGATTGATAAAACAATTGACGTTTGGTATGAAGGTATTATGGTGATGGGTACCAATATTATTTTGCAGTGGAAGTTATCTGAGAATATGGTTCGTCCTAAGTCAGCATCTCAACACGCATTGCCAAACTACGTAGCGTGTGCTCCACGTATGTATAAGGGAGTTATTGAGTCATTATGTAGAAGGATGATACCGTTTGCTGACTTGATTCAAATTACGCATTTAAAATTACAACAAGTTATTGCTCGTACTGTGCCGGATGGTGTCTTTATTGATGCCGATGGTTTAAATGAGATTGACTTAGGTACGGGTAATGCATATAGTCCTGAGGATGCTTTAAGATTATACTTCCAAACAGGTAGTGTAATTGGTAGAAGTTTTACTCAAGATGGAGATTTTAACAACGCAAGAGTGCCTATCACTCAGTTAAACTCTAACTCAGGTGCTGCTAAAACGCAGATGTTGATTACAAATATGAACCACTACATTGATATGATTAGGTCTGTGACCGGTCTTAACGAGGCAAGAGATGGTTCTAACCCTGACCCTAATTCATTGGTTGGTCTACAGAAGTTAGCTGCATTAAACTCTAATACAGCTACGAGACATATCCTTGATGGTTCATTGTTCGTTTATCGTTCATTAGCAGAGGCTCTTACTTATAGAGTAGGAGATATTTTAGAATACGCTGACTTTAAAGACGAGTTTATCAATCAGATTGGTAAGTATAATGTTTCTATTTTAGAAGACATTAGCGACCTTTATATTTATGACTTTGGTATATTCATTGAGGTTTCACCTGATGAAGAGCAAAAAGCACAGCTTGAAGCTAATATTCAAATGGCATTATCTAAAGGTGATATTAACCTTGAAGATGCTATTGACATTCGTGAGATTCGCAATATTAAACTTGCTAATCAGTTATTGAAGATGAAGCGAGTTAAGACTCAAGAGCGTTTAGAGAAGAATGAAATGCAGAAGCAAGCAATGATGTCTCAACAACAATTGAAGGCTCAAGAGATGGCAGGGCAAGTTGCAATGCAGAAAATTGAGTTGGAAGCAAGGGCTAAGATGCAGATTAAACAAGCTGAGGTTGCATTTGATATTCAAAAAATGGAAAAAGAAGCAGAGATGAAATCTCACCTAATGCGTGAAGAGTTCCAATATAATATGCAATTACACGGTATGGAGGTTGGGACTTTAGATAAGAGAGACCAAATGAAAGAAGATGCAAAAGCCAAAAGAATTAGCCAACAAAATACCGAACAATCTAAGTTAATTAACCAAAGAAAGAACAACTTACCTCCAATGACTTTTGAGTCAAATGAGGATAGCTTGGATGGGTTTGATTTAGCTGAATTTGAGCCTCGTTAAAATGTCGAAATTTTTATCTATTTTTGTATAAATAAAATCAAATCAAATGGAATATAAAGTTAGAGCCGTAGAAATCCTTGAACCTAAGAGTGTTCAAGAGGTGGAACAACAATTACTTGATAAGCACGAGCAGTCGTTAAATCAAGAAACCAACGAAACAGAGAAAGAGGTTATAGTAGACCCAATACCTGCAGGCGTTGATTTAAAGGATGAAGATGTTCTTTCATATATTGGTAAGAGATATAACAAGCAGATTAATTCATTGGATGAATTGGTAGCTGAGCGTAAAGAAGCTGAGCAATTACCTGAAGATGTAGCTGCTTTTATGAAATACAAGCAAGACACAGGACGTGGGTTTGAAGACTTTGTCAGATTGAGAAAGGACTTTGAAAAAATGGACCCTGACCAATTGCTTAAAGAATACCTTGCATCCACACAGGATGGTCTTGATAGTGATGACATTGAGACGTTAATGGATGAGTATAAGTTTGACGCTGAGTTAGACGATGAATCAACTGTTAAAAAGGCAAAAATCGCAAAAAAGAAAGTTCTTGCTGAAGCCAAGAAATACTTTAATTCCCAAAAGGAACAATATAAAATGCCCCTTGAGTCAAGAATGGCATTTGTTCCGGATGAAGAAAAAGAAGTGTACGAAAGTTTCAAGCAATATACCCAACAGGCAAAGACCATAGAAGAGGAGAACAATCGTAAGCGTCAATGGTTTGACCAAAAGACGAACGATGTTTTTAGCGGAGAGTTCAAAGGTTTTGAGTTCAATGTTAATGACAAGAAGTTCACGTTTGCTCCGGGAGACGCCAATGAGTTGAAAAAGAACCAAGCTACACCACAGAACTTTATTAATAAGTTCTTAGATGAGCAAGGTTTGATGAAAGACGCATCAGGTTATCATAGGTCCTTGTCTATAGCAATGCATCCTGACAAATTTGCTAAGTTTTTTTATGAACAAGGGATGGCTGACGCTACTGACGATGTTACTCGTAAAATCAAGAACATCAATATGTCAGATAGAAAAGCCCCCGAAGTTGGTAAATCAAACGATGGATTTCAGGTAAAAGCTGTAAACCCTGATTCAGGTAGAAACCTGAAAATACGCAGTATAAAAAGAATATAAACAATTAAAATTTTAAAAAAATGGCAAGTGCACTTTTAAGTACCCCTACCTATGCCCTGCAGCCCTCTGCAGAACAGGTAGCGTTACAAACAAACTACATTACCAACTTCAACTTTTTGACTCAGTATCTTCCTGATACTTATGAAAAAGAATTTGAGCGTTATGGTAATAGAACAATCGCATCTTTCTTACGTATGGTAGGAGCAGAGATGCCGTCTAATTCTGACCAAATTAAATGGGCAGAACAAGGACGTTTACACATTAAGTACACAAACTGTACTTCAGCAGCAGCGGCAGCAGCTTCAACAGCAACTTTCACTGTAGCTGATAGTGGTGTAACTTACATAGCTATCCGTGTTGGACAAACTTTGATGATTCAAAACAACTCATCAGGGGTTTTCAACAAGGCTATCGTAACAGCAGTTCCTTCAGCAACTACTTTCACAGTAGCTTACTATGAGACTGCAGGTCAAGCATTCGCAGTTTCTACTCAATGTACTGTATTCATTTATGGTTCTGAGTTCAAAAAAGGTACTAACGGAATGGTTGGTTCTTTAGAATCTGAAGATGATATCTACAGCAATAACCCTATTATCATTAAAGATAAGTATGCGGTTAATGGCTCTGATATGGCTCAAATCGGTTGGGTTGAAGTTACTACTGAGAACGGTGCTACAGGATACTTGTGGTATTTGAAATCAGAGCACGAGACTCGTTTACGTTTTGAAGATTACTTAGAGACTGCAATGATTGAAGCGGTTCCTGCTGCATCTTCTTCAGGTGCTGCAACTGCAGGATACATTGGTTCTCAAGGTATTTTCTACGTTGTAAACAATCGTGGTAACGTTTGGGGTGGTGGTACTCCAACAACTTTATCTGATTGGGATTCTATCGTTTCTCGTTTAGATAAGCAAGGTGCTATCGAAGAGAACGTAGTATTCGTAAATCGTGGATTAAGTTTCGACATTGACAATATGTTAGCTACATTGAACGGCTACACTTCAGGTGGTGTCGCTCAATCAGCTTCTTTCGGTCTTTTCGATAACGATGTTGATATGGCGTTAAATTTAGGTTTCACAGGATTCCGTAGAGGTTATGACTTCTACAAGTCTGATTGGAAATACTTAAATGACCCAACAATGCGTGGTGGTTTAAATACTACTGCTGCAACTGCAACCGGTACTATCACAGGTTTGATGGTTCCTGCAGGTTCTACTTCAGTGTACGACCAAATTATGGGCAAGAACGCCAAGCGTCCTTTCTTACACGTTCGTTACCGTGCTTCTGAAGCTGAAGACCGCAGATACAAGACTTGGATTACAGGTTCTGCCGGTGGTGCTGCTAACAGCGACTTGGATGCAATGGAGGTTAACTTCCTTTCTGAGCGTTGCGTATGTACCTTGGGTGCTAACAACTTCGTTTTATTCCGTTACGGATAATAAAGGAAGAAAATTACAGGGAGGGTGTCTTCAAAGACACTCTCCTTTTTTAAAAATTAAATCAAATTAAATTAAATACAAAATGGCAAAAAGTATAACATCTGTAGACAAAGTCTATAAGTTGAAAATAGGAAACCCGCTATCTTACACGTTAGCGTCAAGGAATCACCCTCGTTTTCCACTAATGTGGTTTGACGAGAAGAACAATATGAATCGTGCATTAAGATATTGCACAAACCAAAAGTCCCCATTTGAGGACGAACAAGACGGAAACTTTATTATTGAGCCTATCATTTTTGAAGATGGCTTTTTAAGAGTTCCAAGAACAAACCCTGTATTGCAGCAGTTCTTACATTACCATCCCTTAAATGGCAACATTTTTGTAGAGGTAGATAAGGAGAAGGATGCAGCAGAAGAGGTTCAAGATTTGGATTTAGAGATTGAAGCATTAGTTGAAGCACGTCAGCTTACAACAGACCAATTAGAGACTCTTACGAGAGTAATGTTTGGTAAAGACCCATCTACCATATCTACTGCTGAATTAAAGCGTGATATATTGGTATTTGCTAAAAGAGACCCAAGAGAGTTCTTAAACATATTGAATGACCCTGAATTGAAGTTTCAAGCTAAGGTTCGTACATTCTTTGAGAACAAATTATTGATATTAAGAAATGGTGAGAAAGAGGTATGGTTTAATACTGCCACCAACAAAAAGAAGATGTTATCAGTTCCGTTTGGAGAAGACCCCTATGAAATGGTCGCCCACTTCTTACAGAGCGATGAAGGTATAGACTCTCTAAAGATGTTAGAAGCAACTTTAGGTTAGTAAATACTGATTGTTGATTGATGATTAGAAAGAGGGGGCACTTATTGTGCCCTCTTTTTTTTTATGTATATTTGTAAAAAAAGAACTAATGATAAACTCAGTAAGAAATGCGGTTCTATCTGTGTTGAATAAGAACAACTACGGATATTTATCTCCTTCTGATTTCAATTTGTTTGCTGCAAACTCACAGATGGAGATATATGAGGAGTACTTCAGTAATTATAATAAAGTTATAAATGCCGAAAACACTCGTACATCAGGAGTAGATTACGCTGATATTGAACAACCTATTGCAGAGGTATTAGAATATTTCTTAAGAACAGATTATCTTACAAAAATTTCTGCTAATAAATTCTCAATGCCTACTCCTACAACTACAGGCTACGATACTTATATGTTGTTGGATGTTAAATGCAAGCCGGTTCTTCTTAAGACAGGAACAAATACATCAGTAGTTTCTAACCAATTGGTTGATAGTTCAGGTGGATTTTCATCATTAGATATTTCAGCAGGAGACGTAGTAACAAATTTAACTACAGCATTAGTATCTACGGTGGTATCGGTAGTAAGCAATACGGTTTTACAATTAGATTCAAATATATTTTTAGCTTCAGGAAACGCTTATGCTATTGTTTCTTCGGCTACTGTTGTTCAAGCAGAAAAAGTAATTAACAATAAACTTACATTGTTAGTTAATTCTAACTTGACGCAACCGACTAAAGAGTTCCCTATTTACGCATTACAAGGCAATGAGTTGACTTTCTACCCTACAACGATAAGTAACAAGGGTCAAGTGCAAGCAACCTATTTTAGATACCCTAAGGTGCCAAAATGGACATACATTACTTTAGCTAATGGGGAGCCGGTATTTGACCAATCTCAAGGAGACTATCAAGATTTTGAATTGCCTACTGAAGATGAATATAAATTGGTAACTAAAATACTTGAATATGCGGGTATATCTATTCGTGAGACTGAAGTTACTCAGTTTGGTATGGCACAACAACAACACGAACAGCCTACATTTAGTATGCAACAATAAAATTTTAGTATATGGCATATATATCACAGTATGAATATTATGAAAATGGTGGTGTGGTACCCGAAGATAAAAATTGGGGGTCATATCAGTTTATAAGTCTTCAAGATATTATAAATAATTTCTTGCTAATGTATGCAGGAAACCATTCATTAGTAAACAACGAAGAGCGTTATAAGGTATTGTTCCACGCAAAGCGTGCTATTCAGGAATTAAACTACGATGCTTTTAAAGAAATTAAGGTATTAGAGTTAACAGTCCCTGACAATTTAAGATTCATTCTACCATCTGACTATGTCAATTGGGTTCGTGTTTCTTTGTATAAAGACGGTTGGTTAAGACCATTGTCTGAAAATATTCAAACGCTTTCATCTAAAGCATATCTTCAAGATAATACAGGTCGTATTTTATTTGACCAATACGGAAACGCATTGAGTCCTCAGTATTCTGAGATTGACTACGACAGATTAAGCAAAATCAAGAAGAGCATTTATTTAAACCAAGGCAATCAGTTCAATGGTCAATTGGGATGGAACTATGATGGGATGTGGTATTTTGAAGGGAACATCGGAACTGCTTATGGTTTAAATACAGAGACAGCAAACTTTAATCCAACTTTTAATATTGATAGAAAGTCAGGAGTTATTAACTTTGATTCACCTATGTCAGGATTGTCTTGTATTCTTGAGTACGTATCTGATGGTATGGAACAAGGAGACAATTCTTTGATTACGGTAAACAAGTTATTTGAAGCATATATTTACGCAGCTATTGAATATGAGATACTAAGTTCTAAACTTGGTGTCCAAGAATACATCATTGCTCGCTCTCGTAAAAAGAGAAAGGCTTTGTTAAGCAATGCTAAAATAAGAATCAGTAACATTCATCCCGGCAGACTCTTAATGAATATGAGAGGTATGGACAAGCAAATAAAATAAAATGGCAAATTTTACAAGAAATTTTATAGCAGGTAGGATGAACAAAATCGTGGACCAACGATTGCTTCCTGAGGGTGAGTATGTGGATGCTATGAATATTAGAATGGGTTCAACCGAGAACTCTGAGGTTGGAGTAATTGAAAATACAAAGGGGAATCTTCCCCTTACTTCGTTAACGTATATTGATGGTACGACATTAAGTGCTGACGCAAGATGTATTGGTGCCATTGAAGATAGTGCTAATGAAACTATTTATTGGTTTATACACGACTCCGATTTTTCCGTAGGAGCCACCGGTAAACTTGATTTAATTGTTTCTTTTAATGTATTTACAAGCATATTAACTTATCACGTTATTAGCATTAATGATGGAGGAGACGTTAATACTTTGTTAAATTTTAACGAAAATTACCTTATTACAGGAGTAGATATATTGAATGATTTATTGTTTTTTACAGATGATTATAATGCTCCAAGATTCATTAATATAAATAGGAATTACGCCAACCCTATTGGGAATATAGACCAAATAACAGCAGAGTCTTTATTGGTGATTAAAAAACCACCGGTTCAATCTCCGGCAGTTGAGCCAATTGTAACTAATGGGCAAGAAAATTATTTAAGTACACGATTTATTTGTTTTGCTTATAGGTACCAATATATTGATGGGGAGTATAGTGCTACATCGCAGTGGTCTCAACCTGCGTTTGTACCTAATCCTTTTAGCTTTAGTGTTGAGAGTTTTCTTAATGAAGGAATGACCAATTTCTGCAACTCTGCAAGAATCACATATAATTCAGGAAGTTCTCTTGTTATTGGCATTGATTTGCTATTTAAAAGGTCAGATGGGATTGTTATTAAGGTTATTGAAAAACTTAATAAACACAATTTAGGTCTTGCAAATAATACAGAGTACCAATATACATTTACTAATAGCAAAATATTCACCATATTATCTGAGTCTGAGTTATTAAGATTGTACGACAACGTACCTCGATACGCTAAGGCTCAAACTATTATGGGTAATAGATTAATGTATGGTAACTATGTAGAAGGATATAATTTAGTTGATGAAGGAGGAAGTCCTATAAAATTTGAGTACACAACAAATTTAGTGTCTGCTCCAATAGGAAGCAACAATATTGACGATGGTCTTGCTTCAGGAAATTATTCTATTAATGGCAGTGTTAACATAGCCAATGCTACTGTTACTTTTGATTTAGCAGGACAAAATTTAGTAGCAGGTTCTGCAATTAATGTAGAGATAGGTATTGCTCACGCTCAATTTACAGGGACAGCCCCTTATCCTACAGAGATTACAGATGAGGTCAGATTAAACTTTGCATTCTTTTTGTCAACCACATACACATCTGTATATGCATTGGCAACAAGTGTTGAATTTCAAAATGCTGTAGGTACCACAGCTAATATACAACCGGTATCAACAGCTTGTACAGGTACAACATTTACCGATTCATTTAACTGTGCTATTCCTAATAACTTAAACGCTTTTACTAAAAACGGAAGTGGTATAAGTGCAGTAGGTCAGCCGGTTTCAATTATAACAAGTCCTGCAAGTTCTGTAATTGGATTGCAGTTTCCGGCAATGAGATATGCTAATAGTGCATCTCAAACAGTATATGAATATTATAGTGTTACAATAGCTGAGGCTACGTTTCAAGAAATAGCTAATCCTCAAAGTTTACATAGTAATCGTGACTATGAGATTGGTATAGTTTATATGGATGAGTTTAATAGAGCAACAACTGCACTTGTTAGCCCTAATAATACAGAACACGTACCTTGTGGATTGTCTGCATTTAAAAATTCTATTCAAGTAACAATACCACCAACTCAACATCCTCCGGCTTGGGCAACAAGATACAAGTTTGTTATTAAGCCTGACGAAGAAAATTACGAAACAATTTATGTAAGTATATTTTTTCAGGACCCATTAACAAACAATGCTTACTTCTTGCTTGAAGGCGAGAATGCACGCAAAATTGAGGTGGGAGATAGATTGATTGTTAAAGCTGATTCTAATGGAGCAACCACATCTTGTGTGTATGCAACTGTTCTTGAGAAACAATCTCAAGCATCAAATTTTATTGAGATTAAAAGCGAGTTAGACCCAACGGTATTGATACCAATTCCTGCAGGCGTATATATGAAGATTAATCCAAATAGTTTTAATATTATTCAGGATGAGTTAGCTATTATTGCTCCGGGAAAAGTTACTGTTACAGCACCAAGGGGTTCAGGTCCGGCTCCTATTTTATACTATCCAATGAACCGCTATGACACCGCTACATCTGCTTGGGTTGATTATAGCGTTCCCGCAGGTAGTAGGATTATATTAAGTTTTAAGCAAACAAGAGGTGGTGTTGGAGATAGTTGTGAGGAAAGGAGAAGTATGTTAGAAAAAACGCTTATTGCTTCCAATGATTACGATAATATGTATGATTGGTGGATAGGAGATGATGTTGAGCAATTTTTAAATGATGGTTCAAGATATGCAGGAGCAGGACAATGTGTGCCTGATAATCAATTTATTGCCGGTATTACAAATACTGCAGGAGATATATTAACTGATTTATGTTTTAATTATTATAAATTTTATAGAAATACATCTACCAATCAATTGCAACTAATGGTAACGGGAACATTCCCTTGTACGGGTATTGGTTATCCAAATTCTCGTGCATCTAATGTAGAAACTAATATTACTGTATTCCGCTCGGATAAAACAATCATATTTGAAACACAACCAAGTGATGCATTGCCTGACGTATTTTTTGAAAATGAAATGTCATTCCCAATTATAGATGGAAATCATATGGGTAATCTTCAAGACCAAGATATTACATTAGGAATAGCTGCAATTGTTGATACTAAATTTTTTAATTGTTTTGCTTTTGGAAATGGAGCAGAGAGTTATAAAATTCGTGATTCAATTATTGGTGGGTCATTTAATTTTGGAAATAGGGTTACAAGCGTATCTGCTCAAGACTACAAAGAGTCAGATAGATTATCAGATATTACATACAGTGGTATTTATAATGCTGAGTCAAACGTAAATAAACTAAATGAATTTAATTTAGGTTTACTAAACTATAAACACTTAGAGACTTCTTTTGGAGAAATCTTTATGATGGACGGAAGGCAAACTGATGTTCTTGCATTACAAGAAGATAAGATTTCTTATGTATTAGCAGGCAAAAACTTGTTATCTGATTCAACAGGAGGAGGAGCCGTTACATCAGTACCCGAGGTATTAGGTACTCAAATTGCTCGTACTGAGAAATATGGTATTAGTTTTAATCCTGAGAGTTATGTTCAATGGGGATACGATAGATACTTTACAGATGTAAAGCGTGGTGTTGTTATACAACTCCGTGGTAACTCATATTCTAATGATGAACTCAAAGTTATTTCAGAAATGAATATGCGGACTTGGTTTAGAGATAACTTTAATGAAACTTTTAATACTCAAAAACTTGGTGGATTTGACCCGTATATGAATGAGTATGTATTGTCAAGCAATACAAGAGACCTTCCATATAATCCAACTTGTTTAGGATGTGGTATTTCTCAAGCATTTACTTTAAGTACATTGGCAGAAGAAACCAAAACAATTGTGTATTGTGTTGATTTAGGTCCTACAGTTGGATTGACTGATATTAATTATAACCTAACTACAATTACGGAAGGTTCTCAATTTGAAATAGCAATTGATTATGATGGTACAACTGATACCACAGGATGGGTAAGTACTGATGGAACATTAACTTTTGATAAAAATAATATATCAGTAGAAACCGTAACAATCACTATCAACTACACAGGTGATATGGTATTAAATGTACTTGCTAATTGTTGTCAAGCTGCTACATTAACTATTGTTCAAGTAGTACTTACAAATGATTATGATTCAGGAGATACCATACATACTCAATATAGATATGTAGATGGAGCATTTGTTTCTCCATTACAATCAAGCCTTGTAACATTCTTAGCAGGAATAGATAATCCACTTGTATCAAGATATAACGTAACTACAAACTATGTTGGAACAGGAGCATTTCCTCCTGCGGGAAGTACAATGACATTAATTTCAAATCAATTTGCTACTGATACATTTGTATTTAACCCTGCAACTGATGATTTTAAATATCTTGTTTCAGCAACTTTATATGGCAATAATACTACTGATATAAATATATTATTAGGATTAGCTACAACAGCAACTCCTAATCAAGGTGGTGGAACAAATAATTTTGCAGATTTTACTGTACCTGCATTAAATACATATTTGTATTTAATTTGGGATTTTAGAGCATCTATTGCATCTACTTTATGCTATTCAGATGTGAGTGCAACGGATGCTTGTTGTGGATGTGGAACACCAATACCTGAGTCTTACAATTGTATTGCAGGGACTTGCGTAGACCCGGGTGACGGAACAGGAACATATCCATCTTTGGCTGCTTGTGAGTCATCTTGCTCAGCACCTACAACAGTTCAATTAGATTGGAACGTAGGAAACCAATCAGGCGGTGCATTAACAGTATTTAATAACGTTGGGTCTCAATTACTTAATATTACTTCTACTGCAGGTAGTGTTCAATCAGGAACAATATATCCATTATTAACTGAGTTACCTTATACCATTCGTGGAGAGTGGGTGTCAGGTTCAGGAAATATTATACATTTTAACTTATGTGATGTATTAGATGGTGGAACAATATATACAAGTGCAGCAATTACTATTGTGGAAGAATATGAAGATTATTTAGTAAATCCAACTCCATTATATGCTCTTGTAAATTTAAGAGCACAAAATGTAGCACCTCCAACCTGTCCCGTATAATTAAATTAAAATATAACAAATGGCAACAAGTTCATCATACTATCTAAATGCACCTTCTCTTGGGTCAGCAACTGCTATATTTACAGATGAAGCATTAACTACTTGTGCTCCTAATGGATTTTATTCTAATGGAAGTATAGTTAGAGAGCAGGTAGAGTGTAATCTTTTGCCTCAACAAACTTGCCCATCTTGTGCGACTCCTTGTGGAACAAGTATATCAGCAAGTGGAGAACAAGGCGTTTATTTGCTTGATTTAGGGACAGGGACTGATGTTGGTGCAGTTATAGTTAGATTTGACCCATATAGCGTCCCTGATGGCATTAGAGCCATACTCGGAAGCACTACTTATAATAAATTGACTTCTTCTGTAGATGGTTTACATCAAAGTAGTACTTCAGGGCATTTTACTTACGTTGGTCAAATAAGTGCTGATTGCGGAATATCAGGAACAACTTATCCGACATTAACAGAATTTAGTTATGATGGAACATCTTTTGTTGCAACAGGTGATACCCAAAGTATTACTGTATCTGCAGGAGATGTTTCCTTAGGAGCAACTGCTCCGGGGAATTGTTTAATGGTTATCCCAAAACTTACAGCATCTCCGTCTGTTATTAATTTTGAGGTGGTTGGACCTTGTTCCGGAACGGCTTGGGCAATATCTGTTGATTGTCCTGTAATGCTTACAGGATTTAGTTCAAGTGTTAATGCTGTATCTTCAATTGCTGCGTGTGCTTTGTTTGAAACTGTTACTTATTACAATGCATCATTAGCAAGTACTCCGGGAACAGTTGGGTTATATGACTTTGTATATGCTGATGCTTATGGCTCAACGCCATTAAGTGCAGGGTATTATAAAGCTACGGGGTCAATTACAGGCAGCAATGATTGGTTTCAAGTAAGTTCAGCAGGAGTAGTTGTAGCTTTAGGAGTTTGTGCAACACCTCCAACAACGGCTTCTTTGGCTTGGTCTTATAGCGAAACAGGTGGTTCAGTAGGTTCAATGGATTTGTATGTTAATGGTTCTATTGTTGAAAGCAGAAGTTCTACCGCAAATGGTACATATGCAGTTTCGTTAGGAGATACCATTAATGTTGAAGTTACAGCAAGTGCGTGTGCCGGAGTAGATATTAAAGCTAATGCATATTGTGCAGGAATAATAGTTGATGCATCTTGTGCTAACGTCTCTACTTCATTATTTACTTCAGTATATACCGTAGTTAGTGGAGATTTAGGAACAACATTACATTTAGATACATTCTCACATTGCGATAGCGGATGTGTGTAAAATAAATAATTATGCCAAATAATACATTAACATATAGTGATATGGTCGGAGGATGGGTATCCTTCTACTCTTTTTACCCTGATTGGATGTTAGGAATGAATAACTATTTCTATACATTTAAAGGAGGCGACCTGTATCGACATAACGTAAACTCTGAAAGAAATACGTTTTATAAACCTTGGTTTACCAAAATAGGCAATCCGGGAGGAGCGTTTACTCCTACTACCTTACAAAGTGTATTTAATACAGCACCTCTTGAGAATAAATTATTCAAGACAATTAACCTGCAAGGAGATGCTAAGTGGGGTGTTGCATTAGAAACCGACCTGCAATACTCAGGATTTATACAAGAGGCTTGGTTTGAGAAGAAAGAAGCAGCTTATTTTGCTTTTGTGCGTAATAATTCAGTGGGACAGCTTGCTCTTAGAAGTGTCAATGGTATAGGCAAAAGCTATCAAGTAACAGGTGGTAATATCATTAAATTTGTTATTGGAGTTGCTATAGGCAACATTATTAGCATTGGAGACTATTTATATTTTTCCGTATCTCCTTATACCACTCCTATATTGTGTGGAAAAGTGACAGCCATTACAGTAGATTTACCTAATGGGACAAACCAATTAACTATAGATACAACCATACCGGGAACAACTGTTATTCCTATTCAAGATGCGTTTTTCTTATATATTAAAAATTCAGTTGCTGAGTCTCACGGAGTTTTAGGACATTATTGTACTTTTAGTATAGAAAACACGTCTAATAGTAAAATAGAATTGTTTGCGGTACAGTCAGAGGTTATGAAAAGTTTTCCTTAAATTTAATATCTTTGTAAGAATATGGAATTATATATACGAGAACTGAACGAAACCGATTACGATGAGATACTCGTAGGATGGTGGAAGCAGTGGGGATGGGAACCTCCTCAAAAAGATTTTCTTCCTCGTGATGGTAGAGGTGGTATAATCATTTATGATGAGGAAATGCCTGTATGTGCCGGCTTTATGTATATGACTAATTCCAAGGTAGCGTGGGTAGATTGGATAATATCGAACAAAGAATATACTAAGAAACCACAAAGAAAAGACGCCATTAAGTTATTGGTGTCAGCATTGACTGATATATGCAAAACGGCAGGCAATAAATATGTTTACGCATTAATTAAAAACGGAAACCTTATGGACACTTATGAGCAACTTGGTTATATCAAAGGTGATTCTTATACAGGTGAAATGATAAAAGTATTATAATATGGCAGCATTTACAACTATCGCAGCAGGAATAGGATTGGCAGCAACCGCAGCCACTACTACTATGTCTTTTGTCCAAGCAGGTCAGCAAAAAAGTGCACAGCGTCAAGCTGAGCGTGATGCTGACGAAGCTATGCAAGCGGCAAGAAAAAAATTAGAAACAAATTTTTATGCTCAACAAGGCATTAAAAAAGAACCTTATGAATTAGAAAGAGAAGCATTACTTTCTCAAGGTGCTCAGGCTATTCAAGCAGGTGTAGAAAGCGAAAGAGGAGCGGCAGCAACAGCAGGTCGTGTTCAATTAGCACAACAAGAAGGACAAGCAGGAATTAGAAGTGCAATGGGTCAGGAAATGACTGCATTAGAAAATAAACAATTAAATGAACAAAGTCGTCTTCGTGATATTGGTGTTCAATTAGATTTAGGAGAAGTATCAGGTGCTCAATTGGCTGCGGCAAATGCAGCAGAATTAGGGGCTCAAGCTACTCAACAAGGATTTCAAGGTGTTACAAGTATGGCAAGTCAACTTGCAAGTTTTGCTCCATTGTATGAAAAATCTGCAGGTGCTCGTCAATTTAATAGAATTGAAGGTATGGCGACAAGGCAAGATGGATTAACTCCTGAACAAACTCAGGCAAAAATTGCAGGATTAGGAATAGTTGGAGGAACAGACTTTAGTAAGGTTGGCAGTATGAATAGAATGCAATACCAAGATTTTATGGGTAAGCAAAATCCTGATACACTTAGAATGTTAAGACAACAAGGTCTTGATATGTATGGGTTTAATCCTTTTAAAACATCGACTTACAAAAGTATTTTTTAGTAGAAAATTAAAACATTTAGTTGATGGGAACATATTATAATTACGCAGAACGGAACGCAAATAGCCAAGTCAATTGGGCTGAAGTCGGTAAAGGCATATCTGATATGCTTAAAGACGAGGTAAAGATTCGTGAAGAAAAGAAAAGTGCAATTGATAAGGCAACTCGAGAGTTTCAACAAACTTTAGATAATGCTCCTCAAGGGCAATTCCAAGATGCCAATAAGTTTACCAACGACTATGCTCACTCTATGATGGAGCAGCAAATGATTGACAATAGACTATTGAAGTCAGGTCAAATGAAATTGCAAGACTTTACTTATAGAAGACAAAACTATGTAGATGGAACAAGTACATTATTTGATTTACAGAAATTGTATCAAGACAATTATAAGTCAAAGATGGAAGGTGTTCAAAGTGGAGAGTTTCAACCATTGACAAGTGCTAATATGGCTTCAGTTGAAGGCTTTGCTGATTTCTCAAAATCAAAAGCAATAATAGACCCTGCAACAGGAGTTGTTAATGTTGGTATAATGAAACCAAATGCTACAACAGGTGTTATGGAATTAACTAATGATGTGGCTCCTGTTAATGTTATTAAAGGGAAAATATTAGCAAACATTCCTGCTTACAAGGTTGATGATGCTATGAATAATACAGTTAAAAATTTTGGTGATAGGATTGAATCATTGTATGACATTGCAACTAAAACAAAGGCAGGTACTATTACTGAATTAGTTGGTATAGGTGCATTAGAAGCATCTAAAAATCCTGCATTTAAAGATGAGATAAATCAATTTAATAAAGCAATAGACCAAACCATTGATGGATATTTTGCAGACCCTTATCACGTATCTTCTGTATTAACAATGAATACAGGAAAGTATGATGCTACATCATTTACATATGATAAGAATGATAAAGACCCTAATAAAATATTATTAAAAATAAATAAAACAACGGGTCTTCCTATATTAGATGAATCAGGGGCTAATTATAAAACACAAGAAAAAGAAGCAAGAGATTGGGTTCGTAGTACTTTGTTAGCTAAGATTGATTCTAAGAAAACAATTAAAGAAACAGGAACTATTCCTTATGGTCCTCAACCACAAGAATGGCAAGTTAGGGGTGCTCAGGATAAGAAAAATGAAATGGCAGCAGCAGGTGCTTGGAACCAATTATATACAGGTAAAACACCGGCTGAAAAACAAGCGGCAGCAGATATATTATTAGGTACGCCAAGTGCTCAGGCTCAAGGATTACTTGGTGTTGATGTAAGCACTCCGGGTATTGTTAAACTTTCTTATGCGGATGGTAAAAAGAATAGAAGTATATCAATGTTGGATGGAGCAGGCAAACCTATTAGTTTATTTGACTTTGCAGGTAAAGGAGTTGAGTTACACGGTGTTGTAGATAGACAACAAGCTGTTAAAGCAGGTGGTGGCAATGGTACTTATGGTGCATTAAAACCTGAAGAATGGAAATCTGTTAAGTCTGTAAGACAAGGAGAAGCACCGGCTGCTCCTGTAGTAAATATACTTCCTGAACTGTTTAGTATAAAATCAGGACCATCAAGTCAATCATTACAAAATATGTTAGGTCCAACTTTTAAAGTTACTGATATAGGAAGTCCTTATGGAAATGATGTTGAGGTCATTGCTCCAAATGGTCAGAAGTTTAAGTACAATGCAAACTTGAAGAAAGACGAAGCTGCGGTTACAAAAGCAGACCTTGAGCAATTTATAAAAGTTAATGGAGCACCGGTTGGTGGCTCAGGCGGAGGACTTGTAGGTGGTAATGTTAGGTAGAACAAAATAAAAAAATTAATTATGCCGGATTTAAAACAAGCGTTAAAAGATTTTGTAGCTACTGCTAATAGTGGGAAGTATCCTGATGAAGCTACTTTAATATCCAAATTCCCTGAATTACAAGGATATAATATTAACGCATTGAAAGATTTTGTAGCTACCTCAAACAGTGGTAAGTATGCTAATGAAGATGAGTTGTTTTCAAAATTTCCTGAATTTGGAGTTAGTGGACAACAAGATATTTCTAAAAAAAAAGTCGCTACGGTATCTCCTTCGGCAAGTGGTTCTTTGGTTTCACAACAACCTGAAGAAAAGGATTATTTTGAAGGAGGATTTGGAGATTTTTTAAGAGGAATGGATAAATATGTTCCTATTGGAATGGGTGATTTTGTAGATGATATGGCTCGCAGTGTTGCTGCAGGATATAGGAATGGAACGGCAGCAGAGGATGCAGATAAGTTGTTATTAAAAGGAACAAAAGCTACTCCTGAACAAATACAAAAATTTATAGATGCTCAATCAAGTGCTCAAAAATTAGGACCATCTGCAGAAATGCAAGATTACCAAAAAACTTATGAGCAAGAAGGCAAAGGAATTTGGGGAGTTATAAAAGGATTAGTAAAAAATCCAACAATTGCTCCTGAAATTATAGCAAGTTCATTAGTTGGTATGGCTACCAATACACACGCTTTAACAGCAGCAGCAACAGCTTTAGGTGTAGGTACAGGATATGGTGCTGCAACAGGTGCATTAGCAGGTGGTGTAGGTGCTCTTCCCGGAGCAGGAGCAGGAGCGATTGCAGCCGTACCTTATGCATTTGGTGCTGCAAGTAGTATGGTTGAAATGGGTTCTACTTTTGCTGAACTTCTTCAAGACCAATTGCAAGGAAAAGAAATGACAAAAGAAAATGTCAAAGCTATTCTTGAAAATCCTGAAAAACTACAAAGTCTTAGAAACAAAGCAATAGCAAGAGGTGCCATTATTGGAACTATTGATGCATACACAGGGAAACTTGCAAGTGGTGTAGGTGCAAAAATACTTACAAAGTCTGCAGAAAAATCTGCTGTTGGTGCTGTAACAAGAGGTGCAATAGTAAAGGCTACTGCGGCAGGTGCAGGTGTCGAAGCAGCAGGAGGTATGGCAGGAGAGTCTTTGGGTAGAGTTGCTGCAGGTCAAAAACAAGATGTATCTGAAATTGCATTAGAAGGTATTGCAGAATTACCGGGTGGTATCAGGTCTACAATTCAAGCAAGATTAAATAAACCATCTTTTCACGTTAATGGAGAGAAAGTTTCTGCGGCTCAAGTAGATAAGTTAATTAATACAATGACTCCTGCTGAATTAGCACAGACTAAGATTGACATTAAAAATGATTACGAAGGAAGAGCATTTAAAATACAAGACAAGATTGTAACCCATTCAATCAAAGAAGATGTTAGAAAAGCTAACCCTGATTTGAATGAGCCAAGTCTTAATGCTATTACTGATTTAGAAAAAGATTTACAAAAATTAGAAGGAAATAAGACGCAAACAGGCAAGGATAAAGCTGCTGCTATTAGAACCCAAATAAAAGATATTCAAGAGAATCAAATTCAAGAGGAAGCAAAAGTTGCAACTGTTGAAGCGGAGGCTCCTGAGGTTACTGCAAAAAGAACAGATAGAATTGCTGAGTTAGAGACTACATTGGCTCCTGAAAATACTGTTACTATAGAGGATACTGAAAGAAAAAAACTACAAACAGAATTAGAAACTTTAAAAACCGAACAAGATGCCATTCAAAAACAAAGCACAAATGAAGGCTTGCTACGCAGCCAACAACCCCAATTGGGATTGCAAGAAGTGGTCGAAGGAAACGCCCAACCTCAAGTCGTTGCCACAGGGACCCAAGAAACAATCACTCCTCAAGGGACGCAAGAAACAATAAATCAAACTCAAGAAAATGGACAATCAACAACAACAAAACCCGGACCTATCGCAGGAAACAGACTCTTTAATAAGCCACTCACGAAAGCTAAGGAGGTTGCGAATAGATATTATCAAAGAGTTTTCGGTACCGAAAGACCAAGTTTTGCCGGAACAAGAACCCTTGATGAAACAAGAGCCAAGCGAATAGCTGATGCTTATGCATCAATGAAGGACGACCCAACTAATCCTGAGGTTCGTGCAGCTTACGATGCAATGGCTAAAGAAACATTAGACCAATATAAAGACTTTGTTGACTCAGGATTTGAGATAGAAATAGATAACGAAGAGCCATACAATAACTCTCAGGAGATGATTGATGACTTAAGAAACAACAATCGTATAAAAATATTTTCTACTGAAGCAGGATTTGGTGCTAATCCTATAACTGAAAAACAAAGACAAAAAAATCCTTTACTTAGAGATTCAGGGTTCAAAGATGCTAAAGGAAATACATTATTAGTTAACGATGTGTTTCGTGCTATTCACGATTTTTATGGTCACGCAGAGTTAGGTAATTCATTTGGTCCTAAGGGGGAAGAGAATGCTTGGAATATTCACGCACGTATGTTCTCTCCTCTTGCAAGAAGAGCAATGACTACGGAGACACGTGGTCAAAATTCTTATGTAAACTTTTCAGGTGTTAATGAAAATATTGATAAATTAAGAGAGGAGGCAAGAAAATTACGTGAGCAAGGAAATGAAAAAGGTGCAAAGGATATTGTAGATAAAATATATCAAGAAGGACTTTTTGCTGAACAAAAAATAGGATTATTACCCGAAGAGTTTTCTCAATTTGATGAAGAGAATAGAGGAGATATTACTATGCGTCCTGAGGGATTACAACAAAGAGATAATACACAACAAGTTGCACCTGTAATTGAAGAAGAAGTATTTGAGCCTATAACTATTAAAGATGTGAAAACTCCTACTTTCACAAGAGATAACGCACTAACTTACGAAGAGGATGAAAGAGAATCTGATAGTGGAAGAATAACTCCATATTTATCATCAATAACAGTAGAGGCAACTAATGCAGATGAAGATGCTATTGGAACCATAACTAAAATAACAGATGAGGATAAGATATTCTCATTTAATATAGAAGATATTGATGGCAATGAATTTGAGGGATTTGATACATTAGGTGAAGCTAAACAAGCACTTGCTGATAAATATAATAAAATTAAAGAAAAGGAATTTAATAAGGAAGCTAAAGCAAAAGCTAAAGCTGCAGAAAAAGCTGCTCAAAAAAAATCTAAAAAAGAAGCTAAAAAAGAAACTAAAAGAATTACAGAAACAGTAGAAGACTTGCTTGCATTGGACCCTCAAGATAATACTACATTAAAGAAAATCTCAAACAGCCTTGACCAAGTTATCAAAGACATCAACAAGTTTGAGAAAGAAAACCTTGGTGTGAACATAGCTTTGCCTGTAATGAAGACCATCATTAAAGCAATTAAGGTTTTAGTAGATGCAGGTGTGTCATTACAAGAAGCTATTAAAAGAGTATCTGCAGACAACAATGTTAACCAAAAAGATGTGGTTGAAGGGATGAATGCTATATCTCAGATTGCTCCTATTCAAAAAGAATACGATACTTTGATGGGTAAGGTTGATGATTTAATTACTCGTCAAAAATCAAGAAATATTGAAGACGCTAAGATTGTAAGAAATGTAGATACGTATATTCGTAATTCAGAGGCTTACGACAACGCCAATGATGCTCAGAAGAAGATTATGGAGCGTGAGGGTAGAAATAAAATGCAGGCTCCAATAAGACGTGCTGTCTCAATGGGTCGTGTATTAGGTGCTTTAAAAGACATTACCAATATCTCAAGACAAGAAAAGTTACAAGTCATCAAGCAGATAAGAGACTTGTCAAGAAATGCTGCCCAAGATTTGGCTAATGAAATTAAAGAGTTGGCTAAATCCGGAAAGATTACAGTTAACCAAGCTGCCAACGTTGTAGCAAGATTTGGTAAAGTAAATATGCTAAACGAGGTTTCAGTATCAAACTTTGTAGATTATATGTCTAAAGTTTTTGCTAATGCTGAATATGCAGGTAAAATTCAAGAAGCTAAAAACAAATTAAAAACTGCAAAAAGCAACATTGCTACAAAGATTGGCATTGCCGATGGTTTAAACTTATCATTACAGAGACTATTCTCTATTAACCCAACACTTATTCCTGACGTTTCTTTTGATAGATATTTAGAGTTGGTTAATATGTTTGGCGAAAGGAAGGCGGTACTTACTCTTGAAGAAAAATCAAGTGTAACTAAAGATGTTGACTCAATCCTTAAGGGGATAGATGAGGAGCAATCAGTAGCAAATGAGTTAGCTGACAGATTTAATGAGTTTGAAAACAAAGTATTTGACGATGAAGGGAATTTAAAATACGCTGAGACCATTGATAAGATGGTTGAAGAAAAGGTTATTGATGAGAAAGAAGCAGAGATTATGCGTAAGTATAAGTCTGACATTGCTCCTCAAGTAGGTAAGGCAAAAATGACTGAGCAAGAACTTGCAGAAGAAAAGGCTGAATTATTGCAAGTTTTAGATAAGACTCAATTTGAAACAAACGGACTACCTACTTCTGATGAGCGTAAGTTAGCTAATCGTTTGAAAGATTTGTTGTCTACAAATGCTGTTGAAAAATTAAACAATACAGATTTAAAGAATTTAATAAAAGTTATTGATAACATAAATAATAATTATTTGCCTCATTATGCATATTTGATGGTAAAAAAATTAAATTCAAAAAATAGTGCAAAAACTTTAACTGCTGCAATTAAGAAAGCTGTTATTGCTCCATTCTCAGGTCTTTATTCAAGAGTAAAATCTTTGCTTACAAAAAGAGGAGCAATAGAAGAAATGATAAGAAGAAACCCACTGTTTAATATAGACCAATTATTTGGAGACTATAAGACAAAGGATATATTCAATGCTGTTTTAAATAAAGCTGCTGAAGGTGAAGCTAACTTTAAAGCTGAACTTAAAAAAGTTCAGAACATATTAGAGAAGGCTGAGGAAAAAGTTGCTAAGTCATTTAAACTTGACCCAAACAAAACGTTGATGTCTAAGTTCAAGATGATGACATATATGGTTCAACTTGAGAATGATTCTAACCAAGGAAGTAAGCAGGTTAATCCGGCTGCCGAGTATTTAAAAGCTACCATCAAACATATTGACGAAGGTAAATCTGCTTTTGGAGAGCGTGACGCAACTATGTTACAAGACATTCTTGATAACTATAAAAATACAGAAGGTGGCATTGATAATGAAAAATTATATAATTCATTTAATCAAGCAGAAAAAGATGCCATTAAAGACATCCGTAGCGTAAACGAATCACTTAGAGAAAAAGCTGAGTACACTGCAGCAATCATTCGTGGAGACAGGATTAATCCTCTTACTAACTATGTACATTTGAATGTACTTCACGAGTTACAACCTAATGATTTAACAGCGGGTACATCTTTTGTGACTGAATATAATAACTCAATGAGACCATCTACGAAGGCTAAGTCTTTGATAGCAAGAACAGGCAAGGTAAGTCCATTGAACTTTGACATTTTTGCATCTGCTCAACGTGGTGCTAAGTTTGTATTAATGGATTATAATTTAACAGAGCCTATTCAAACTGCTCGTCAAACAATTAGTGAAACAATATCTAACTTTGAAGAAGAAGGCAGAATACCTAAGGAGAAAAGACAAATAATCAATGCAATTAATTCTGCATTAGAAGAAACTACAGAGAATTTATTAACTAATTCTTTTGTAACTACATCATTAGCTGATAATGTTGCAGATTATTTAAACAAGCAAGGTTATCGTGCTGTTCTTGCAGGCACGTCAAGATTTGTATCTGAGTTAAGTTCAAACATTGGATTTGCTGTTATATCAGACCCTAAAGGATTTATGGCAGGCGTAGAGAACAGAGGTATTATTATGTCTGCTGACGCTCCTACTATTATGGAGAATGTAAATAGCAAACAAACAAGTAGAATATTTCCTACAGATACATTATCAGGAAAATTAATTGACACCAATATTCTTCAACAAACAAGTGGTATAAAAGGGGCTAAATCAAAAAACCCTGTTAAAAATAAAATTCAACAAATTTGGAATTTATCAGGAAAAAAATATGCTAATTCAGTTGAGTTAATAGCTGACGCTTTAATATCTACTCCGGATAAATTAATTATGCGTCCAATGTGGTTTGGTTCATTTGCTAATGAGTTTAAAAAGATTACGGGTGAAAATGTAAACTTTGAAAAGATTGCAGCGAATGATGAAAAGTATATGGAGCAATATAAAGAAGCTATTGAAAAAGCAAAAACTAATGCTGATGAAAAGTCTGTAATGGTTGGTGCTACTGATAATCCATTTATGGGAATCCTTAAAGGTTCCGTTAAACCTAATCAAAGTTTTGCACTTAAAACGTTTAATAACTTCAATAACTTTATGACTAAGTTTTTGATTTTTGAATATGTAACTGCTCGTACAGGAATCAACGCAGCAATGGGTAATGGTTCTTTAACCAAAAAACAAGGAGCAGCGGTACTTGGTGCTGTTACTACAAGAATGATTACATATACACTTCTTACTCAAATGTTAGGTACAGGTCTTATGGGATTATTTTTTGATGACCAAGAACCGGAAGATGAGAAGTCTTTTATGCAAAAACTTGGACAGCAAATGGCTTCTGCATTTACTTCATTAGTATTTGGTAGAGATTTTGGTAACGCAACTAAAGCAATTGTCAATATTGGAATAGAAGACGTTAACGATAAATATCTTGATTTTTTAAGAGAAGGAGATTATGACCCTTATAAAGATGCTATCCAATATTCTATTGTTCCTCCTGAAAAAAGAGGCAAACAAAGAGGTTTATGGGATTTCTTTTTAAATATGGGTGGTGCATTTGGTCCTGCATTAAAAAGTGCAGATTTTATTGTTCGTAAAGGATTAGAAGATGATAAGAAAAAACCGGATGCTATCGCAAGACAAGAAAAAGAAAGAAATGTTCGTATCCCATTAGAAATATTAGGTAACGCAGGATTTATTCCTTTGTATAAAGATATTCGTAAAGCTGTAATGAAAGAAATGTATAGCAGTCTTGAGCAAGCAGATAAAAATGCAGAGGATAAAAAAAGAGTTAAGTTGGAAAAACTTAATGGATATGAGAATGAATCTGATATGAAACGCTATGACCCTGAACTTTGGGATAAAACATACGGTCCGAATGCTCCTGATTATAATGCAGAACAAGCAAAGAAGGCTATTAAGAAAGCAAAAGATAGTTTGCAAAGAGCAATGAAAGATGAGATGTATGACTATACGCCTAAGTCTAAAGGAGGATTTGGTTCAGCAGGATTTGGGGGAACAAAAGGAAAAAGTAAAGGAGGATTTGGAACAAGTAAATTTGGTAAATAAAATAATATGAAAGGAAGTTCAAAAATGATTAAGAGAGCCGATGGCTCTACATCAAAACGTGGTCTTTGGGATAACATTCGTGCTAACGCAGGTAGTGGAAAGAAACCTACTGCTGCAATGCTTAAGCAAGAAAAGATTATAAAGAAAAAAGAAGCTAAACGTACCTAATATACTTTAGTTCTTTCTGCTTGTCATAGTAGACCATCATCTCAGCATCACTAACTGCACCGTCACGGGGAGGGCGACCTCCCCATTTAATATCTCCGTATAGTTTATTGGCTTTACCATAGATTATACCATCTTCGCACGCCCATATAAGTACAGGTGTTATACGCTTATCAATTAACTTTACTAATTTTTTTGCTGATATAGGCAGCGGATACGCTGCACGCATAGTTCTGATACGACCTTTAACTTCTGCGTAGGCTATTAGACTCTTGTCTTTATCAAAGACTTTGTAGTCTATATCGTGTGGGTCTAACTTTTTAAACGAACCACCAAAGATGCTAACGAATAGTTCAATCGCTTTTTTCTCCCTGATTAAGTCCGTCTCTGTTTCAAAAGTCGTCATCTTCCAATGATTTTAATATTAGTCGCAGGTCTACAACAAGATTTCTTATGTCACGTTCTGCGGGGATAAAGTCCCTGTCCACAATGTTTTCGTAGATGTTTGCTAACAGCAAGTGCTGTTCGTTTATTCTAAAAGCGATACGCTCGGCTCGAGCGTTCTCTATGTTTTTGTCCATACTTGGATTCGCATAAGCGGTTTAACAAAATTAGTTTTTTTAACGAACATCTGAATCAATTTCAGGTACGATAATTAATTCATAGCGACTTACTCCATTTGGCTTTATCTCGGAGTTCCATATTCTTAGTATTTTTCTCCTTGCATAAATGTCGTTATATCTGTATTCTCTAATAACCCTTTCATCTTTAAGTAATTGCATCACCCCCCTTGTTCTGTACCAATCCTTTGCTTTTTTCATTTGATTTGATTTTTTCTTCTCTAAACACTTCCACTTTTACACCGTGGTTTTGAAGTTCTTTTAACCGGTACTCTTGAAGTTTAGACAGCTTACCATTGGTTGCCTTGACCTCGATAAATATAACGTCACTGTTTCTTGGTATGGCAAGCAAGTCCGGTATCCCATTCTTGTTGGTCATTGTAAGTTTGATGACGTAATAGCCCTGAGCCTCTAACTCTTTAATCTTCTTTGATTGTATTTGTTGCTCTTTCAATTAGTGCTTGTTTGTTTATTAATAACCAATCAATAAAGTCATTTTGATTGAGTGTTTCTAATGCGTTAAATATTTCTTCTATTGGCGTCATAAATAAAAATCTTGTTTAAAATGATTCACCGTGTAGTCTTTCTTCTTTGTGACAGCCTTGTAGATGTCGTGTTCAATACCGCCCTTCGAGAAAATCCAATATACTTGATTCTCGAGGCGTTCCTTTGTGGTCATTCGGTCTTTACTCTGCCAATAACTCGTAGCACTGAAGTCAATATTGTAGTAAACCAAATACTCAGCGTGCCTAAGACTGATTCCTTCACGTCCACTTACAATCTGTAATGCTATGTTTTTATTGGTGTCTTCAAAGACACTTAACTCAGCCGTTAAGTCATCGCCAAATACCTGCTTGAGTGCATTGTATTCTTCCTTGAACTTGTAGAAGATTCCAATCTTGCATCCCTTAAACTGCTCTTTGATAAACTCAGCCTTGCTTAAGTCAAGTATCATACTATTACCGCTCTCAAACTTTACAGTCCCGCTACACATTTGATGCACTTTCATCATTAACTTAACCGGAGTGTCTCCCAAAATTATTTCTTCTTTTCCTTCTATCACTAATTCTTTCTTTAATTTTTTTATCATCGCATAAGTTGATGGTTTCATCTCCACCTCCATCACCTCTTCTTTGGTCTCAGACATAAAGCCTGCCTCCTGCTGTGTGTAGTTAATGGTGTACGGCTCCATCTCTTTGAGGATGGTATCAAGTCCACCACTATAATCATTAACGAATAGTCCGTTAATCTTACGTTGTTTTGTTTTAACATATATTTTACAAAAGCTATAAAAGTTTTGAAACTCTCTAAATGGATTTGAATAAATACCATACACTTGATGGTACATTTGCGAGTACGACTCAGGCGTTGGTGTCCCCGATAATAAAATAACTAATGGTTGACATCTTCTTAAAACTTCTCTTACCAATATACTTCTCTGACTTGGTTTAGGGAATGCTCCCATACTATGAGCCTCATCGCAAATAACCATATCCCACTTCTTATCGCTCATAACGAGGTGGAGGCTTTCATAATTGATGACAGATAGGGAGTAGGTTGGTTTTAACGCACTGTAGTCGGCTTCAATTGAACTAATTGCTTTCTTTTTAGTGATAAACAGCACATTCTTTATGCCACATAACTCTGCTATACCAAGACTTGTAAGTGTTTTACCGGTACGAACCTCCATAGCAAGGTATAGAAACCTATGCTTTGAAAGTATCTCATATCCTTTGTGGATAATGTCAGCCTGATAATCCCTGAACTGAAATTTATTTTGTTCCATCTCGTATAAGTTTTTATAATGCTCGCAACTGTCGACAATTTTATTTATAATTTCTTTCTCTGTGTTGTATTTAAGAACTTCTCTTATCTCAACAGCATTGCCTCGTCCTGATTTGGTAGTCTTAGTCTGAAGCACAACCCCCTTGAGCATCTCGCAGTATTCCCACATTGCTTTGTTGCTATATCCTGAAGTACGTTCAATCATTTTCTTATTCTTTTTTCACAGTGACCACAATACATTTTTCTTTTATACTTTTCAATTACAGGTTGAGGGCATTCGCAATCATTATGTATGCGTGTACCATCATCATTGTAGTTCAGGGCAATGTACTCCATCAAGTCTACGCAGTTCTCAAACATATCATACGACTGAAAGTAGTCCATCATCAACTGAATCAACTCAATTGGTATCTCTTCATCCGGCACGTGTGCAAACAAACTAACGTCTGACATTGCAATCTCCTCAAGTGTGTTGCGTTCTGTAAGTAGGTTGAATGAATTAATCATACCTACGTGTATCATTTGTTCTTGCGTCATAATAGTTCTATTTCTTTTTTAACATCTTCCCAATATTCAGTAGATTCATCAACCATATCAGAATAAAGTTCTATGTATCCACTTTTTAATGGATTAGTTGGTGATGCTTTTATTATCTCATCTACTGCTATTAATGCACATTGTTGAGCATTATGAACATAAGGATAGTTACTTCTGTCAGGTTGATTAAATATATCAAATAATTCTTGTGCTTTTTCTTTTGGTGTCATAGGTTATTAATTTTTTGCAGACTAAAGTCTGCGAATGATTGTTTAAAAAGGTGCTTCTTCAAGCCCCTCAGGTTTGCTTTTAATGATTATCCATCTACCTTGTTGGTCTCTATCTTCCTGTGGCATCACTCCTTCCTTGTAAATACCATAAGCGATAAGCCATTTGTAGAACTTGGTTCTACTCACGCTCATCCTACCTCTCGGTCCATAGTCAGGATACTCGTCAATGAAGTTAGAATATAATTCGTTTTTATAAAGTCTCGTGTCAGTCTGCAACATAGTCTCTCTATTCTGATGCCTATCAACAAGTCCACACCACTCAATAAACTCGTGGCAAGTCTCTGCTGACAACTGACGAATCTTAAGGTTCACAAACTTACTCTTGACAAGTCCGGTCTTGATATAATTCGTTAAACAACCAATCATATAATTATCAAACTCACACCAATCCTCATCGTTCCAATCGCCAAACATCAACTTGCCAAACTCATCAAGTGGCGTAAACTCTTTGGTATAATACTGATGCAACTCCAACTCCCACTTTCTTCTTGCGAATGAATTGCCGGCACCCTTAATCGCATAGTTCGTAGTGATGGCAATCTTCGGAGACCTGCTAAATGGTATCTTGATGGCGTCCTTGTTTTTCTTCTCGAGTGTCAGACCTTCTGTAACTACTGAGAATAATCTCTCGAAGTCAAAATGCTTTCTCACATCATCAAAGCAAAGTATCTGCGTGTCTGCTGACACCAACTGATAAGCGAAGCTACGCTCGAAAGCAAATGACTTACCATCAATAACAACTAATTTCTTCATCTTGCTAAGTGCGTTCATCAATAGTCCCTTCCCTGTTCCACCCTCAGGGTTGTCGCTGATAACCTCATCGTTCAGGATTACTGCCGGACAGAATGATAGGTTCTTATATCCGTGCATTAAAAATCCAAGCGTGCTCTCCATTGACTTAACTCGCTGCTCATCTTCACCGTTGATATTACTCACGAATTTTTTGAAGTCACATCTCTCGGTCACACTGCAGATATTAAAGTTCCTATCTATCACGTGGTCTTTCCACACATATCCTCCCAAGTCCAAGTAGTCAAGTGTTATTATCCCCTCCTTGCTAATCTTCACAGCACAATTCTTGTAGTACAAGTATGACGCATCTTTGGTATCAGCAATAAAATAAATCTCAATCGTTGATAGTAAAGACAGAAACTCTTCCTTGAAGAATCTTGTATTGTCAGCGAAGTAATTGTAAACTCCAATGTCATCTAACTCCAACAAGTGCGTAAGCACGAAGTCCTTAATCTCTTTCTCAGAAGTATGGTCAATCAAATTGTTTGTAACCTTTACGAATATGTAGTTCTTCCCACCCTCAGGGCAATACTTGTAAAAGCCATTGTCTTCCAAGAACTGCTTAAACTGTACGTGCACAATCTTTATAACTCCTCTATCGTTTCTATCCCAAAAAGTTTGCATTGCATTCTCTTCCTCAACCTTATTAAGTACCGATTCAATAGTCTCGCTCTCCAAATTGGAGTCTTGCAATTGGATGCGAATCTCTTTTTTTGATACACCTCTCCTTAATTTTGCTTTGATGATATTAATACGCTCCTCATCCTCGTAGTACTTAGTACCAAAGTTAGCTGTGTGCCTGTACGCTGAGTCAATGGTCGTTCCAATCTCTCTGAGCGTAAAGTCTTCTGTTGCAAACTGATTGATTACGTAAGATGCAAGGCTCTTGTTAATACCAAAATCATTAAATGCCATCGCAAGCACATACGCATTCTGATTACGTTGTCCCTCGTGCATAGGATATTTTTTATCCCACCACTTTACAAGTATCTCCACAATCTTATTCTCATCCGTGATAGGTATCGTTGCCTTGTCTCTTGTCTTACTAACCTCAGTGTATTCAGGCTCCTCAATCTTATCCCAAATACTACTATTCTCATTAATCGCAATTAGAGGGTCATATGACTCGTAACATACTCGGCTGAGGTTCTTGCTCGTCTTGTCGAAATAAGCCGAATTAAAGTACTTTTCTAATGAATTAAAGTACATCGTATGGTTCTCTGCATCTGCCGGAATTTTCACCAACACTTTCAGACCATTGCCCGAAGGGGAAATGAATACTGAAAACACATACTTGTTCTTTGATAAGTTCTCTTTGTCTTGTAATAGTTCTTTCTGCTTCGTATATCCATCGAAGTCCAAACATATCAATCCCGAATGCTCAAGTAATGAGGCATCTGTTCTCTTGTTAAACGTACCACTAAAACATATCGCAGGTAACTGCTTCTTTAGTTCCTGTCTCTCAGGCTTGCTCTTTTCTAATCGTATTCTCTTTACTAAATCCTTAGTAGCACCGGCTCCGTCTTTCATTCTCTCGAGTATAACGTGTACGTCTCGGAAGAATGGCGTGTCAGTATCTCTAATATTTTGGAATATCGTCACGTTATGTACCATCTTATGTCGGTTTTATGTCGTTTTAAACTATCTAACTATCTGATTACTAATACTAATGTCGATTATGTCGATTTTAAGTTCAAATTATAATCAAAGAAAATAAAAAGAATATAAAAACACATATAGAGAATATAGGGGAAACACATCGACATTTTCGTCACGCATTAGAGGTAAAAAAAGGGGAAGTTTTCACTCCCCCGATTCTTTTTCTAAATGGGTGTAAATTCTAAAATGGAAGTTCTCCATCATCATCATCTGCAACCTCAGGTTCAGGTGCCTTTTGCTTAGGCGTAGCCTGTTTCTCTGATTGTGGCTTCATACCGTTTTGTGCAGTCGGCTCGTAGGTATCCAACTCAATGTAATAATTACCACTACGTGCAGTCTTTACATTAAGGTTAACCCATCCACCTTTCTCGTGCTGTCTGATGAATGCTACTCCATCGTCTGCCTTGATTGATAATCTCCCAACTACAAAGTCAGGTGCTTTTTCGTTTCTCTTGAATGAGAATCCGTCTGCAAAGATTTTTTCTTCGTTTGCCATTTTGTTCTGTTTTTTTTGTTGCCTCAGTCTATTTGTACCAATCAAAGACCTCTGAGGCTAAGCCTATAATCGGTTGTCGTCAGGGCAGGAATCGAACCTGCATTATTTGTTCATCTCGTGCGTCAGAATTAACCAATACACTCAACTAAGCGTCACCGTCCGCCCCTGACTCCCTGTGTCTTTGAAGACACTTGCTTCGGGGGATGCAATATTATAATAAATATTCGTCAATGTAGTAGTTTACAATATCATCCGTTGGCTTAGCACTAAAGTATTTATTATACACCTCAATCGCTTTGCCCACTTTGATTTCGCCACCTTTTACAAAGTCTTCTGTTGGTCTAAAAATACCAAGTACTCCGGTGCCTTTGTCAATCACATAGAACACCAATGGCTTACCAAACAACTCCTGATAAATATAGCACTGAGAATCGTAGTTATACGACTTCGCACTATACTTGAACTTATGAATGTCACTCGTAGTCTTAAGGTCAATCACCGCATTGTCAGTGACAATGTCAGCCTTACCCTTCCATATCATTCCCTGAATCGTTCCAACTGCCGGAGTCTCGTAAAGATTACCTGATTTATAAATCTCATCATAGAAAGCAATATTCCCGTTGATAATGTTAACAAGGTTTTGAATCTCGTCCTGCTCCTTCTTTAACATACAAAAAGGTAGGTTATTTTCTTCGCAGAACAACTTATACTCTTTGGTAGTACGTGTACTCACATCTACAGCCGGCATACCCTTCGCCTTCTCAGGCTCCAAAATTAATTGATGAAAGTATCTGCCATCCATAAAGGCTTTGTTGTCTTCTCGCTCCTTACCGAAGTCCTGAGGGTTGCTAAGTAGCACGCCTATATCTGAATTAGATAGGTAGTTCTTACCAATACCATTGTAGTATTGATTGTCGTCACGTAGTGCTAAGATAATATCTATATCTGCCATTGTTATGCGTTTAAAATGTTAGCGATTTCTTTCTTTAATGCCGGACTGATTTTGTACTTGCGTGTAAGCTGTGCACCAATCTTCTCAATGCCCATAGCCTTATTGGACGTAACGTATTTCACAACTGCGTTCCAATTGTCAGTACCTTTCTTTAGGTCTACCAATCCATCTGCTGTTGCAGGTGCTGTCTTCTTAGGAGCCTCAGCCTTAGCTGTAGTCTCTCCCTCAGGTAAATCCTCTCCTGCATAAATATAAATCCCTAATCCAAACATCGCTAAGTTCTTAACCAAGCAACGCATAATGGTTTTGTTAATGTCGAACGTGGTCGCAGCGTCAACTTTTTTGTCGCCATAGCGTGAACTATAGCTGTACTCAGTCTTCTTCATTGACTTGTTCGCACCATCCATCACCGGCAACCACATCTCAAGCGTCTCGTCTTCGATGGTTACAGTAGTGTGGCACATAAATCCAAGTGCATCGTCATAAGTCGTTTCACCGATTTTGTACGTGGCATCAGGGCACTCAGTCTTTGTCTTTGACCAAGCCCACGCCCAAGATAAATAAGTTAGATTGCTTTTCTTTTCAACGTGGTCGTTTACGTTAATGGCGGATAGCCTTTCAAAAACCGTTGGGTTCTTTTCCATTTGATTTGATTTGATTTGATTGATTAAGTTCTTTCAGACTAAAGTCTGCAAGTATTTGATTAGATAAATACGGCACGCTCTACATCCTTGACAATAGACACGTAGTCCTTGTCTTCTGCAATCTTCTGCTCAACCGCAGTGATGCCGTGAATGATTGATGAGTGCTTAATGTCGTACCCTGCTTCGTTCATATACTTTTGGATATAGGTAACTTGCATAGGTCTCTTTGAGCATAGGTAATACACGAGATGCCTCGCATCCACAAACTCCCTCTTCTTTGATTTTGAGAATATATCCTCCTTTTTTATATTAAATAGGTCGGCAACCCTCTCCACATACTGATTAAAAACATCGTGTTTCATAAAATAATTTAATTTAAGACAACAAATATAAGTGAATATGTTCACACATCGTTCATTTATTTGTTAATTTTTTCCCACAATTTTACCTCTGCCTCATCAAGTGAACGGCTCTTAAATTCATCGTCTACATAAAATTCTCCTGAGTCTAAGACTTGAATATACACTCCCCCCACGTAGTGTACCACGTCAGTACAGTCTTTACGTAGTTTTTCATTTGGGTTCTTGTCAAGGAAAGATTCCTTGCACATAAATTTCCCGCTGTTGATAAATTTCTCCATTAGATTAAAGTTTATGTGGGCATAAAGCCCACGTTAATTTGATTAAATTCCGTACAAAGATAGTTCAATTTATTTATAAAACAATAAATCGCTATACTTCACATACACAAAACCATCGTGTGTGATTTTATCTGCATTATCCCACGACTCCTTCGTGATGATATGACCATCAGGAAAGTTTGGATTCGCTTCCAACTCCTGAATTAATAGGGACGCCTGCTCTTGCAACATCCTCAGTCTGTCGATTAACGTTTCTTGCTTATCCATAAACCACCTCCCCCATAGTTAGGTATTGAAAGACTACATCTGCTGAGTCTCCGTCACCTTCCTCTTTTAAGTGTCTATCTAATGCCCACTTGTTTGGACTCTCTGCAAGCAACTGCAGGCGTGCCTGCATAGTGCCACGTGTAATAACGCCTACGACCTCATCTTCCTCTTCGGCATCATTGATAGCCACTTTCACATCGTGGTCTAAGATAGCCTTTAAAATTGCTGTGCTAAGGTACGGGTCTTCCTCTTTAGGAACCGCTTTGCGGATTGCTTTGATTGACTCCTCAGGTAGAAAGTACCAATAGTTACTGCCTCCCTCTAATGCTGTTACGAAAATATCTTCTAAGACTTCTCGCTTTACTCCTTGAATGATTTTGATTTCCATTTGATTATTATTTTAATTGTTTGATTTCTAAATAGTCACACGCATCGTCAATAGCTAAAAAAATTTGTTGCATAGTAGCTTCGTTGGTCATTGCTTTCTCAAGCACCTCGTAAGCCTTGCCTCTGTTACATTCATAATTTTCCATAACGTCATCAACGCACCATAGGTTTTCTACAAAGTACCCTTTGCTTCTGAGCAACGCACGTGCTGTCGCCCCATCGTTTAACTTTTCTTTTAATCGCTTTACCTCATCCCGAAGAAAGTCGATTTCCAAGTTGGCACCCGCCACTTGACTCATCTCGTAGTGATTTTTTTGCATACTGATTTGATTTGATTATAAATTAATTTGATTAAAACACCCACGTGCAACAGCACGTAGATTGTAAGAGCCAAGGGCACCGATATTAAGAAGAAGTAAATCATACCCATAAAAAAGTAAATGAACCCCAATAATATTCTGAAAAAGTTTTTCATAGCATTTGGTTTAAAATGAAATAACATCGAAGTCCTGATACATCTCAACAGTCGCCTTAGGGTACGCCCCCTGCAGTGCGAAGATATAGTCATCGTTGTCATAAAGAATGTCATTCTCCCTTTCGTAGTCTACCATTGGTTGAATAATTTTTTTGATTTGCTCCTCATCTAAGGTTGTCATCAGGTAGAAGTCCTCTTCTGCCCAAGCACTCGTGTTGATTTTAAATACTTGCATTGTCGTGGTTTTAATGTTTGTTAAATTTAAGAAATTTTCCGTTTCATCTTTTCAGAATCATCAGCCGGGACGCTCATCCCGGTACGGAGGGCAGTGTCTTTGAAGACACCACCCTGTCGCCCCAAGTCTAAGGTTGGAATCGTAATACCTCAGACTCGGTGAACCACTCATCGCAACCACTACAATGATAATTTGCGAACGCATCGTGCTCCAAGTCGTGAAAGCAATTGACACAGATAGGCTTCTCGTTCTCTATGTCAAAGTCACAATCCTCACAATCATCGTCCAATATGTCTAACAAGCATACACTCTTCGGCTCATCATATCCCATCTGAGCAAATATGCTCTGATACTTTTCGCTCTCTCTCTCATCTTCCTTCTCCCAAAAACTCAATGGCTTTGCCTTCTGCGTGTATGTCTTGTGATGCTCTTTGCCGTCTGCTGTCTCACGTATGTTGAAGTATATCCAACACTTGAGCACTCCGTTCTTTGTCGTCACATCAACCTGCTTCCTCCGGTACCAATCAGGATGACCCTCCAATCTATCTAACTGAGCCAACACACCTGAACTGACTTTGAATATGTCAACCTCCACGTGATGACCTTGTCCACTCTTCTCAATCAAATAAGGTAGTCCACTGATGACAAGCGGATACTTACTCTTCGTGTTCCCTTTGGCTATGAATTTGGAGGCACTGAGGTAGTGATGATAATTGCTGTACCCTTTCTTTAACGTGCCGTAGACAGCGATTAAATTGTCCTCAAGGACGTTGTCTTTGCTGTACCAAACGCCATCCCTCTGACTCCACAACTCTTTGTTGTAGATTTGGTATGTCCTGCTGTGCGTGTTAACCGATACGAACCTGCACTCATACTTTTCTAACTCTTTCTTCCATTTGTGGCGTGGTATCTCACCCAAGTTCTCTGCTAATACTTTTGAGTCACTCTTCTTGAAGTTACCAAGTGCTCTGATAGTTCCGTTCATCATAAGCCACTCTTGTTTGTTGCTCCCGCATCTGAATGGATGCGTATTGTCTTTGTTGATAGCACCAATGGTGGCGTATCTAAAGTGAGCAATGAATGGTCTCTCTGTGTCAAGTACTTTGTACTCTGCTGATTTGTGATACGTTACCTCGAACGTGTCGAGCCATACAATACCCAATCCGTGTGGATTGATTCTCGCTGAGGTCTTTGCAACCTCCTGAGGAACTTTCTTCCCTGTCTGCTTGATAATGATTACACACATAAGCTAAATTGATTTATGGGCAACACCTATAAAGGCATAGAACCCTTGTTAATGAACTGATAATGAACGAAGATACGACATAATTTAGACATAACCAAATTTATTTTTCAATAAACTTTCTTTGCCTTGAACTTTGCCCTATCTAAATGGGGGCAATCCCCGATGAATTTGTAGAACGCTCTGTCAATAGCCTCCCACTTTGTGTGGGCGACTATTGAACAAACGAATGCCTGAGCGTAATAGATTTTAAAATAGTGTTGGCTTTCCATATCTGATTTGATTTAAGTTCTCTCATCCCAAAGGGATGCGAGTATTTTTAATAATCATCCTCCAATCTCTCCCCTGCATACGATGGGTCGAAGTACCTATCCTTGCGATACGGGTACTTGTCGCTGTCATAACACACATCACACCAATCTCCGGTGCCGTAGCCGTAGGCGTCACATCTTTTGTCTACGCCATTGCCTATTGTTTCGCATCCTCTACATTTTACGGAGTGCTCATACTCTGAACATTTTTCGCATAAGTCACCATCGAACCACATATCGTGGCGTCCTTGTGGGTGCCCACATCTTGAGCACTCCCACACGTCATTTGCTTTTGTCATTTTAATTTGTGTTTAGTTACGTGATAAATTCTGATTCCGTCTTCGATTTTCATATCAATGGGATACACTGACACGAGCACATCAAGGTAGTGCTTGTACTCTTCCAACTTGTCTGCCGGTAGGTACAAAAGTCTGTCGATAACGTCCTGAATAGTTTCATTACGTTGTCTTTCAATGTTCATTTGTTCTTGAATCATTTGAATTTGATTTAATGAAGGGTTTTCAAACCTTCGGTTTAAAATTCCGTTTCGTCCTTTGGGACTCATCAGCCTGAGCACTCACTCAGGGACGGTTACACAACCCCGAAGGGCTGTGTAATTGTGTCTTTGAAGACACCGCCACTTACTATGCAAGAAGATACATCTCAGATAAAATTCTCGCAGTCTTATCTACATCCTCCGGACGCACTACTAAGAAATAGTTAGGTCGATACACACCATCGGTATCCGACTCCGTTCTTCTTGTTGGTATCCCTTCCCCGTTTAGCATTGCCTCAACCGGCTCAAGACTCGCCACTGTTAACGAATGAAACACCGCATACACCGGCTTACTGTATCCGGCTGTCATCCATTGACTCGTTAAGTCAAACTCAGGCTCCTGCACACTCTCCTCAGGGACTGACTCAGCACCACCATTCCACGCATCCACGTTGACCCATCTACCATCCCACTCCCTGCCATTGAGGAACCAATTGCCCCTGACTTGTTGGATATGCACCCCGCTCAACCCATTGAGTCTCTCCTTTGTGGTTTTACTTTTCCACCCTGCATTGGTTATCCATACTCCATCTTCCCTAACCTCGACAATTTTATTGTCGAATAACCATATGCCTTGCCCATCTGTACGGCTGTTGTCAATTCGTAATGAACGCATCTCCTGAAAAGCGTTCACAATGTCTCTTGTAATTTGTCTCATAGTTAGTTAGATTTAAAATGTTGAATTAAAGATTTAACAAAAGCGTATAACAATATGGTTATCACGCTAATAATGATTGCCTCAGCAATTGAAATTGTTTGTCCCATTTGATTAGATTTGATTGAGGTTAAAAAATTGTTTACGTAGTTTATGAGCAATTAACTTTTGCTCCTTTAGGTACAAGTCACAATTAACTTGTTCCGCTTGCTCCATAAAGTAGTCGAACTCAAAAATAAGACGCCACTCGTGTAAGGCTTGCTCGTTGGGAAATGTCATTCCGTTGTGGTTTACTGATTCCATTTGATTAAAATTTAAAGGAGGGTTTCAAACCTCCGGTTTAAAATGCTGTTTCGTTCTTTAGAACTCATCAGGGAGGATAATCATCCCCCGACAGCGGAAGTGTCTTTGAAGACACTCCCTCTCGTGATTAATAGTTTCGCACGTATTGTGCAATGTCAGTGTGCACCTCACCTTTCAGAATGTACGCTCTGAATAACTTTGATAACCTCAACACCTCGTTGGCATCATCCTCGTTGCCATTGTACATTGAAACAATGATAGGCTTGATTTTCTTAAGTAAGCCATCGTGTGAGGCATTAGGCGTACCCACGCTGTAGTTAACAATCTCATACATCAACTCATATCTCCTCATCATTTGCTTAACTGACTGAAAGCGAGACGGCACTCTAAACTCAAGGCATCCACCCTTTACAAGGGCTAATTGGTACTTGTGATGCCAATTGCTACACTCACTTGAATCTTGCATCCTGCTGTTATATTGGCAGTAGCTGTTAGTAACACGCTTTTTGAATAAAGCAAGGACGATACCGCAATTTTTACGAATGGCATCTCTCAAGGCATCACCACTCATCCCCTCACACGCAATCGTAATATGACCGCCACACCTTCTATCCGAAGGGCTAAACCTATCATCGATAATCTTTTCGGCTTTGTGCATCATATCGTAAACTTTTGTACGCCATCCGCCTGCAGGCAACAAAGGGAGCACGTGGGTAACCGCTTCGTATCCGCACGACCCATCACGCTCAAACCCACAAAATAATTCATACTCACGCACCGCATTACGGCTTAATTGGTTTTTCTCAACCTCAAAGCCAATAGTGAATTTCGACTCATACTCACCGCTCTCAAACTTGATTGCCGTACGCTGTTGTGCCGGTTTAAGCCCTGCAATGTCTACAGCGTGTTTGCTCTTGTTCAAAAACAATGGCGAAGGTTTCCCGTGGTAACTTGCCACTTGACCCCTGCGACTTTCTCCTGTTGTTGTGTAAATGATTCCGTTCATTGTAGTAGTTTTTAGGTGGTTAAATTATCTGTTTTGTAAACTGAATTTCAATACGCTTATTGCCTCCGCTATTTGCTCATCGCTGTTAGTGGTTTTAACTAAGCCGTTTGCATCGATACGCACTGAAACGTTTCCGCCTTCGCTCTTGTAAGTGAATGTTAGAATGGTTTCAACACGTGTTTCAACTTGTGGCTCACTTTCACTTTCGCTTTCGCCTTCTCCACCTTCGCTTTCAGTGTTTCCACCGGCTTCAACTTGCTTTGCAAATTTTAATAAACCCTCAAGGCTTCTATTTGGCTCATCCCCTGATGCCTCAACCTCATTGCACTTTGTGTTGAATGACTCGATAACCTCCGGCTGTAGTCGACCTGCTTTCACTACTTTGTAGAAAAAACTTTTTTGCCATCCAAAAACTTTCTGTCCAATCTCCTCATTGCTCCAACTGATACCCTCATCGTTGCAAACCCTTTGCCCTTCCTCAGATTGAAACCAATCTACAGCCGTGGTAACTAACTTACTCAAGGCAATCGTTTGCTCGAATTTTTTCTTTTTGGCATTGGTGATAGTACGTTGTACGCTCCTAATTTCGCTCAAATTCAAGCCCTGCTTGACTTGTGGGAGGCTTAGGAAAGCCGTTTCGATTGATAGTAATTGACTCATTGTGTTTAAATTTTGATGATTAATTGATTAATTCTTTCACAAATATAGTTTAATTCTTTATTCCACCAAAAAAATAATTGTTTTTTTTTATTGTTTATACTCAAACCCCTATGAATAAAGGGCTTGAGGCTTCGATATTTATGTACAATGTTTGTACTAAGGATGAACAAGGCAGGGGCTAAGCCCTCATTCTTAGTGCTTTGTGTCTTTAAAGACACTATGAAACGCAATACAGCAAAGGGATGCAGGCAATGGCAGGGGAAGGCAGGCAGGGAACGGCAAACGTGTGCCGGCATAGGCAGGCAGGCAGGCAGTGGCAGGCAGGCAGGCAGGCAGTGGCTGTAGGAAAACGGCAAAAATTACACACGGGGCAAAGGAAACAGCACCCCCACCACCAAAAAAAAAGTCGTTTTCGGCTGACGGGTCGCTCACGTAAAACCCCCTATAGCCCAAACACTACTACTATCTAAAAAATTTATTATCTTTACTATGAAATATTTCAAACTTCAAAAAAAATTATTATGAAACTTAGATTACAAGACAGTATCTATCAGCAAAAGAAAGCCGGTCCGGGTTTAACTATTGAAGATGGTATGTTAATCAACAATCGTCCTAACAGTATGACAGGAATCCAAAAGGCTGCAGAGATTAAGAAGTCTATTCACAATGCAGAGAAGATTAGTCGTATGGCTGAGGCTGTTTATTTGGGTAACATCCGTTCTGAGATGATGGAAGGTCCTGAGATGGGATAAATTATTACCCAATTAGTGAGACCCAATATTAACGTATTGGGTTTCTTTTTGTCTTGTAATGTCAAGATTGACATTTATATCATTGTTTTATGTCGTTTTTATGTCGATTTTATTTTTATAACTAATTAGTAATTAATACTTTATTCTTTTAATGTCGAAAATGTCGATTTTAAAGAGTAATTCTTATGGGAAAAAAATATATAAAAGGAGGGAATATATATAAAGAAGTAGGGGAATATTTCCTGCATTTACGACACGGATGTGTTGTAAAATTAGAAAACCCTTTACCACATTACATTTAAGCTAATGTCGTTTCTTTTAAATTCGACACAAAGCTGTCATAAACCGACATTTATCCTATAAAAACCGACATAGACCTATCACCCTAACGGGTGCAATCTATATTATGGGATAATTATTTTTCTAAAATAGTGGTTAATATACCATAGGTTGACTATATTTGTACAATAGTAAATTAAATTATAATCAAATGGTAGAAACATCAGGAATTGGGTACTCACCCAAGGATTTGCAGTTTGGAAGTGAAGGAAGAAAGAAACTTATCAGTGGTGTCATCAAGATGTCAAAGGCTGTTAAGTCAACGCTCGGACCAAGTGGTAACACGGTACTCATTGAGAGTCCACATCACACGCACGGCATCACAGTTACTAAGGATGGTGTAACAGTTGCTAAGTCGATTGACCTTATTGACCCATCGGAGAACCTTGCGGTTAAGATGATGAAAGAGGCGGCAGACAAAACAGCTACCGCTGCAGGTGATGGTACGACTACGGCTATTGTTTTGACAGAAGGATTAGTACTTGGAGGACTTGAGCATATAAAAGAGGATATGAACAGGACTGAAGTGCTGAGACATATGGTGGATATAAGCAATAAGGTGGTGGATAAGTTAAGACGTAAGGCAAAGAAAGTCAGCAGTGCAATGTTATTGGACGTGGCTGCACTATCAGCTAACAATGACAGAGAGATAGGACGAATTATTGCAGAAGTTTATAAAGATGTGGGTAAGACAGGTATTGTGACGGTTGAGCGTAGCCAAACATCAGAGACTTATGCAGAGACAACTAAGGGTTTAAAATTTGACAGAGGATATTTGAGTTCAATGTTTATAAACGACCAAAAGAAAGATGAGTGTGTCTTTGAAGACACTATGGTTTTGGTGTGTGATATTGAGATAGCAAACATTTTGCAAATTGAGAACGTGTTGAAACCAATCATTTCCGAAGGAAAGAAGCTGTTGATTATTTCTCCGTGCAACACTAACGTGGTAAATACACTTGCAGCAAACTCAGTTAAGGGGAACCTTAAAGTGGTAGCTGTGCCTCCGCCAAACTTTGGCTACAAACAGCACGAGTTAATGCAAGACATTGCAATTAGTGTAGGAGCAACATACTATAGCGAGAAGACAGGTGACGACTTAAGCCATATCAACTATGGTGACTTGGGTCACGCAGGTAAAGTTATTGTTAGCAAGGACAAGACAGTCATTATTCGCAGTGCGGCTAAGGCTGATGAGAAGTTGGTTGAGGAAAGAGTGAAGCAGTTGTGGGACGCACATAAAGAAGCGACTAAGAAAGGTGACAAAGACTTTTTGTTAGAGCGTATTGCATCACTTACGGGTGGCATAGGTGTAATATTCGTAGGTGGTCAGACTGACCTTGAGCAAAAAGAGTTGTATGATAGAGTTGATGATGCAGTTTGTGCAGTTCGTTCCGCACTTGAGGAAGGAATTTTACCGGGTGCCGGCAAAGCATTACTTGATGAGAGTGCTGAGTTGGGAGAAGAAACCAAAAGTGTAGAGTATAATGCTGCATTAAGTATTGTTCGCAATGCATTGATGGCTCCGTTCCAACAAATCTTGGCTAACGCAGGATTGAAACCAAGTGATGTGTATAAAGAAGGCACTCCTGTTGGTCACGGATATAATCTGAAAACAGGCGAGATGGGTGACTTGATTGAGATGGGTGTTATTGACCCATTGAAAGTTACAAGGTCAGCACTTCAGAATGCTGTCAGTGTAGCGGTAACTATTTTAAGCACTAATGCAATCATAACAATAGCACGTACCTATGAGCAACAACAATAGAAAAATACTACACGTATCGTTAAATGACGAGCAGTTCTTGATAGACAAGATAGCTTCTGAGTTAATTATAGATGGTTTTAATGCTGACAATACGGTTATTGTAACTGTATCTATAGACTATTCATCCATTATTGGTCAGACTTTAAGGCATTCTTTAAGTTATAATGGCGAGATTTGTGATGGATTTGGGGTAGATGTACCCTATCCTGACGAGCATTGGGATGATAAATACCTGAGTGAACTTGATAGTATTATGGCTATTTATGGGCATAAATTACATAACAAAAGGGTATTATTGGTTGAAGCCGGGGTTATTAAGGGTGGTAACTATACTTTTTTAGACAAGTATTTAAAAGAAAAAAATATTGTCGATATTTACACTGTGGCAATGTTTGAGAATATTGAGTCTGCTTATAAATCAAATTATGTAGGTGAGTATTATGACAACAATACTGAGGACTTAACTTTTTGGTGGGAGATGGACAATAATCATTGGCAATAAAACAAAACAAATGAAACCAATAGGGAAATATTTAGTGGTTAAAGACATTCAAGAAAATGTCAAGACAGAGTCAGGATTGATATTGTCAGGGGAGGATACCAATCAACTACGCTATAAGCGTGGTATGGTGATAGCACCCGGCACTGACGTTGACGCCATTCAGGAAGGGGATGAGTTATACTATGACAAAGCACACAGCTTTACAATGCTGATTGATGATATGCAATATACCATTATTCAGGAGCGTGACGTGGTGGTTGTGGTGTAGGACTTCGATACTTATTCTCACGCTGATACGCATTCATCTTGACAATCATATTTCGGTAAACCTTATCATTGTAAGATACATTTTTTAAAAATAGAGGGTTAGACGATAGACTAACGGGGATTTCTTCCCCGTTTAGTTTTTTATAGATGTCTACCACTAAGTTATTGGCTTTGTAGGATAGTTGGTATAGTGCCCTGCCGGTACCGCTTCGTGTTCTAAACTTCTCAATCCATCCTTCTTTTCGTAGGCGTTCAAATCTTCCTACCTCCCAACTTACGAGTTCGTTAAACTCGTCAAATTTCTCTTTCCCAAAGTAGCTTTCTGAGTAAAGGAACAGAATGGTATCAAGGTCTGCTTGGCTCAGACCGTGCTTTGCCTTCATATAATACCTGATTACCCGCCAAAATTTTAAGTAATTACTTGGTGCTATTTTCATTTGATTAAATTTTATTACATTTGTAGAGCAAAGTTAATAATTTTACATTATGGAAGATAATAAAACACTTAGTGAGCAATTAGATGCAATTACTTTCAAGAACGACCAAGTTCAAAAAATAAGAGCAATGCAAGAGGGTAGAGAGAGATTAAAAAACTCTTTAGGTCGTAATAAGCAACGTGCAACTTCTAATACTCCAACGCCTCAAGGTCTTCAAAGATTGAAGAATACTTTAGGTAGACAGAATATGAAATCATTAGATACAACTCCTTAAATAAATAAATCAATAATTTTAAAAAACAAAACGATGAAATCAACTCCAAACTTACCGGCATCTTCAAGAATGCAAATGCCTTCAGGACCGGTTGCTCCTTCAATTAAGAATGCATTAAAAGCAAAAGCATTATCTATGACAGGTGGTGTTCCTTCTAAAGGAAAGATTACCGGTGCAGGTAAAGGTGCTACTGCTAAGTTAAGTAGAGCAAAGTATTAATTTTAAAAAACAAAAGCTATGGCAAAGTCAAAACTAATTGACGAAGTAATTCAAGATGACGTACAGGTATCTGAAGAAGTAGTTGCTGAAATAAAAAAAGCAGTTGCTCCTAAGGATGAGTATGCTCTACCTGAGTTAAAAGAAAAAGACAAGCGTCAAGACCCCGGTCATAAAAATAGAGATTTTAGAAATTAATTTATATGGCTGATAAGTCAAAAATGCAATGTAACCATCCTGTCCCATCTGATAGACCGGGAAAGAAAAAGATGGTTAAAGCCTGTTCCAATGGGGAGGAGAAACTCCTCCACTTTGGAGCAAAGGGCTATGGGAATAATTATTCTGCTGCTGCTCGTAAAAGTTTTAAAGCAAGACATAGTTGTGACACAGCAAGTGATAAAATGACTCCAAGATATTGGGCTTGTAAGAATCTATGGGCAGGTCCCGGAGGTTCAACAACTCCAAATCCAAAAGGTCGCAAAGGAAAATATTAAATCAAATCAAATGGAACAACCAAATAAAAGTAAAGGTCTTGGGGATACAATTGAAAAGATTACAACTTTTACAGGAATTAAAAAAGTTGTAGAAACTGTAGCTAAAGCAACAGGAAAAGATTGTGGATGCAAGGCAAGAAAAGATGCATTAAATAGAGCATTTCCTTATCAAGATAAAAAATAAAAAATATGTCAGTTTTTAAAACAACATTTTCAAGAGCATTAAGAGCACATCCTTCAGACAATGCTAATATTGCCTACCCTGCTGTAGTAACATCAGGTACAAACACATCTGCAGTTGCATTTAAGTTAGTTAACTCTGCTGCAACATTTGTTACAAATAATGTAGCTACAGGAGATGTCGTTCATAATGATACGGCAGGTACGGCAGCAACAGTTGTTTCTGTTGATAGTGAGACACAACTTACTTTAAACGCAGATATATTTACAACTACTGCTCAGGCTTATGTTGTTTATCAAATGTCTGCTCAGACAAGTATGGGTAATCCGGGTTGCTTTTTGTATGTAGGTGGAACGGGTAACGTTTCAGTTATAACATTAGGCAATGACCAAATTACCTTCAATGGCGTACCTGCAGGAACAACATTACCTATTCAAGTTGTAAAACTTAGAAGCACAGGTACTACGGCAACTCTTATTAACGCACTTTGGTAATTCAACTATTATGATGAGCAACCAAGAAAATAACAGACTTGATATTATGGCAGAAGAGTTAGAGTCCATTAAGGGCAATATGGCTGAGATGAAAGCTATGCTTAAAGATGTCTATACTCTTTTAGCCGGTAACCCCATCGACAAAGATTCAAATGGTTTAATAAGTGAGTTTAAAGAAGTAAAGAAAGAGTTATCTGACGTAAAAGCAGAACTTAAAAAATATAAGTCTTACTTCTATGCGTTGGTTACATTAGTTGGACTTGGAGCATTAAAAGTTATTACTGAATTTATAGTTAAAAAATAAATGCAATGAAAAAATTACTTGGGATATTATTCTTATTAGGTTTAACAACTATTGGATTTGCTCAAGAAAAAGGATTAGCAATTGTAGTTGGTAAGTTTGCTTATTGTGGAGCAAGTGCAACACACGCAACAAAAGATTCCATCACTGTGCTTGGCAAAAAGTTCTTAAAAGGAATTGCTACTTGCCCTGTATTAGATGGTCCTTCTGTTTTAAATACGTATTTAATTAGTAATCCAACCATTACTCCTGATGGAACAAATAAAACTGTATGGTCATTATTTTGGTACTACGACTCAGTAGTTCAAGCACCAAGTTGGAAGACTTCTGCTACGCAGAACCGTACTTTTGTAGTAACAAATGAGCCGGGTGGCGGAATGAGTAATATGTGGTGTATGCCTTGTAGAATATTGCCAAAAAAAGTAAATGGGGTAACTCTTGCAGAGTGTGAGGGTCCTATTAACGAATCGGCTTTCCCATTAGATAAAGCAGTTAGAGTTATTCCGGGGATGACGTCTGTTACACAGGCACCATTAGGAGCAACTTATCCCGTAGGAACAGTTGTACCAAATTTTAAAAAGAATTAGGAATGGCAAAGGCAATAAACAGCAGTTCTTATATTAGCAAGCCAAAGAAAAGAGGACTTGCGGCAAAGACGCAAACAAGCAAGACCAAGACAAGTAAACTTTATAAAAAACAATATAGAGGTCAAGGACGATGACGCAAGAAGAAAGAAACGAAAAGATAGCCGAGACGCTTGCAGCCAATCAAAGTAAAAATGGATTGGTTGAAAAGTTGGTGTTTACACTACTTCCTATCTGTGTTTCTGCTATTGGATGGTTACTTACTCAAGTAAGTACATTGAACAATCAGATTACGGTTCTTCAAAATAAAGTAGCCGTTGTAGTAACTACTGAAAATAAAGCAATACCACCTCAGGGAACAACTATTGAGATGGAAGCAATTAGGGCAGCAGCAGCACAAAGCAGGGCAGATATGAAGATGGAGATAATAGAGAAGATGACAAATATAAAAGAAAGTGCAGCAACTGAAAGAGCAGAGATTAAACAGCGAATAGCAGTATTAGAATATAAAAATAAATTACGATGAAAAAAATATTTGGATGGCTTTCAGGATTTTTTTCCTCAGAAAGTGGAACATCAAGCAAAAGATTAGTAGGTATAGTTGGTGCATTTGCTCTATTTTATACCTTATATGACAATTCAAAAACGCACGGCAATTTTGCTCCGGCAGATTCTCTTGTGTGGGCAACGTTTGCACTTAGTGCCGTTGCATTAGGTCTTACAACTATTGAATCAGTGACAAACCTTGTAAAAGGATTTAAAGGAAACGACAATAAAAAAGAAGAATAATGAAAATCAGCGAACATTTAGATTTGTCTGAGTTAATCAGAAGCGAATCAGCAAAACGTAATGGTATTAGTAATATGCCAACAGATGAGCATATTGCAAATTTTAAAGAATTAGCGGAAAAGGTTTTTGAGCCTATTCGTAATAACTTTAGATGTCCTATTCATATTTCAAGTGGATACAGGTCTACTGAACTTAACAAGTGTATTGGCGGTTCAGCTACATCTCAGCACTGCAAAGGTCAGGCAATTGACATTGATATGGATGGTACTCCAAATGGCGTAACCAACAAAATGGTGTATGATTTCATTAAGGACAATTTAGAGTTTGACCAATTGATATGGGAGTTTGGAACTGACTCTAATCCTGATTGGGTTCACGTATCTTATAGCGAAGGTAAAAATAGGGGTCAAAAACTAAAAGCAATCAAATCAAATGGCAAAACATCTTACACTAATATTACTTAGTTTCTTACTATTCTCTTGTGCCTCAAGGAAGGTAATGGTTACCAAGACACAAGTAGAGACACATATTGACAGCACTGCTGTCGAAAAAAAGGATAGCGTTTCTGTACAACAGAACGCTATTTCTATTAAAGAGGATATTGACGAGGTTGAGATAGTACCCATTGATACGGCTAAACCATTAGTGATTGATGGCAAGCAATACTTCAATGCGACAGTTAGACTCAAAAAAACACGCAGACACATAGTAGATTCCTCAAAATCTACTATATCTCAATCGTCTGAGAATACGGTTTCGGTCAAGAAGGATATTAAGGCTAAAGGCTTTGAGAAGAAAGTTGATAAGAAAGCAAACTACTTTGTGTTTTTGTGGTTGCTTTTGATTCCCATAGCTATATGGTTTGGAAGGAAGTATCTCATAAAATGATAATTTTTATTTACTATATTTGTATAAATTAAACAATCAAATCAAATGGCAAATTTAACAGCAGAAGAATTAGACTTTATCAAGACAGGTTCAGCAGAGTACACTAAGATTAAAATAGGTCTTGGCGAACTTGAATTGCAAAAACAAGGGTTAATCAAACAGGCACATACTATTGTTGAAGCCTTTACTAACAATGAGAAATTACTTATTGATAAGTACGGTGCTGATTCAGTAATCAATATGCAAACGGGAGAAGTAACTCAAAAAGAAAAAAACTAAACTATGACACCAAGTAAATTTTTAGGAATCCTGTTTCAGTCAAGAGATACAATGCATTTGACTCACTTGGATACAAGGTCTTTTGCGGAGCATAAGGCACTTAATGCTTATTATGATGGCATTTTGGAATTGACTGACTCATTCACTGAAAAGTTGTTTGGTCGTAGTGGTCGTATTGAAATAACTATCCCTGAGTCTAAGAAGCAGGATGCTGTTACCCATTTAAAAGGGATGCAAGCAACTATCGAAGCAGAAAGGGATAATTATGCTTCAGACTTACAAAACATTATGGATGAGATGCTTGGTCTTGTAAACGAGACTTTATATCTTTTAACATTAGTTTAAAATGAAAATTAACTCATACACTATTATTGCTCTTCCCAAGTTAGATGATAGACTTGTCGGAACAAGCGTTGATGGAACGCCACCAAATGGCACTTATAACTTTACTCCGGCAGAGTTATTGGCGTTATTTGAGGCAAACTTTAATGCTCCGGCTATTGTTATTGCCGATACTCCTCAGTATGCAGATAATGCTGCAGCTTTAGCAGGAGGATTGGTTGCAGGTCAAATCTATAGAACAGGAGACGTATTGAAGATAGTACATTAAAATTTTATAGCGGATGTCAAAGATTAGTACATATGAGGTAACTCCTGTACCCAAGTTAGCCGATAAACTAATCGGAACAAGTGTTGGCGGAGAGATTGAGGACATAACGTACAATTTTACGCTTAGCGAGTTATTAAATTTGTTCATCCCTAATATCCCTGCAAATACATTACAGGGTGTTTTAGATTATGGCAATACTGCTACCCAAGACATTATTCTAAATGGTACGATATTTACAACATATATTGAGGTAACTGATACTGCAACTATTTTAAATAGTTATTTAACAGGTGATACTCATATATTAGGAGGATTATATGATTCTTTAGATTCTATAGGTACAGCAGGACAAGTTCTTATAAGCACAGGAGATGGAATAGAATGGTACAGTGTACCTACAATTACTCCTGACTTACAACAAGTTTTAACATCAGGCAATACGGCTGATGTTGACATTGTATTAGATGCTAATTTAGAAGCAATAGTAGTAAGTGCTAATGCTGCAGTTATTGGTAGCCAATTAACTGTTCAAGGTACCTTAATGGACTATAATGAGTCTACGGGTACATCAGGACAAGTATTGGCAAGCAACTCAACTACTGTACAATGGATTGATTTGCCTGTTTACACGGCAACATCTCCATTGAGTATTGATAATATTACAAAAGTAATCTCTATTCAACAAGCAAATGCTTCTCAAAATGGATATTTGTCAAGTGCAGATTGGATTACTTTTGATGGTAAACAAGGGTCAATTAGTTTAACAACTATTGGTTCAAGTGGACCATCTACTCTTGTTGGAAGTGTAATCAATGTTCCTAACTATACATTGTCAGGGCTTGGCGGTGTTCCTCAAACAAGAACACTTACAATCAATGGTATTACTTATAATTTATCAGCAGATAGGACGTGGACAATTGCGGCAGGAGTATCTTCAGTTACAGCAACAACTCCTTTGTTTTCAACAGGAGGCGTTAATCCTGACATATCAATACAACAATCAAGCAGTAGCTTAGATGGATACCTATCCAATGTTGATTGGTTGACATTTAACAGCAAGCAACCGGCAGGCAACTATATCACTTCGTTAACAGGCGAAGCTACAGCAGCAGGTCCGGGAGCAGCAGCAGTTACACTTAGTAACGCTGCAGTAATAGGAAAACTTTTAACAGGATTAAGTATAACAGGAAGTGCAATAACTTCTTCAGATAGTATTTTAACAGCTTTTGGTAAAGTACAAAATCAAATCAATGGATTGATTGGTGGTGTTCAATACCAAGGTGTATGGAATGCGGCTACTAACACACCTGCTTTAGTAAGTAGTGTAGGTACGCAAGGATATTATTATATTGTAAGTGTAGCAGGGAATACCAACTTAAATGGTATTACTGATTGGCAAGTAGGAGATTGGGCAATATTTAATGGCTCTACGTGGAACAAAGTAGACAATACAGACTTAGTTACTTCTGTCAATGGACAAATTGGAGCAGTAAGTCTTACAACAGACAACATACCGGAGGGAGCAACTAATTTATATTATTTAAACTCAAGAGCGAGAGCAGCACTTTCATTTGCTGCAGGTTCAGGAGCGTATAATAGTACAACAGGGGTAATTACAATACCAACTGACAATAGTCAAATATTAAATGGAGCAGGATACATTACTTTAGCGTCATTATCTGCAAGTTCTCCATTAAGTTATAATAATCTTACAGGGGTATTTTCTATTCAAGTAGCTAATACTACTCAGAATGGTTATTTATCAAGTACTGATTGGAACACTTTTAATGGTAAACAACCATTCTTAGGTGGAACCGGCTTAGTTAAATCTGTTGCCGGAACTATTTCATATATAACTGACAACTCGACTAATTGGAACACAGCATACAATGATTCAATTGTAAGTGCTGCAGTTACAGGTACAGCAACAAAGACATTAACACTTAACCAACAAGATGGTGGCACAATTACTGCAAGTTGGTCTGATATTGATACAGGATTAACCTCAGTAGGTGTAAGTATGCCATCAGCGTTTAGTGTTGCAAACTCACCATTGACTTCAAATGGCACAATTGCTGTTACGGGGGCGGGGACAACACTTCAGTATATTGATGGAACAGGAGCATTGCAATCATTCCCTTCTTTAACAGGATATGTACCATATACAGGAGCAACTGCTAATGTAAACTTAGGAATATACAACTTAACTGCTGCTTCTTTAATTAAGTCAGGAGGAACATCTTCTCAGTTTTTAAAAGCTGATGGAAGTGTTGACTCAAGTGCTTATATAGTATTGGGTTCACTTAGTGCTACGGCTCCATTGTCATACAATAGCACTACGGGGGCATTTACCATTAGCCAAGCAGGGACAGCAAGCAATGGATACCTTTCTTCAACAGATTGGAATACATTCAATGACAAGCAACCATTTATTACTGCAGGTACAACTTTACAGTATTATAGAGGAGATAAAACTTTTCAAACATTAAATACTACAGCAGTTCCTGAAGGAACTAATCTTTACTTTACCAATGCTCGTGCAATAGCATCTACTCTTACAGGATATGTAAGTGGAGCAGGAACAATATCAGCAACTGATTCTCTTTTAACTGCAATACAAAAATTAAATGGGAATATTAGTGGATTAACAACGGGTGTATCAAGTGTATTTGGAAGAACAGGTGCAGTTATTGCTGTGTCAGGAGATTATACAACTACATTAGTTCCTGAAGGAACAAATTTATATTATTTAGATAGTAGAGCAAGAGCGGCTGTTAGTTTAACAACTACAGGTTCAAGTGGAGCATCTACTTACAATAGCACGACAGGGGTATTTAACATTCCTAACTATGGTGCTGCTTTAAGTGGTTATGTACCTACATCAAGAACATTAAATATTAATGGTACATCTTATGACTTAAGTGCTGACAGAAGTTGGAGTGTTGGGACAGTTACATCAGTAGCTGCATTGACATTAGGTACGACAGGAACTGATTTAAGTTCAAGCGTGGCTACAGGAACAACAACTCCTGTAATTACTTTAAACGTACCTACTGCAAGTGCCGCTAATCGTGGTGCTTTAAGTTCAGCAGATTGGTCAACATTTAATGGTAAGGTAAGTGGTGTAACAGCTACTTCACCATTGGCATCAAGTGGTGGTACAACTCCAAACATTACAATTCAACAATCAAGTGGTAGTCAAGCAGGATTTTTAAGTGCTGCAGATTGGACTACTTTTAATAATAAGCAAGCAGCAGGTAATTACATTACCTCATTAACGGGTGAGGCTACGGCAACAGGTCCGGGTGCTGCTTCAGTTACATTAAGCAACTCAGCAGTGACTGCAAAAGTTCTTACAGGTATTAATATTACCGGAGGAACAGTAGTTGATACCGATAGTATCCTTACAGGATTTGGTAAACTACAGAATCAAATCAATAGTTTGATTGGTAGCACAATATACAAGGGTACTTGGAATGCTTCTACTAACACGCCAACTTTAGCAAGTGGTGTTGGTACAAGAGGATGGTACTATATCGTTTCAGTTGCCGGCACAACAAACCTTGATGGAATCACAGATTGGTTCGTGGGAGATTGGGCAATATTTGACGGGACAGCGTGGCAGCAGGTAGACAATACTGACGCTGTAGTGAGCGTAAATGGATTTACAGGTGCGGTTAGTTTAACTACTGATAATATTCCTGAGGGAACTACAAACTTGTATTACACTAACACACGTGCACGTGCTGCATTGTCGTTTACTGCAGGTAGTGGTGCTTACAATAGCACTACAGGTGTTATAACAATTCCTACCAATAACAATCAAATTACAAATGGCTCTAACTACATTACATTAGCGTCATTAAGTGGAACGGCTCCTATTAGTTATAATAGTGGAACAGGTGCTATAAGCATTACTCAGTCAGGTACTGCAAGCAATGGATACTTAAGTAGCACTGATTGGAATACGTTTAATAATAAGCAGGCGGCATTAACTAATCCGGTTCTTGCAAGTGGCACTTGGACATCAGGATACTTACCAAAAATTAATGGCTCATATACTATAACAAATAGTATAGCTTATGATGGAGGTAGCAGTATAGGTATTAATACCAATGCTCCGTATGACAACACTCAATTTAAGTTAGATGTCAATGGAGGATTCATTGTAAAAAACACATCAGGAGTTGCAGCACAATTTGTGCTGATTGATGCTAATCCGGCATCAGGTGGTAATGCAGGATTTTTTATCCAATCAGTTGGAGGTACAAGCACAGCAGCTTGGGGTCAGGTTCAAACATATTACGGCACATCAATAGCTTCAGGTGCATTAAGGTTACAACCAAGTGGAGGTCAAATTTTAGTTGGAACAACTACACCTTCGGCATTTATGGTTGACATTAATGGGACTCTTAGGGTAGTAGGTCAACTTACTTTGAGTTCAACCATCACTAATGGAACCTATACATATACTCTTCCGGGAGCAACAGGTACAATAGCTTTAGTAGGTGGTGCAGGAGTTGGAACAGTTACGTCAGTAGCTGCTTTGACTATTGGAACAACAGGGACAGATTTGTCAAGTACAGTTGCTAATAGCACTACAACTCCTGTTATTACATTAAATGTACCAACAGCATCAGCTACAAATAGAGGAGCATTGAGTGCTGCTGATTGGACTACGTTTAATAGCAAAGCACCATCAGTTACAGGTGGTTATCTTCCTTTAAGTGGTGGTACAATGACAGGACCTATTACATTAGTTAATGGGGGAATTGGAATTATTGTTGGAGATGATGCAACAATTTCAGATAATAATGTAGCAAATACAATGTTTGTTGCAGGTAATCAAAATTCGGATAGAGGTTATATTAATTTTAGTTTATCTTCAAATAATTCTCTTGGAGCAATTAATGGAGGTGCATTAACTTGGAGAGGTGCTACGGTAATGACCACAGCAAACATTTCAGGTACAACTAATTATATTCCTAAGTTTACTGCTGCAAATGCAATAGGAGATAGTGTTATACAAGAGTCAAGTAGTAATATTGGAATAGGAATTAGTCCCGTAAATAAATTGGATGTAAATGGTAGTATTCGTGCAATGGGTTATGATGGTGGTGGAACAGGTGCAGGTTTAGAATTATTTTTCTTAAGTGGCATTTCTTATGTTTCATCACAAGATAGAGGTGTAAGTGGATATGTGCCATTATATATTAGGTCATCTGCAACAAATTTCACAAATGGGAGTGTTGGTATAGGTATTACTCCTACCCAATTACTTGATGTTAATGGGAATGGTAAATTTAGAGGGCAGGATTTTTTTCTTGGTAGTTCTACTGCTGCTGATAATGTAATTTACATATACTCAAAGAATGGAGCAGAAAGTCAGATAAGAACAAATGCAGGTGTTAGTTCAAGTTATAACGGTATGATGATTGCATCAAACTATAATCAAGCTAACTCATTATCGTCTTGGAGTATTGATTTGGGTGGTGCATTAAACTCAACATCAAATGTAAATGCTTATACTCTTGGGTATAAGGCTTATGGTGGTGCTTGGGCAAGTCTTATGACTGTTAGTGCTACAGGAAGTACAACATTCACATCAGGAGTTGTTCATTATGTAGGTTCTTCACGAATGTTTGCAAGTAATGGTAGTTCATTTAATTATCTATATACAGGAAGTACACAATTAAGCATTAATAATTCAACAGATACAGCAACAGTTGCTTCTATTTCTAATACAGGTGCTGCGTCATTTGCTTCTGCAAATATTTCCTCTACATCAATATTAACTACTGCAAGTACAACGTTATTAAACTCAAGAGGAATTATAGTAGATGCTGCAACAACAACGAATGATGCTTTTATTCCTATTGGTTATTCTTGGGCTTCGTCAATATCTAACTATAATCCATATTGGGGTATGGCTCTTAAAACAGTTAGTTATAGTTCAGGAACTGCTAACTTAGTTTTTTACACAGCAGGTAGTGTTAGATTTACTATTGGTAGTAGTGGGGAAGCTACATTTAATAGTACAGTTATATTACCAAATAATACTTATTTACAATTCAAAAATACAAGTGGTGTTGCTCAAACTGTATTAACTACTGATACAGGTAATTCAACAGTATTAAGACCATCTGTAAGTGGTGGATACATTGCTTTTCAAAATTATGCAAATAATGCAAATAATGTATTAGTTGCTGATTCAGGAATAATTACTTTTAATAATTTAGCAGGTACAGGTACAAGAATGGTTGTTGCTGATGCAAGTGGTAATTTGTCTACCCAAACGATTGGAAGTGGTTCAATTACAGGAAGTGGAACAACTAACTATGTTCCTAAATTTACAAGTAGTAGTGCTATAGGTAATAGTGTTATTATTGATAGTGGTTCAGATGTAACTGTTGGAAGTTTTCTTCGTGTAAATGCTTATGGAAATACAGCAGGTGGAACAATAAGAATGGGAGTTGTAAATGACTCTACTGCTAAATGGTCTTACTTAGTAAGTACTCAATATAACAGTTCGTCTAATCCACAAGGATTTTCAGTTATTGGAGCATATACTTCTTCTACTGCAAATGATATCATAATTGGTGGTAGTATATATGAAGCTAATCCTGCTACGTCTATTCAATTTTGGACATATACTGCTACAACTCACGCTTTAGGTGGTATAAAAAGAATGCAAATTGATACAAATGGCATTGCAACTTTTTATTATGGAAGCATATTCAATGCTCCTATGTCAATTAATGGAGGTGCAGTTCCAAGTGATAGATGGTTTGAAATTAGTGGAACAACAAGCGGAAAAGTATTTGGAGCAGTAATAAATCCAACATTTACATATACAGGGGCTAATATTTATGGATTATATTTAAACAATAATTTTGGAACAGGTACTATTACAAATTCTTACGCTTTATATATTGACTCAACAAGCGTAGGTAGTGCAACTGTTACTAATAAATATGGAATATATCAAGCAAGTGGAAGTGATAGAAATTATTTAGCAGGCAATGTAGGTATAGGAACTGTTAGCCCTAATGCAATGTTAGATGTTTATACTTCTCAAGGTGGTTCAACTATTGCTGCAAGTCATAGTACAGGTGGTTCTTATCCAAAAGTATCAGGAATTTCATTTGGTGCTACATCTACTTCATTAACTGTTTCTAATAACGGAGGTACAACAACATTTATAGGGGGTGCAGGTATTTATGCTAACAATGGTGCTGCATCAAACAATCCTACTGATTTAGTTTTTTGGACAACATCAGGAGGAACTCCTGCTACAAGACTTACAATAGCAAGTGGTGGTGGTGCTACCTTTACTTCAAGTGTAGGAGCATCAACATTCAATTGGAATAGTGGAATAGGTGCTTTATCTTATGGTAGTGGGTTTGTTACAATGGAAACAAATACTGCAAATGCTATCCAATTCAAAACAAATGGTACAACAGCATTAACACTTCAGACTAACCAAAATGGAAGATTTGCAAATAGTTTAGGTATTGGTAAAGACCCTTCTTATAATCTTGATGTTAATGGTTCAATAAGAGGTTCTGATAGATTGTATTGGAATGGGCAAAGTCAATTAGTATATATACTTAATTACGACCAAATAAATAATGCTGATACAACAACTATTGCAGACTCAACAGCAACAAATGGATATGCATTGCAAAAATCGGGAGGTAGTAGCACTTTCTTCTATGGGAACTATACATCATTTCCTCCGGGTAACTATACTGCATATTTTAGATTAAAAGTTGCAAGTAATGCTTCAGGCTCTTATCTTGGACAACTTGATATAGTTGGTGCAAACTGTATTGGTTTTGCAATTAGTGTACTACCTAATATGTTTGATGCAAGTAACACTTGGCAATATATAAAACTTCCATTTACAATTACAGGAGGTGGATATATTGAATGGCGTTTTGTTAGTTGGACAGGAGTAACTAACACATTTTTTGACCACGTGATGATTTATCAAGAGGGTGGTGAAGGCAAGGTATTTACAAGAAATGCGTATAGCATATATGTAAACCAAAATACGCTTGGAATGCAATTAGATACTTCAGGTAATTTAACAGCAACAGGAGATGTTATTGCATATTCAGACGAAAGGCTTAAAACAAATATTGAAACAATAACAGGTGCATTAGATAAGGTTATGTCATTAAGAGGTGTTAGCTATAATAGAATAGATACAGAAAATAAGAAAAAGAAAATAGGTGTAATTGCACAAGAAATTCAAAAAATAATACCTGAGGTTATAAATGAAAGTTCAGATGGAACATTAGGTGTAGCTTATGGAAATATGGTTGGATTATTAATTGAAGCAATGAAAGAGCAGCAAAAACAAATTGACGAACTTAAAATTAAAAACTAATGGCACTACCTGCAAGCGGACCTTTAGGATTAGCAAGAATTGGTTCAACAGACGGTGCTAATTCTGTAGGAGTTGTTACGCCTTATTCATTAAGAAAATTAGCTATATTAGCAGGAAAAACTGCTACGCCAAATAGTATAAGTAGTTTTTATAGTTATCCGGGATACGGATATAAAAATGGAAGTCCCGATATATTGCACGATTTTGGATTGAGTAATAGATTCCCTACAAGTTCAAGTAATATTATTGACACAAGTGGAAATGGTAGAACAGGAACATTTGTAACAGGTACAGGAAATGGAACTGCTACAAATGTAACAGGTTATTCAACTGCTTTTCCCGGAAATATAGCAACACAAGGTTCAGCACAATATGCTATACGATTAAATGATGTGGCAAAGTATGGTGGTACATCTGCATTTACTTGGGTTGCTTGGTTTAGAAATACAAGTTTTGGTTCAAGTTATAATGGAATAATTTCTTGTGAAGGAAGAAGTGGCTCTACACCAATAGGACATTCAATATATATATCAAATGTAAGTGGTACTTCTATAAATTATCAAAGATGGGATGGCACATCAGGTTCTCCTGCAACTGTAGGTTTAACATTTGGAACCGGAGGCGTACCTGCTTTTGTATCAGGTAAGTGGTATATGGTAGCATTAACTTATGGTGTTTTTGGTAATCAATTTACTTTATATATATATATTGATGGGGTACGATATAGTATAACTTATTCTCCAATAACAACAAGTGTAACAACAAGTTCAAGTTGGTCTTGTTTTGCAGGACTTCGTTATAATAATTGGTTAGAAGGAAATATAGGATATATAGCTACTTATCCTGCTTATATTTATTATACTGATATTGATAGTATAAATGCAAATACAAGATTAAGATATGATTAGTTTAATTAATTTAAAAACAGTAAAAAACATTATAACTTTATTATTTATACTAATAATAAGTTATATATTACTTAACACAAATATTTCATACAGTGTACCTGTTAAGTTTAATTATCAGGATAGTGTAATGGAAAATTTTTATCCAAAATTTAAAAAATAAAATAAAATGAAAACAATTCAACCCGTATCAGTTTGGTTCCAAGGGGCAGCAGTGGAAGCCACTGTTCTTGCCTCAAACTGTAGTTATGATAATTTATCTACAAGTGGAACATTTTCCTATCAGTTAATAGAAGTTGTGGTAAATCCTGAAAACCCATATATGGAAGAGTTGATAATTGTTAACAATGGTACTTTAATTATGGATGGTCAAACATACCAAGATTGGGATAATAATGATTATGCTTATAATTGGATTGCAGAACAATTAAAACTTACTATTACAGGAGAATATGTACCACCGGTACCTCCTGAACCTACACCTGAACCTACACCAATTGTTGAGGAAACTATTGCATAGTTCAATAAATATTCATTACTTTTACATAACTATGCATAAGCATAGTTATATTAAAATCAAATCAAATGGAACAAACAAAAAAGAAGTACAAAGACCTAAATGCATTGGTCAACTCCATTAACAATGTTATTGGAAAACAAGAAACAAAAGTTCAGAAAAAGTTATTCAAGTTGTACGAGAAGGTAAAACCTGCTCACGAAGACTATAATAAGCAACGTGATGAATTACGTTTAGACAATGCTGCTGTTGACGAAAAAGGAATCCTTTTAACAGATGAGAAAGGAGAGTATAAATTCAACAAAGAAGGCGTTAAAAAACTAACTAAGGACATTGAGACTTTAAACGAGAAAGAATTTGACTTTAAGCCTATTGAAGTTATTAACACCAATGGCTTAGAATTGTTTACATTTCTTGAAGATTGGACTACAGGTATTACGTTTGTTAAAGAGGAAGAGGTAGAATTATAATGGATATTCGTAAAATATCAATAGGACCCGACTACAAAGGCGGTGCTATGCACTATATTGTAGGTCAGAAAATCCTTGGCGATACTAACGAAATTCACCTTATCAGGCTTAATCCTGAGAAAGAGTCTATTCAAATCTTTATCATAAACGAGAAGGCGGAGGTGGTGCTTTGGAAAGAGTTCACCTCCACCATTCCTATTTCAATTGAATATAACATAAACATCTAATGCAGTCTCCATTCTACTTCATAGCTAAACCTGTGAATGGAAGAAGGTACGACAATACAAAAGAGATAGGAGGTGTTGACTTTATTGTCAGCACTTCTGAGGAGGACCATAAGTTCTCTAACCGATTTGCAGAGGTCGTTGAACTTCCATTGGGTTACAAAGGTCCTATCAGGGAAGGTGACACTTTACTTGTGCACCATAACGTATTCAAGTTTTACAACGATATGAGGGGTAGGCAGAAGAGTGGCAAGTCTTTTTTTAAAGACGACCTATTCTTTATTGAGACTGAGCAGTTCTATATGTATAAGCAAGACTCAACGTGGAACGCTTACGATAGATACTGTTTTGTTAAACCTATTCCCGCTACAGAAAGCTATATCAAGAAGCCATTCTCAGAAGAGCCCTTAATGGGTATAATGAAATATCCTAACGAGTATTTACTTGAGCGTGGTATCAAAGCAGGAGATATGGTATGCTTTTCCCCGGATAGTGAATATGAGTTTACAGTAGATGACGAAAAGTTATATAGGATGTACGACCACCAAATAACAATCAAATTATGAATCTAATTACATTCGACAACATTATTAAAGACCCATTATCATATGTATCAGATATACACTTGCACGGGTTTCAAGACGTGGCAGATGGTGAATACACTTTCAAAAACATTCAGCCACGAGACAAGAACGATGAGTTTGCCAAATACGTTACTGAACTATTTCTTGGTTACAAAGTAGATTTAAACTTCATCAGGAAGTCACCATTGAACCAAGAAGAACCAAATTTTGTACATACGGATGAAATGATGGGTGATATTACCTGTTTGCTTTACTTAAACGAGCAAGCACCCGAGGATGATGGGACAACTGTTTACGATGAAGACAAGAAAGCGTTGATTACAATGTATTCTAAGTTTAATCGTATGATAGCCTTTAACTCAGACGCTCCACACTCGAGGAATTTATTTCATAACTTTGGAGAGGCAGAAACTGCAAGATTGGTTCAAGTAATATTCTTAAAGGTTAAGTAATGAGAGATACTAAAGAGATAAAGCTAAGAATCATTGAAGCCGGATACAAAGCCGTTAGTCATCTTGTGAAAGTGGCTGAGGAAGATATTATCAATACCGATTCAGATACAGATGTATCTGCAGACAAAATGAAGAACGCAGCAGCAGCTAAGAAGTTAGCCATCTTTGATGCGTTTGAGATACTAAGTAGAATAGAAGCGGAGAAAGAAAATCTTGACTCCGTAGATAGAGGAATAAGTAAAACAGACACAAAACAAGGATTTGCAGAAAGAAGGTCAAAGCAATAGTTTATGCCGTATAGTGGAGAACCATATACCGGCTGCTGTCATCTCTAATAAAAACAGGGTGAGGTCGTGGCTATATGGCTACAATCCTCAGTACAATGTTATTGTAATTTCAAAAACCGGACAGATAGGGCAGATAGTAGAAATAGAAGAGTTATTTATTGCTCTTCCTGCTACCCCTGATAAGTGTCTTCAAAGACACTCCACTAAAGCTGAACAATATTGGGAGCGTCACGAACTACCCCGAGAGTTGTTTAAAATACAATCCATATTTCAGTGGAACGAAAAACCAAAAGAATTTAAAACCCGTTGGGTCGACTACATCGAGCAAGAGTTTGACTACAGGGAGCAGGGTACTTGGTTTATGAACAATGGTGTTAAAACCTACATAACCGGCTCACACTATATGTACTTGCAGTGGGCAAGTATTGACATTGGGTACCCTGACTTCCGTGAAGCTAATAGAATCTATTGGATATTTTGGGAAGCCTGTCGTGCAGACCCAAGGTCATTTGGTATGATATACCTTAAAATTAGGCGTTCGGGATTCTCATTTATGTCATCTTCAGAATGTATTAATATAGGTACGCTCGCACGTGACGCACGTATAGGTATCTTGTCAAAAACAGGTGCTGATGCTAAAAAAATGTTTACGGATAAGGTAGTACCAATCAATAGTCGTTTACCTTTCTTTTTCAAACCCGTGATGGATGGTATGGATAAGCCAAAGACTGAATTAGCATTTAGGGTACCGGCATCTAAGATTACCAAGAAAAATATGTACGAGTCTAACGACAATGAGATTGATGGATTGGATACATCAATAGATTGGAAGAATACCGAAGATAACTCCTATGATGGAGAAAAGTTATTGTTCTTGGCTCACGATGAGTCTGCTAAGTGGACTAAGCCCGTAAATATTAAAGAGAATTGGCGTGTAACTAAAACGTGTTTGCGTTTGGGTAGTAAGATTATTGGCAAGTGTATGATGGGTTCAACCTCAAATGCACTTTCAAAAGGAGGACAGAACTACAAAGATATTTACGAAGATTCAAATGTAAAGGTTCGTAATGCCAACGGGCAAACAAAAAGTGGTTTATATGCATTGTTTGTGCCTATGGAATGGAAT